>ENA-OREM01001708-OREM01001708.1-marine-metagenome-genome-assembly--contig:-NODE-1708-length-10461-cov-3.764927_pt1 | contig 10461 bp, 17 predicted proteins | sample MGYA00248623_ERZ508561 | MGnify/ENA primary metagenome ERZ508561 (study PRJEB26227, sample SAMN06264494) | marine metagenome | isolation source: Columbia River Estuary | place: USA:Columbia River...
GAAGCTTACAATAAAATAACCAATGAAGAGATATAATATAAATAATTACGTAATATACCATAAAGATCTTGAACGGTCGATGCCTGAAGGTAAAATGTGGGATGAGTATACTAGAGACGAATTGATAGTTAAATTCATGCCCCTTGTAGAAAACTTAGCAAGAAAGTTTGCAACTTCACATCAGGCTATAGGTATACTATCTATAAATGATTTAATTCAAGCAGGACACATAGGTTTAATAACTGCGGTTGATAAACTTGAGTGGGATGTTTTAAACAAATCGCATGATCTTGAGCAAACACTGAAGTCATTCCTATCTAAAAGAATTAAAGGAACGATTAGACGTTATATTAATGCTAACATGGGAGATATTAAAGTTCCTGAGTGGAAGATCAACGAGATACGTAAAAAAGTAACTGATCCGGCAGTCAGTAGTTTGTTAGGTAAATCTAAATCAATGTACTTAGGTGATCTTAAATCTAATAACGATGACAACGAAGAATACGAAATAGAAATTGCTGATGATAATAAAGGTTACAACCTAGATTTAATAAATAACTATTTATTAGCATTACTTGATAAGCATTTAACACGACGTGAATCTGATGTAATAAGATTATCTTTTGGTCTTGACTGTGACAAGCACAGCGCTGTAGAAATATGTGACGTATTAGGTATCGAAGGATCGTACAAAATGAAGGGTGTTAGAATCTCTGAAATTAAACGCGAAGCTTTAGATAAATTAGTTAAAAAAACAAATGATTCACAACTACCTGATCTACTATAAGTTAAGATCAAAAATAAACTGTAGCTTTCTTTAAAAATGTGTAATTATATATATATAGAAAGTTCGCAAATATTAAACCTATAAATTACTATATAAAATGAAATCAAATTTAAAACAAAAATTAGCCCACATTCAGGTTAATCTTAAAGCTAAAAAATCCAGATACAATGGGTTTGGTAAATACAATTACCGTGCTGCAGAAGATATACTTGAAGCTATTAAACCGTATTTGCAAGATCAAAAAGTATCTGTGACCGTTAACGAAGAGATGATCTCATTTGATCCTCCTATTTTAAAAACAGTTGCAACTATATATGATGCAGAATCTGACGATGCTATACACTCTAATGCAATTGTGGGTGTCGACTTAATGTCGAAGGGAATGTCAATGCCTCAAAAGTTTGGTGCAGCCTCAAGTTATGGCAAAAAATATGCACTCGGCAACTTATTGTTGATTGACGATACCGCGGACGCCGATGCGTCAAATGATCACTCTGGTAAAGTAGCAAAAGCAACGCTAACATCAAAAAAAGATCCCTTATATACTAAAGCAGTTAAGTTTATTGAGGGAGGTGGAGATCTTGCAGCTATAACCGGTAAATATGATCTTAGTAGCGCAATAAAGAGTGCTCTAAAAGCATTACAACCCATAACAACTGAAACGCTTTAATGACCGAAGCAGAACAGAAAGAAGTAATAGAATTACTTAGAGATGACGCTGAATATTATGACGGCGTTGGTAAACAGTATAGATCCAACTCGGATATATATAAGTTACTAAATGATCCTGAGCAGTTTGGAAAACCATCTGAGATGAACATAAACTTTATCTTAGGTGGCTATGTCCACACAGCTTTATTAGAACCTGAAAAACTAGAAAAAAATTATCCTATATCAGAAGCATCAAGTAGAGTCACAAAAGCTTACAAAGAAGATGTAAAGAATAATGGTGATAAGATGATGATAACACGTAAGGAAGCGGATAAGTGCGATGAAATGATACGTAAAATCCAAAACAATAGTGTTTGTCAATCATTACTAACAGGTGAAGACATTATTAACGAAGAACCGGGTATCAAAGAAATTAACGGTACTTGGTGGAAAGGCAAAGCAGATTGCATCAACAAAGATCAAGGATTAATTGTTGACATAAAAACAACCGGCGATATAAATCGCTTTAGAAAATCTGCAAACATATATAATTATGACAGCCAAGCATACATATATAAAGAGATATTTGGATACGAATTAGTTTTCCTTGTAATATGTAAGAAGACGCAACAAATAGCTATTTATGATTGCTCTGAGGAGTTTTACGATAGAGGCAAAATGAAAGTTGCACAAGCAATGAATGCTTATGAAGTACTTATTAATGATCCACTATTTGATCTTAAAGACTATGTTAAAACTGATACATTATAGTTGCAGACAAAACACGAATACCAATTGATAATATATATGAATCTAATTAAATTATTTAAAATGAGAAGAACTAAAAAAAGAACCTGCTCTGTAACGGGCGTAACAACGAAAGTAGATAATTTCTACACTAACCAAACTCATGTAAAAGCCGTTGATAACATTCGACGAAACACGGGCGCGACAAAAGAACAATTAAAAAGAATGTTTAACCAATTACAAACTTATTAACTATGGCTTCAATTATTAAAGCGAACATCAATTTAAACAACATCCCAAAAGATAAGATCTATCACGGGAAAAAAGGAAAGTACTTACCTATCACTATTACAATTAATGATGAACTAGGAAACTACGGCGACAATGGACCTATCATTGTAGAACAATCTAAAGAAGAGCGTGACGCTAAGGTTGACAAAGTTTACTTAGGAAATGTTAAAGTAGTGTGGACTAATGGAAACAATGTTGATACTGCACCAAAAGAAGGAGGATCAGCAGCACCACCACCACAAGCCGCACCAGTCGCTGCGGAAGATGACTTACCGTTCTAACTGCCATTAGAATGCGTAAAAGATTATTAATACTAATCTAATTTAATTTATCGGGAGTATATAGAAATGTATGCTCCCTTTTTTAACCTCCAAAATAAAATAATGATTGATGAAATTAACGGCTTTCAGATTGATGTATACAATCAACATAAGCTAGAAGAGAAGACGCAAGGTATATGTCCGTTGTGTTCTCACGATCGTAAACCTAAGAATCAAAAAGCAAAGTGTGCTTCTTATGACTGGGATCGAGGTATAGGTACGTGTCATAATTGTAACAAACCTTTCCAACTACATACATTTAAACGTAAGGGTAAAGCCGAAAAAGTATATGAAAAACCTAAGCCGTTTGTTGACTCTATATTATCTGAAGCAGTTGTAAACTGGTTTGAAGGTAGAGGAATATCAAGACAAACTTTATTAGATGTAAAAGTTACTGAGGGCAAAGAATGGATGCCGCAAACGCAGAAAGAAGAAAACACTATTAAGTTTAATTACTTTGCGGGCGGCGAATTAACGAACATCAAATATAGAGATGGTCGTAAGAACTTTAAACTTGTTAAAGGAGCTGAAAAAGTATTCTACAATATAGATTCAATAGTTGGATTTGAATATTGTGTAGTAGTAGAAGGTGAGATGGATGTATTAGCGCTGCATGAAGCAGGTATAACAAACGCTATATCAGTACCTAACGGTGCAACACTCGGTCAAAACAACTTAGAATATCTTGACAACTGTATTGATTACTTTGATGATAAAGAAAAGATTATCTTAGCAGTAGATACAGATGATGCTGGCTTAGCACTACAAACAGAATTAATAAGAAGATTAGGATCTGAAGTTTGTTTTATAACAACCTTTGATGACTGCAAAGATGCAAATGAATACTTACAGAAACATGGAAAAGAAAAATTATCACAGCGTATTACAGGGGCAAAACCTGTACCGATGGAGAATGTTACAACGTTCAGGGATATTGAAGACGAAGTTACAGACTTTGTACGTAATGGCTTTACGCCAGGGTTTCAAATCGGTTTGGATAACTTTGATGACATCTTTTCAACTTATACCGGTCAATTTATTACTGTCACTGGTATACCTAGTTCCGGTAAGAGTGATTTTGTCGACCAAATGGTTGTTGGATACAACAAGAAGTACGGCTGGAAAACAGCTTATGCTTCGCCTGAAAATGTACCAACCTTTTTACACGCTCACAAGTTAATGCGTAAACACTGGGAAGGCATGCCTCAGAAAGAAGATATTGCAAGTGACAAGTGGAATAAGATAGCAGACCACTGTAACGACAATTACTTTCACATTGATATGGAACGTTTCACTTTAGATTCTGTATTAAGAAAAGGTGCTGAACTAGTTAAGCGTAAAGGTATTAAAGCTTTAGTAATAGATCCATTTAATAAAGTTAGAGATACAGGTGAAGGATCAAGTGACGATGTAACAAAGTATACTATGGAATACTTAACTAAGATAGAAGTCTTTGCTAAGAAATATGATGTAGTTGTATTTGTTGTTGCACATCCAACTAAGATGTATAAAGGACAAGATGGTAAGATTGAAGAACCTACAATGTATAACATTAAAGGTGGCGGCGAATGGTATGATGCAAGTTATCACGGACTATTAGTTCACAGAGACTATGAAGCTAACACTGTTAAAGTAAAAGTATTAAAGTGTAAGTTTCAAAACTTAGGAACTAACGGTGCTGAATGTCATTTTACTTGGGAAAAGAACAGTGGTTGTTACATACCTCATGTACCAGCAGCTGATCACAATATGCCTTGGGAATAAATGCCTAGAGCTAAGAATTCAATGATGGGTGCATATAATGCCGATGTAATTGAAGAAGAAGCAAGGATGTGGTGTCAGAAGAATGGCATAAGAATATATCCTAAACCAGAAACGAGAGGTGCACCAGCTGCATGGTTTCTAATCATAGAGATTGGAGACAACAAGAACCCTTCACCTGAGCCGCTAAAGCGTAACGAAGTGTGGAAAAAAATGTATGAGTATTATATGTACTACTACAAAAAATACAATAAATAACATGAAACCAGAAGATAAAGCAAAGCAGTTAGTAGATAAATTCAAAAACAATTTAGCATTGATTTGCGTAGATGAAATAATTGAGTTTGGAACTAAGCAAGGAATAAGAGAGCCAATGATGTACTGGTCAAAAGTTAGAGAGCAAATAACTAAATATAAATAAATATGAAAAACACAATCAAACAAATACTATTTGTACTGGCTAATATAGTGCCTCATGATAAACTATTACATTTCTTCTACGGAAGTATAATTGCAACTCCATTAGTTATATGGGGAACAACGATGGAAGCTATTGGCTTTATGGTATTCGTATCAATACTAAAAGAAATTGTAGATGCCAAGATGAGATTTAGTACACCAAATGCAATGGACGTAGTATTCACGTTTTTTCCTACATTACTATTGTTAGCAGCTAAACTGTTATAATATGAATAAAAAAGAAATCACATTTAGAGATCCTATTATTGAAAAAGTAGTTGATCAATTAGTAAGTAGATCAGATGTTGGCTTCAAAAAGTACGGAGTAACATTAGACAGAGATGCTGGAGACATTACAACGTGGCTTCAACACTTGCAAGAAGAGTTGTTAGACGCAGCAAATTATATAGAAAAACTAAAACAAACCTTAACTAGTGATTAATATTGAAGACGAATATAGAGGCCTTATGGCTGGAATTCTGTATAACGGAAAAGACAAAACTGATCGTACAGGAACTGGAACCAAGAGTGTCTTCGGCAGAAGCATTGAGCATGACATGTCACTTGGTTTCCCAATTCTTACAACAAAGAAAATATCTTTTAATGCCGCAAGAACTGAGTTACTATGGATCCTTAATGGTAGGACAGACTTAAAGTATCTAGAAGATAACGGCGTTAAGTATTGGAGACCGGACTACGAACGTTCAGGTCGTACGGATGAAACGCTTGGTCCTGTTTATGGAAAGCAATGGCGTGATTTTAATGGTCGAGATCAATTAGCAGATCTAGTAAATGCTATACACTATACGCCTGACAGCAGACGTATGATTGTATCGGCTTGGAATCCAGCTGAGCTAAGTGAGATGGCTTTACCTCCTTGTCATTATGCGTTTCAAGTTTATGTTAACGACGGCGTAATAGATTTAATGTGGCAGCAAAGATCAGCTGATGTATTCTTAGGTTTACCGTACGATATAACAATGTATGGTTTATTACTTGAGATGTTAGCTAAAGGTTCTGGCTTAAAAGCAGGGCGTTTGATTGGACAACTAGGTGATTGTCATCTTTATTCTAATCATTATAAGCAAGCAATTGAATACCTAAGTAGATCAAAGCGTGTGTTGCCTAAGCTTGAATTAGATAGCGGTTTATTCTTTGAAAAGAAATATGGCTTGCACATACCACTAAAGCAAGAAATTAAATTAAATAGTTATAACCCCCTACCAGCAATAAAAGCTCCTTTGAGTGTTGGTGTTTAAAATGAATTATATGAATAAAAAAATGTATTTTGTGTATCACGTGCCAAAAGTAAAAGTTGGTATGACTAGTAACTTAGGTAAAAGAGTGTTTGAAGAGCAAGGTTATGATCCTGCTGAGGTTCAAATATTGCATACAACCTATCTGATGGAAGAAGCGTCAGAGCTAGAAAAAATGTATCAGAAAAGTTTCGGCTATAAAGTAGATCAAATGACTTATTCTGAATTAATGAAAGGTAAGAAAAAGAAATCTAAACCTAAATTTAAAATCAATGTAACTGATATGACTACTACCTTTCCTTGTTGGTCATTTGATGTAGAAAAGTTTTTACAACGCAATCTTGGTGAAACTATAAAACTCAACACAGGAAAAGAGGTGGTAGTAAGTGAAGCACTAATAGAGTGGATCACGCGAAACGTTAGAGACTCGCAGTATACTAAAGGTAGATGTTATGTTTATAACAAAGCTATGCTAAAGTTTTTAGCAAACCCGACGATTATAAGTCTACAAGAGCAGCTTGATGTTGTTTACGATGTAGTTAGTGGAGATCCTGTTAAAACTGAATGTTCAAAATGTATATTTCCTGCTATAAGACATTGGGCTTTAGAAAGAGGGTTGTATCAGAAAGGTGATGTTAAAACGCAATACGTTAAGTTGCAAGAAGAAGCCGGTGAAGTTGCTAGAGCAATCATTAAAAATGATCCAGTTGAATTAAAAGATGGTATTGGTGATATGGTTGTTGTTTTAACTAACCTAGCGCATTTAGCAGGCTTTACTATCGAAGATTGTATACAGTCAGCGTATGACGTTATAAGTAAGCGTAAAGGCAAAATGATTAACGGATCTTTTGTAAAGAATGAAACGCTTTAAAAGATCAAAGAAAAAGGGTCCTGTTCGTGCTAAAAAAGCTAGCATGGACGGGATCCAATTCCGATCAGGCTTAGAAAAAAATACGTACATAGCTTTGAAAGAAGCTGGGTTGTTTGAATTGTATGAAGAAGAAGTATTTCAACTTATAGAAGGATTTACATTACCAAACATTTGCATAGAAAAACAAGCTAATGGTAAAGGTGAACTAATTGATAGAGGACAAAAAAAAGTATTGGGTATAAAATATACCCCTGACTTTACGGGTAAAGATTATATAATAGAATGTAAAGGTAGAGCTAATGAATCATTTCCACTTAGATGGAAGTTGTTTAAACGCTGGTGTGTTAAAAACGGAGACACAAGAACTTTATATAAACCTCAAAATCAAAAAGATATTGCTATAATGATAAAACTTATACTAGATGCGAGAAAATAAATACGACAAACATTTAGCTAGAAAAGCTTATGGAGAACGACAAATTGATAAATGGGTCAAATGGTCGTGGAACAACAGAGGTAAAATACTGTGGAAAGAATTAGTAGAAAAACAAAACCAATATAAAATAAAAGTATTATGAATGAATCACCCCCCTGGGAAATAAGTCTAGGAATGTATCCTGGAATACTATTAGGCCTGAGAACCTATAAAGCACCACTATCAACAGAGTATGTACTTTACATACCATTTTTTGACATTTCACTAACAATATATAACGAAGAAAATTAATGAATCTATCAAACAGAATACTATCGGACATTACAGTATACATGAAATACGCAAAGTATATACCAGAAACAAAACGTCGGGAGACGTGGGATCAACTGGTATTTCGTAATGAATCGATGCACATAAAGAAATTTCCTAATTTAAAAGACGAAATAAGAGCAGCTTATGTTGACGTTTACAATAAAAGTATATTACCATCTATGCGATCTTTACAGTTCGGTGGTAAGCCAATTGAAATCTCCCCAAATAGAATATACAATTGCGCTTATCTCCCTATAGAATCTGTAACAGCATTTAGCGAAACAATGTTTTTATTGTTAGGTGGTACAGGGGTTGGTTACTCTGTGCAACAACATCACGTAGCTAAGTTGCCCGCAGTGACAGTTCCATTCGATAAAAGAACTCGTAGATTCTTAATTATGGACTCAATTGAAGGCTGGGCAGACGCTATAAAAATGCTAATGAAATCTTATTTAGGTAACAAAAGATCTTCTAAAATTGATTTTGATTATTCAGATATACGAGCAAAAGGAGCAAGACTTGTAACGTCAGGAGGCAAAGCACCTGGACCTCAACCGCTTAAAGAGTGTATAGTAAAAATCATGGGTATAATGGATGCCAAAAAAGACGGCGAATATATAACAACTATTGAAGCTCACGACATTATATGTCACATTGCTGATTCAGTTTTAGCTGGAGGAATAAGAAGAGCAGCTTTAATATCCTTGTTTTCGTCTACAGACAACGAAATGATTGGCTGTAAGTCTGGCGAATGGTGGGAAAAGAATCCTCAAAGAGGTAGAGCTAATAACTCCGCGGTGTTAATAAGACAGAAATTAACTAAGGAATTCTTTTTAGGACTATGGAAGCGAATTGAGTTATCTGGATCGGGTGAGCCTGGATTTTACCTAAGTAAAGATAAGGATTGGGGAACTAATCCGTGTTGCGAAATTGCACTGAGACCATATCAATTTTGTAATCTTTGTGAAGTTAACGCTTCAGATCTTACTGATCAGGATGAATTTAATAGAAGAGTTAAGAATGCTGCTTTTATCGGCACAATACAAGCTTCTTACACAAACTTTCATTATCTCAGAAGCATTTGGCAAGAGACAACAGAAAAAGATGCTTTAATTGGCGTCTCAATGACTGGGATTGGATCAGGTGCTGTATTAAAATTAGATATGGAGCAAGCTGCATTTGTAGTTAAAGAAGAGAATGCTAGAGTAGCTAAGCTAATTGGTATTAATGCAACAGCTAGAGCAACAACAGTTAAACCCGCAGGTACAACGTCGTTGACTTTAGGTACATCATCTGGTATTCACGCTTGGCATAATGATTATTACATGAGAAGAATTCGTGTAGGTAAGAATGAATCGATGTACAAATTTTTATCTGAAAATCACCCTGAACTAATTGAAGATGAATATTTCAGGCCTCATGATACTGCTGTAATTGGTATACCTCAGAAAGCTCCGGAAGGATCTATACTCAGAACAGAAAGCCCTATACAATTATTAGAACGTATAAAACAAGTATCTGAAGAATGGGTGTTTCCTGGTCACACAGATGGTGCTAACAAACATAACATATCAGCCACTGTAAGTATACGAGATGACGAGTGGGAAATGATTGGCGAATGGATGTGGCAGAATAAAGAATACTATAATGGTTTATCTGTGTTGCCTTACAATGGCGGTACTTATGTTCAAGCTCCCTTTGAAGATATAACCGAAGAAAAGTATGAAGAGTTGATGAACACACTAAAAAGTGTTGACGTATCAAAAATTGAAGAAGAGGATGATGAGACGGATTTGTCTGGTGAACTTGCATGTGCAGGGGGTGCATGTGAAATAACTTAAATTAAAAAAGCCCGTTACTTAATTGTAGCGGGCTTTTAATATAGAATTTATTAGGTGTGGTGGCCTGTTTGTTTAATTCTATTCATACTTTTTAAACATTAACATATAAAGGAACGAATTCCATTTACTCATTAACCATATAAGTAATTTTTTAAATCTTGAATCTTTTTTCTTGTCAGTCATAATTATTTGTTTTTGTTGTTTTTACGGTTTTTGTGTTCTATCCACCATTTATTTAGGGTATAAAATATCGTAATAACTAAAAGAGTTATCTTTAATATCATATCAACGTGGGTCATTGATATTGCTAAAGTACTTAAGTTTATTATACCTAGTTTTAAATCACCTATATTCATAGTGTTTATTTTAAAGAATTTTGTTTATTTGTATTTTGTTTAGGAGTATATTTATCAGTTAATTTTTTTATTATAAGTTTTATCCTAGCATCTTCTGTTGTTGTGTTTTTAATTTCTCTATTAGTAATGCCTAAATCTAACAACATTTCTTGTTGTTTATTTTTTGTTAATTTTTCTAATTTTTTATATTGATCTGTTTTTATTTCTTTAACAGTTTCGTATTTTGGTATTAATTTTTCTAAATCCACATTCTTTTCTTTAGCTCTTTTTAATATAAAATTTACCCTACGATCTTCATCATTAACATATTTAATTTCTTTATTAGTAATACCTAAATCAATTATTAATTTTTGTTGCTCTGTTTTGGTTAAAT
>ENA-OREM01001709-OREM01001709.1-marine-metagenome-genome-assembly--contig:-NODE-1709-length-10460-cov-2.992006_pt1 | contig 10460 bp, 17 predicted proteins | sample MGYA00248623_ERZ508561 | MGnify/ENA primary metagenome ERZ508561 (study PRJEB26227, sample SAMN06264494) | marine metagenome | isolation source: Columbia River Estuary | place: USA:Columbia River...
GACTGGCCATAACTACTCAGCTGCAGCAATTGCAGATCCATCGGGCTGTGAGCACTAATTGCGCTGTGGGCACTGATTGCGCTGTGGGCACTTTGCTCGCCGTTGATACTATCGACCCGAAAATCGAATCTGCTGCGCTGGTTATTGCTATCGACCAGCCCAACAATGGTTCCTGTCACTACAAATTCTTGGCGATCAAGGGCCTCTGGCAACTGATGCCCAAGGCTCTGATAGGCAGCCTGCAGTCCCCAGCAACTGCCCCATAAATAGCTCAACATTAGCAACATAGTCGCAACCCATAGCCTGCGACCACAGACCCAGCGCAGGACCCCCCAGATAAGGCTCAGTGCAGCCAGGGCAAATAGCATTAAATTCTGATCCGGCAGCTGTTGCCACCAGGCCACCGAAAAAACTCCCAGGCTGAACGCGAAAAGAAAACCCATACTATGCCCCTGCTTGCAGATCGCACCCAGACTGGTAAAGTCGCAGGTAAGCGATTGAGCATCAGTGTAGGCAAAGTGTTTTTTTTACCCACAACGGCATCCACAAATAATGAAAAATTTGCTGATTATTTATCACAGCCAATCGGGCAACACAGAACAGCTAGCTCGCGAAGTGCTGGCGGGATGCAGACAGGAAGCCGATATACAGAGCCGTCTGCTAGGTGCCTTTGATGCAGATCTGGACGATCTGCGGTGGGCAGATGGGTTATTGTTTGGCACTCCAGAAAATTTTGGCACCATGAGCGGCGCGCTAAAAGATTTCTTTGATCGAACCTATTATCCGGCCGAGCCCTACAAATTAAATCTTCCCTATGGAATATTTATCAGCGCTGACAATGATGGCAGCGGTGCAGTCAGGGACATACAGCGGATAGCAAAAGGCTATCCTCTGCGTCTAGTCAGTGAGCCGCTGATTGCCAATGGTGAAATTAATGCAGATCATCTGCGCTGCGCTCGAGAGTTTGGGCTGGCAATGGCCGCCGGATTAGATTTAGGGATTTTTTAATACCCAAAGTGTTTAAACAGGATAATCGCAAGTAATGAGCAGAGGATTAGTGTTAACCGGTGGCGGAGCCAGGGCAGCCTATCAGGTGGGTGTACTCAAAGGGATAGCCTCAATTTTGCCCCGCGCAGTCTACAATCCATTCCCGATTATATGCGGCACCTCCGCGGGAGCTATCAATGCCCTGTCTATTGCAGGTCGCGCAGGCCCCTTTCGCCTGCGCACTAAAAAGCTGGAGAGCATCTGGCAAAATCTGCGTGCCTCAGATGTCTACCGAACAGATTTTATGGGAGTTTCTGCCAATGCCTTCCATGTACTAGCCTCATTTTTACACAGCGGTTACGGCATAGGTCGACCCATATCACTGCTGGATAATACTCCACTGCGTCAACTGCTCGAGAGCTATGTGAAGTTCGATTACCTGGATACCGCCATTGCTAATCGCGAGCTAGAGGCAATTGCCGTCAGTGCCATGAGTTATGCTTCTGGGCAATCCGTAACCTTTTTCCAGGGGCATCGGGATATTGAGCCCTGGGAGAGAGCTCGTCGCCGCGGTGAAAAAACCACTCTTAATATTGACCATTTAATGGCCAGTACCGCTATACCCAGTTTATTCCCCGCTGTGCAGCTGGCAGAGGGATACTTTGGTGATGGTGCAGTGCGTCAGCTCAAGCCTATCAGCCCAGCGCTGCATATGGGCGCCAGACAGCTGTTAATTGTCGGCGTTAGCGACAATGCAACAGCCCAGACACCAGCAGCACCAGAGCAGCATTCGCCCTCTATAGCTCAGATTGTGGGACATATGTTTAACAGTGCGTTTATTGATTCAGTAGAGAGTGATCTTGAGACTCTGCGCTCCATTAACCGCCTGGCCAGTGCCCTGCCGGAATCGCTGCGGGCCAACAATGGCATTACGGACCTCAACCCCATTGATGTGCTATCTATTTCCCCGAGCCAATCTATTGACCAGATTGCCCTGGAACATATCCATGAACTACCGCGCTCACTTAAACTATTTCTGCGCCTTACCGGCGCCACGGCTCAGGGGGGCGGCACCAGCGCCGCCAGTTATCTATTGTTTGAACCGGGCTTTTGCCGAAAACTTATAGAGCTGGGATACCAGGATGCATTGGCCCAGCAGAGCTCAATCGAAAGATTTTTTGCCATAACTTAGCCCCACAACAGCCTAAATTAGAGATAAAAAAAAGCGGACCCTTAAGGGCCCGCTGGCTCTCCCCCTCTTGTCTTATTATTAGCCACTATTCAGCAACAGTAACAATAACAAGAGGAATTCTTAAAACTTACCTCTAGGACGAGCCGCCTCTGCAAGCCCTCATAAAAAAACCAAAAAAAAACGCAAAACCGAGGTTTTGCGTTTTTTAAATGGAGCGGGAAACCGGGTTCGAACCGGCGACCTGTACCTTGGCAAGGTACCGCTCTACCAACTGAGCTATTCCCGCATATGCCAAAAAGGCATATTTTAAAATGGCGTCCCGTAGGGGAGTCGAACCCCTGTTACCGCCGTGAAAGGGCGGTGTCCTAGGCCTCTAGACGAACGGGACATTAATAAATTTTCTCTACTAAGATTGTGACTTCACCGATTGCACTAGAAACTGTGATTGCCCAATCAAACGCATCAACATAAACCTGATCATACTGATAATCTTTTGTAACTTCATCAACTGCTCTTTCAATCGCATCATCGGCATCACCATATACACATATAAGTCCACCTGTGTGATCGTACAGTATATATGCATTATTTACCTCTGCATCTTCTGGGAACAATCCTGTTGTAAGAGATTCGTATTCGACTGGCATCTTTAGTCCTCTTTATAAAAGATATGGTCACCTATTCTACCTATCATCCTCATCCTTTCGTGAGTACTCCACGAAGGATTTACATAATTGGCATGATAATGAGTAGACCCCTCTGTTATACCATTGTACTTACGGAAGAACATCATATCCCTTGCAACATCCTTTGCACGTAACCACGAGTATGTTTCTAACGGTTCATCTGCAAGACCATCACAATACCAACTAAACTGACACATATTGCGCCTTGGTATCTCTAGTCCTCTATCAAGTCCCCATTGACTCAGTACTGCCTGTTTAACTACTCCACAGATAGTCGATGGGTAACGTCGGTCTTGTACACGGTTGAGAGTAACATCCGCAACTGCGTACTGACCAGCGAGACTTTCGCTTCTTGCCTCATGATATATATTCAAAGCCAAACACTCAACTTCGTCGTTATCTTGCATCCGTGGTGTTTCGGCATGTGCAAGTGTGATATATCCTATGAACCCAAGCAGAGCAACTGAGATTGATAAACGTATCATACAGTTTTTCGCAAGAGTTTTAGAAGTTTATCTAACTCTTTCTTTTGTTTTGTACTTGGATTAGAACCCACCTTTGAAAGAAGGAGGGCATATTCTTTGGCAAGATTTGACTGGTAACTCATTGTATAACTCCTCAAATTATGGGAACATTATACTACAATGAGTTACTTATGTCAATTACTTTTTAGATTTTTCTGACTTAATCCACTTCTTGGCTTTAGAGTTATCTACTGGTGCCTGAGTGAATTTGGTTGCGTCACGGTATGCACGTAAGGTCTCTGATTTATAATCCTTACCTTCAGAGTTATCCACGACTAAGAAGTTCTTCTTACCGAACATCGTCTGGAACTTACCGATATTGCGTTGTACTAGTTTCCAGTACTTGGTTGCTTCTTCTGCACCAATAGTACGTTCACGTGCTGCGTCACGTTTGACAGCAGTTTCCACGTCGGTGTTTACGAAAATCATTGCGACATCGTAACCTAGTTTCTTTAGTTCTTTAGCTTGGTTGGCAATCTTCTCTGGGTCTTTACCAGTACCATCGATAACCAAACCTAGACGACCTTTGATGTACATCGCCTGTTTTACCCCAGTAAGGTTCTTTGCCTTACCACGGATTTCTTGACCTTTCACGGAAAAGATGTTGTCCGGAGACATTTCCATTCCCGCCTTCTTCATGGCATTCTCGAATGCGTCATCGGAGTTAACAACCTTGTAACCCATAGAAGTCAGACCTGTCTTACCGACAATGAATGACTTACCAGAACCCGGTCCGCCTGCAAGGAAGATTGCCTTGAAGATTGCTGGATCGTTAACACCCTCGTTTAGAAAGGTCTTGAACGTTTTCATTCTACTTTTCCCAGATCTCTAGGGAGGCTTCAATAAGTTCTGCCTTCTTAGTTGGCATACGACCCTTTGACTCACCTAATTTGTTTTTGTTCTCTTTAACATAACTTTTTAATTCAGGAACAGTCATTTTAGCAAAGACCTTCCTTTGATCATTACGTGATGGTCCACTTACTGGTGGAGTCGTTACTCCTCCTCCAGAATTGTCCTCATTTTTCTCATTTTTTATTAATACCCAAACTACCAGTAAAGTAAAAAATATTCCTGCAAATGCATATTCCATATTATTCTCCAAATATAAGTTGTGACTACAGTTTATTTATACATCTTTCTGACTTGACTTTACAAAAATCTCATGCAAAGAATCTGCGAAGACCACTTGTGTTTTCTCACCTGGGTGACCAAACTCTTTCATATCATCATATTCTTTACAAATAGTATACATGTCCTTACCTTTACCCAAACCAATACGACTTGTATTTTTCAATGTACCTATAGAGTTTAACAACCATTTTTTGTAATGTGGGGTAGCATCTATATGTAAACTCTTCTCTTTAATTTTTTTAGAAGCGTCATCCGGACATTGGTCTGTCAATATAGACATGATGTTAGACCAATTCCTTGAATGGAATACTCCTTGAATCAATTGTATCCCTGCCGCATCACATATCACCTCAAGTGACTTCATCTTACTGATAGTGTGCATGATATCTGTTCTAGAGTCGTATGCGTTCTGAAACATGTGTTCATATGCAATTCTTTTACTTTTATCGAATATAATATTAGTGCGTAATTGAGAAAACTGCGTGACATCATCTTGTCGACCAATCTTCACCTCACGAGCGTCCGGCATATGTTCGACAACCTCTTTCCGTTGCCACGCAGACCACATCACCACCAAGTGAGTCACCTTATCTTTATTGGGGTGATTATGTAAAAAATCTGTGACCTCACGAAAAATCTTATCATTACAAGCACCACAGAAACCACGATTCGAATACTCAATCCCAAGTTTATCAGCAAGAAGATGAGTAAAGGTTAGTGGCCAATGGGTGGGTGGATTATCATCAAATCCTTTCAGTTCGTCTCCCCAGACGAAACTGCAACCGGCAGTTAAAAGCATTATTGAAATAGTTCCTCGTACAACTCATAAACTTCATTAGCCTCTGTGCGAGACTCTTCCATGTTTTGTTTATGATATATGTTCGAAAGTTTACGGAAGTGCTTCTTATCAACACCGTACTTCTCGTTAGTGACATCGACGATGTCCTTCATCAACTCTTTCTCTGCGTCGATGCGTAACATACTGTCAGACATCTCTCTAATCGCATCTGCGACTTTCTTTTTATCTTCCGGACCTATCATACTAATCTTACTCCACTTGTCGCTTCTGTCCATGCATCCGAAAACGCATTGTTTGTTTTGGTACATAGTACGTATTGTTGAAAGGAAACCTTATCTGGATTTTCTTCACTAGTCATACATACACCACGAGCAAAACCAATTCCTTGGTCGCCATTGATCAACATACGAGGATCATTAAGGGTCACTGTACCATCACTATTCATGCCGTCAAGACGACCTACATACTCACCACTCACCGTAACTACTGTCACAATATCATTATTTTTCATTCTTCACTCTCAATTTCATCAATTAACATATCACGCATCTGTCTTGCTTGCGCATCTTCGGGATTATCCACACTACCATTATTCACAAATTTATATGCGAGGGTAATGCGCTGACAGCCTGCATACGCAGCGTGCCAACAGTGTAGGTCTTCTTCATGACCTGCACCGAAATAATAATGACGACATTGCCAACCGGCAACATCCTTAATCTTTACAATCTCATCTGTCTTCTTATCGTAGTACTCAAAGTACCCGTCTCCGGTCTCTGACCACGTGAATAAGACTTGATATGCGTTAGCATCATAGTTAGTATGCCATCCAACAAAACCGCCTGGCGGGTAATAGGAGAGTAATGCGGACGTGTGTGCTCCAATCTCCGCAGCGAAGTCATACTTGACCTTCTGCATAAAGTCTCCCCACATTTCCTTATCTTCACGAACCATCTTAGAGATAGGTTGAGCGAAGTAACGGTCAGGCGGCCCTACTAACTCAGGGAATCTAGAAAGACATTCGTCGAGGTATTCTCGCGAAGTATAGTAATCGCCTTTATAGATATCTTCCCTTTCATGATAAGTCCAATACTTCTCATCATCGTAAGAAGGTTTTGATAACATCTCATCCGAGAAACTATCAAGTATTTTCAACAGTGCTTTGTTTCGAATCGTAACCTCACTCATCGTTCTGTCTCTCGATAATAAGTGCCCAGCGATCCTTTCCAAGTTTCCTATAAACGATAGTGTCTCCTATACTCAGAGACATCGCATCCATAAGTTCATCAGAAAACTCTAGTGCAAGTTCACCATCGTCTACTTCTATTACCGGAACAGTCCAGTTATTAGTATTCATCATCATCTTCTTCAAAGGTACTTTCGAATCTATCATTAGCTGTTTTTAAATCCTCTTCAGTCAAAACATCATAACGCATCAAATGATCTATAGAACTCATTATGCCGATTTCTACTCCACGTCTCACTCCGAGATAAGACCCTAGGTAATACGCGATACAAATTGATCCTACGGCAATGAACGTGTGCAAAAATGGATCCATTATGGATTTCCTTAAAGTTTGAAACCAGTGAACTTCTCTTGTGAGATTCGTTTTCCGGCCGCAGAGTTATCAAATGCCGGCCCATGATCCACTTCTTTATTTAGTGGGGAATCATTTTGGTCAACATCGTACAATCGCATCTTCGATCTGTCCACTCCAACGACAAACCTTTGATGGAGTCCAAGGTCATTATATCGATTCTTCAATTGTTTCACAAGTATCTGGTTATTCGCTTTCAATTCATCATTAGTGATAAGTGCAAACATGAAGTCAGCTGTTGCAGGCAATCCAAAAGACTCTGAAGTATCCTCCAACCCAACATCATCATTGCTAAAACCACTTCGTGTAGTTTGGGTCGCAGACATAACCGGTACATCGAACTCCACAGCAAGACCGCGTAACTCTTCAGCAATAGACTTAATGTAACTGTACGAGTTGATTGCGCCGCCCATACCCTTCATACGCGCACTAGCGCAAATGTTGAGATAGTCGATATAAATCATATCCGGTCTGAAGTTCTTCTTCAGTTTAAGTTCATTCAGTAGAGCACGGAAGTGATTCGCGTGAGCAGAACCAGTAGGGTACTCTTTAATAATCAACTTACCATTGGTCTTACTACCGACCGCATTAACCTTTTTAGTAAAAGATTCCTTATTGAGATGTTCTAGTTGATCGATAGGAACGTTCAACAAGTTAGCATCGATACGTTCAGCAATTCGTTCTTCCGACATTTCCATAGTAATGTACAACACATTCTTACCTTGAGTAAGAGCGGCCGCTGCAGCATGACACATAAAGAGAGACTTACCCACGCCCGTACCCGCAAGAGCGATGTTAAGTGTTTTTCGGGGCAAACCACCTTTGGTAATCTTATTGAAATAGTCTAGGTCAAATTGCAAACGTTCTTCAGCTAAGTGATAGAAATCGAAACGCGCATCAGCATTGTCAATATAGTCGTGACCAATATTAGTATCGAATGATACTGATAATGCCTTCGACAATACGTCAGGAATAGCGTTTTTACTTAACTCTTTATGTTTGCCATCGATAATAGATATCGACTCCATGACCGCATTAAAGACGGCCCTATCTTGACACCACTTTTCGGTACGTTCTACCAACCATTCCAAATTCTCTTCAGAGTAAGTGAAGATATCGGGCAAGATGTCCATTGCATGTCTATACTGTTCATCAGTAAGACGATCATTACTATCAATTTCAATCTTGAAAGCTTCCTTGGACGGAAGACGATTGAACTTGGCAATAAATTGAGTGAACTCTTTGAAGAGCGCCCGATAGACGCCCTCAAAGTATTCAGGTGTTACAAATGCAGCGACCTTACGAGTGTAAGAATCATTAGTCAACAGATTCCGAAGAATCGTTTGTTGTAGGTTTATTTCCATCATGTACGTCTTTCGCTCCCAACCAGCCATCTTTAACTGCAATCGCAATAATATCTTCTAATACTTCTGACGCAAATATTTGTAACTCTTCATTATCAGTATTAAAAGTCAATGCATCATTCGTTTCTAAAACTTCGAAGTTAAAGCGGATTTCACTAATACCGCCATCAATCTGTACATTACCGTAACGGATTACCGTTTCATGAAAAGGTGCGCGTAATAATTGCACTTTCCATAATTGGGTACCATCATCACCAAACGACGGAACCATTGTATAGTCGATGTGTTCACATGGTTTATCTAAATCAAGCTCTTTCATCAAACTGCCTCCTCTAACACATCATCTAAGTTGATCGGACTATTATACCCTATTTGATAGGTCTTGGCAAGGAATTCTTTGAAATCACTTTCAGAAAAGATAGGTTCCCAGAATTCTTCGGTTAGAGTGTCCTTGGTACGAAACTTCTTATCTTCTGCTTCGGTGCCATGACAACGCGAATACCAACCATTACTTGGTTTGATAACATATCCACCAGCCAAGGCAACCTCGAGCAGACCAGACCACTTCTGTACACCACCTTCCCAAGATACGCCAATCGGAATCTTCGACTGTTCTTTCACATATCGAGACTTCTCAACCTTGATGATGAAGTTGTAACCAGTGATTTCCATGCCAGTCTTTTCTTGTTGACGGCCAATAATCCAAATGTTATCAGCTGAGTAATAGATGCCAGTGCCGCCACTAACCACATCTTTCGGAAACAAACCAATCTCTTTATAAGTGTGATTGATTGCCAACATTGGAATGTTCTTCATCGCAAGATACGGAGTACACATTCTGAACAGACCCTTCAGTGCCTTCGCACGTGACATGTCCGCAACACCTTTCTCGCTCAAGGCATCGTCCAGTTCTTTCTTAGACGCAAGGTTACCAATAGAGTCAATGACAATGATTACATCGTCGTCACGGTCTAGTTCTTCAAGCTGACTAATCAAGTCAAACTTCAAGTCTTCGACGTGTTTGATAGGCGTGTGTAACACACGAGAGGTATCAATACCAAACTGCTCGAAGTATGATTGAGGCGATCCAAACTCTGAATCATAGAACAACATAACCGCATCTTTCTTCGCTTTCAGGTAAGCACCTGCCATCAACAATGCGAATGAAGTCTTGAAGTGTTTAGATGGACCGGCTAGAACAGTTAGACCAGGAGTGACGCCACCATCTACAGACCCCGACAGCGCCACGTTCACCATAGGAACATTCGTTGGGGTCATATCTTTCTCAGTAAAGAACTTAGATTCAGATAAGACTTCTGATGTCTTAATCTTACTGTTCTTTTTTAGTTTGTCCATAATCGACATTATCGATATCCTTTATTAGTTCTCTATTATATACTCTATTTCTCAAATCACTAGAGGAGAAATTATGATCACGTTTATTATAGTAAATTTCTATACCACGCTTTGCACATATCGCTCGACCGGTATACCTACCTGCTTTCTTATATTCTTCGCCTATTATACGAACATCGATGTTAAATGTCAAGAGTATATCTTCACAATCTTTCTCTGTTTGATACGGAATAATTTCATCTACATATTTAACCCCACTTAGCTGTACATATCGCTCAACAAGAGTCTGAACTGGCTTATTCTTATTAGGTCTATCCATACTTGGATCTACTTGAAGGCCGCAGATAAGATAATCGCAATGCTCTTTAGCTTCTCTGAGCATTGCGATATGACCAGCATGAAGAAGATCAAACGTTGAAAATGTAACTCCGGTAATCATCAGCAACCAATGTTATCAACTGATAAAGGATCATCACTACTAGTGAAACCTTTATAGTTACGATCAATAGATGCAGTCTCTATAGGCTTACCTGTAATGTGATTTGTATTTTTTTGGTATCCAACATTCTCTCTTACAATATCAGTGTGATTAAATTCCGCCCAATATAGTTCAAAAGCCACACCAGCTTCTAGACACTCAAACTGATGATACAGTCCTGGCTTTACTTTATGATATTCGCCTGCTTCAACTACTGTCTCATCGATCAAGTTATAATCTCTCTGCCATGTTCTAATTAGCATAATGCCTGACTCTACATAGAATCCATTCCATTTATAACGATGAAGATGCTTAGAACATACTCCTCCTTTTTTCATTTCAATA
>ENA-OREM01001710-OREM01001710.1-marine-metagenome-genome-assembly--contig:-NODE-1710-length-10435-cov-3.378548_pt1 | contig 10435 bp, 10 predicted proteins | sample MGYA00248623_ERZ508561 | MGnify/ENA primary metagenome ERZ508561 (study PRJEB26227, sample SAMN06264494) | marine metagenome | isolation source: Columbia River Estuary | place: USA:Columbia River...
TCGGATCAACCGAGACATTCGTTTTTCCAAAGATAAAACGCCTTACAAGACGCAGTGTTCGGCTGTCATCTCGCCGCAAGGCAAAAAGAGCAGTTCTATTCACGGGATTTATTTTGAATTGGGGCCCGAGCATGTGAGGGCCTACGGCGGTGTTTACGAAATCGAAAAGGACGATTTGTATGCGCTCCGCGAAGGCATCGCCAATAACTTACTCGCATTTAAAGCTTTATACAGCGACAAGAAGTTTAAAGCGTTGTTTGGCGAAATCCATGGCGAGAAGAATAAAAAAATAGATAAAGATTTTCTTGCTGCAGCTGCGCAAGAACCCCTCCTCTTCAACAAGCAATTTTATTTTTACAGTACATTTGAAGCCGAAACGCTTCTCGACCCTCAGCTCGATCAAATCATGCTCGAGTGTTACCAAACGGGGCGCCCACTCGAATTATTTTTCAATCAATTTATACAACGTTCATGAAACACTTCTTTCAATTCCTCTTTATCGGACTGGCTTTCGTTAGTTTCGGTCAAAAGAAATCCTTCGACCTCAAGGAGTCTGTTTTAAAGCAACGCGCACTTTCGCCCGTGCGCCTCAATAACTTTCAATGGATTCCAGAATCAGACACTTACACTTTTTGCAGTGCAGATTGGCAGAGCCTACAACAAAGCGCTGTTGCTTCTGAAAAATCAATTGAACTCACAAGTGTCAAAGAAATCAATGAAAAACTCGGCACCAACTTTGGACACCTTGCCTTTGCCAAATGGGTGAGCAAAGATGTATTAGAGGTATCCGACGGCGGAAGTGTGTTTGCTTTGTACAACGTAACGTCTAAAACCGGTAGCATTCATCAAGTTCAAAACGGTGGCGAAAACGCGCATTTTCATGCGCAAAGCAAGCGCTTGGCTTATACCATAGACAACAATTTATATGTCGACGGACGTGCCGTCACTAAAAACAAAGACAAGAACATCGTGTCGGGCCAAACCTATGCGCGCAGTGAGTTCGGGATTACAGAAGGAATTTTCTGGTCCAATTCAGGGGCTTTGCTCGCCTTTTATCAAAAAGATGAAAGTGCGGTTCACGACTACCCGCTCCTGGACATCAACCAAACGCCTGGTGCGGTCAAGTTCATCAAGTACCCAATGGCTGGCCAAGCTTCAGAAAAGCCGCGCGTGGGTATCTACAACCTCAAAACCAAGAAAACAGTCTTTATTAGCCCTATTTCAGGAGCTGATTCTTACCTCACGAACGTCGCATTCACCCCAAGTGAAAAATACCTTTTGGTGGCGGAGGTCAACCGCGATCAAAACCACATGTGGCTGTACCTCTATGACCTAAAAGGAAAGTTAGTGCGTACCCTTTGGGAAGAGCAAAACGACAAATGGGTAGAGCCTGAGCACCCCGCATTTTTTCCTTCCAAAACATCGGATAACTTCGTCTGGATTTCAGAAAAGAATGGTTTCAATAACCTCTACTATGTAGACATCAACGGTCAAATCATCAAGACCTTAACAGCTAACAAATTTGTAGCAAAAGACATCCTCGAAGCGAGTGAAGACGGCAGCAAAATTTATTTTTCAGCTACGGGCGCCAATCCATGTAACACCCTTGTTTACGAGGTAGATTTACAAGGCAACCAACGCCAACTGACGCAAGCAGAAGGCACGCACCGCTTTGCTTTGGCACCAAAAGGCGCTTATTATTACGATGGCTACAGCAGTTTAGAAGTGGCCAATAAGGAATACGTCATGACCTTAAACGGGAAAATGGCCAAACTCCTGCAAGATGCCCCAGATAAACTAGCTGAGTACAACATTGGCAGCACAGAAATTGGCAATATCAAAGGGAAAGACGGTTCGGCACTTTACTACCGCATGATCAAGCCAGCTGACTTTGACCCTAATAAAAAATATCCAGTGTTGGTTTACGTCTACGGCGGGCCCCACGCCCAAATGGTGACCAACAGCTGGTTGGCGGGTGCCAATCTTTGGATGCACTGGCTGGCCAATCAAGGCTATATTGTCTTTACCCTAGATAACCGCGGCTCTGGCGAGCGTGGTTTTGCTTTCGAGAGCCAAATTCACCGCCAACTCGGCACCGTAGAAATGGAAGATCAGCTCACAGGTGTTGACTACCTGAAGTCTTTGCCTTACATCGATGGCCAGCGCATGGCGGTCCATGGTTGGTCTTTTGGCGGCTTCATGACCACCAGTTTAATGCTGCGCCAAGCGGGTGTATTTAACGTTGGTGTAGCTGGTGGGCCAGTTACCGACTGGAAATTCTATGAAATCATGTACGGTGAGCGCTACATGGACCGCCCCGAACAAAATCCAGAGGGCTACCAAGCCAACTCACTTTTGAACCACACCAAGAATTTAAAAGGTAAATTGCTGCTGATTCATGGTACTGTTGATGACGTGGTAGTGATGCAGCACAACGAAGCTTTACTCAAGTCTTTTATCGAAAACGGTGTGCAAGCTGATTACTTCGTGTACCCGATGCACCCGCACAACGTGAGTGGCAAAGACCGCGCGCATTTAATGGAAAAGGTGTTGATGTATATTTTAGAGTACAATAAATAAAAAAACATTCCAACAAAAAAGGCGACCAAACGGTCGCCTTTTTTGATTTGTATATATCTTAGATTTTACTATTGAGGCTCATCCAGCCACCGCCGTTGTGTACGTCGAAGCCAGCAGCCTTGAGTAAGCTTTTGGCACTACCGCTGCGCATTCCAGATGCACAACAAGTAATGATCGTTTTGTTTTTTGGAATCTTGCTCAGGTTTGACTGCAGAGACTGTAATGGTATGTTTACCGCCCCTTTGACATGCCCACCCTTGAACTCTGCAGGTGAACGTACATCGATGATCATGGCGCCTTGCTTCACGAGCGTTGCAAAATCTATACGAGTTCCGCCGAATAATTTCTTTAACAAAGACATTTCTTAGTTTTGAGAAACTTGGTAATTCACATCTAACCAAGAACCGCCGTTTTCGCAATCTACGCCAATAGATTTAAAATATTGAGTGGCTTGACCCGAACGGTTACCCGAAGCACAGCAAAAAATAATTGGCTGAGCCATGGCTTTGATTTCGTCGATATGTGCAGTGATTTCTTGGAGTGGAATATTGATAGATCCGGCTACATGGCCACCAGCAAATTCGGCGTGCGTGCGCACATCTATGATTGTCTTTGACATCTTTTTTATTTTTTTAGGGATTAAATCAATTCTTTTTTCATTTCGAGTACAAAGTTAAGAACTTGTTACATTTTGATTTGTAGCACAAGTTACACAAGCAAATGCCAACGAATTGAACTACCTTTGACAAAATTATCCTATGAAACAAGTTTCTTTAGCGGCCATCGAAAAGGCCATTGAGGTTGTAGATAACCTCACCGACGAACAACTCGAAAACATCACAGAGCGCTACGCTGCTGCGCAAGAAGCCCTTCTCGGTTATGTCATGACGGCACCAGAAGAATACAAAAACGAAGACCTTGTAGGTCTCTTGATTTATTATTTCTGCCTCGTGCTTGAAGCGTTTAAGCAAGAAGGCGTAGAACTGCGCACCGTTACCGAAGCAGATATCGACGAGCTCGAAGAACCGTTTTTTGACATGCTCGATCAATACTTTGAAAGCGAGGACGAAGAAATCATCGAATCTTTCTGTGATCAACCCCATTTGGCACAATTTATGGCCATGGAAGTCTCAGAAGAAGATGAGGACGGGTCTGCTTTATCAGAAGAAACTGCCACCCAGCTCTTTATTGTGAGCTTGGCCATGATTTCTTTATTGAACCGCGCAATTATTGCATAGAATCGCAAGAATTTCGTATTTTTGCATGGGGTAAGTCTTTTACGACCAGCTCCCTCTGAATCCTCCAGGACAGGAATGTAGCAAAGGTATGAGGTTGTAGCGGTGCGATAAAAGTAGCTTACCCCATCTTTTTTTCTGCTTGCCATGAAAATTTCAGCTTCCATTTACTCCGATAACTCACGCCCGTTAAAGGCCGTTATCGCCGATTTAGAAGCCCATCAAGTAGACCTCCTCCACATAGACTGCAACGACAACCTCAGTGTTTTCGACGACATCAAGCAAATTCGCGAATGGTGCACGCTCCCACTCGATTTACACATCATTACCCCAGACCCCGCTAAGTTTTACCCCTATCTCCTCGAAAACCCAGTAGAATACCTTACTTTTCAGGTAGAAGATTTAAAAGGTGCATTAGAGATTCCACAAGAAATCCAAGGTAAAAAAGGTTTGGCTCTCATCACCCCCACGCCAATTTCAGCTTTTGAAGCCTACGAGCACTTCGATTTCATCCTCATCATGGCCACCGTTCCAGGTCAATCTGGCGGTATTTTTGACCGTCTTAATTTTGATAAAATCAGATCGTTCAGAAAGCGCTACCCCAACAAATCTATTCATATAGACGGTGGCGTAAATCCAGAAGTATCCTTCATTTTAAGACAAATGGGCGTGAGCACAGCGGTTTCAGGGTCTTACCTCTTCAAAGAAGCCAGCGTCGGCAATGCGCTCATGAACCTCACCAAACGCAGCATTGGCTCCGCCTTCAAGGTGGCCGATTTCATGACCCCCTTGCACGAAACCCCAAAGTTCTGCATTGAAAATTTAGATTTAAAAAATGTCCTGCAAACAGTAGAAGACGGCCAAATGGGTGTGGCTATGGCCATAGATGCCCACAACACATTCATCGGTTTGGTTTCCAGTGCCGACATCCGAAAAACATTGTTAAAACAACTCAAAAACGGCGCTGATTTAAATGCGCTCGATGCAAAGAGCCTCATCAATACGCAACCCATTTGCATCAATGAAGATGCAAGCGTTATCGAACTCCTGCAACTCATCAAGAATAGCCCCTTTGCGGTGCTTTACTTACCAGTTATCAACGCTGCCAAGCAACTCAAAGGCATCGTTCAATTCTCCAACCTGATCAAAGCAGAAATATGATCATCGAACTCAAAAACAACACCAACGCAGCTGCACTCGCTGCAGCACACCAAGCTTTTCACATTCTTTATTTAGGGAAAGACTATCTCATCACCGGAAGTGGAGTCAAAGAAGTTCCTGCTGCGCTGCAAGACCACGCCCAAAACCATTGGGTCTTTGCCAATGACATACAGCTGGCATCGCGCAAGTTTCAAGACCAAAAACGCGAAGTGAAATTCGGAAATGTCAGCATTGGCGGCCAGACCAACAATACCATTCTAATTGGCGGGCCATGTTCTGTAGAATCTGAAGAGCAACTCCGTGGTTCGGCTGAATTGCTCGTGAGCATGGGCCTCACCACCCTTAGAGGGGGCGCCTACAAACCGCGCACGAGCCCCTATTCTTTTCAAGGTATGGGTTTAGAAGGCTTGCAACTTTTGGCCAAAATGCGCCAAGACTACGGCTTAAATGTCATCACTGAGGCTAGAGACGCCACGCACATCGATGAAATCATCGAGCACACCGATATCATTCAGGTCGGCGCCAAGGCCATGTATGACCAAGGTATTTTGCGCGCTTGTGCCAAAATCAAAAAACCAGTGCTCATCAAGCGCGGTTTTGGTACTACCCTACAAGAATTTGTTCAAGCGGCCGAATTTGTGCTTTCTGGCGGCAATGAAAATGTCGTGCTCTGTGAACGCGGCATCCGCACCTTTGAAACCGGCACACGTTTTACGCTCGACTTATGTGGCGTGGCTTGGTTACAAGAGCACACCAATTTGCCAATCATACTAGATCCATCTCACGCAATGGGCTACGCCTATGGCGTGAATCCGCTGGCGCGTGCTTGTGTGGCTATGGGCATCGACGGCTTGCTTATTGAAGCACACCCCAACCCCAAAGTGGCCAAATCAGATGCCTCACAACAGCTCAACTACAATGAATTCAGAAAACTACATGCCGACATTCAAAAAGTTGCGCAAAGTGTTGGCTATCAAATTGTATAATTATGTTACTTGAACTCAACATTAAAGGTTTGTGTAAAACCAACGGTATCGAATTTGATGATTTCCTCGCCGACCTCGACGTGGACAACGTTCACGAACTTTCGGTCTACGACCTCGAGGCGATTTGCGAAGAGTACGAGCTCGATTTGCAAGCACTTTTGTTCAAACCACTTTTTTCGCAGGCAAGCCTCGATAAGAAAATCAAGGGCCTCAAGATGCTCATCTTGGACGTCGACGGCGTTCTGACAGACGGTGGCATGTACGTTTCTGAAAACGGCGACCAAATGAAACGTTATCACACACATGATGGCTTGGCCCTTTTGGAATTAAGTAAACAAAAGAAAATTGAATTGGGCATTATTTCATCGGGCTTCACCAAACATATGGTACAAGATAGAGCGGCCTTGTTGGGGATAGAACGCGTATATGTCGGCCGCGATTCAAAACTCAGCATCTTAGAAAACTGGTGCAAAGAAATGAACATTTCCCTCCAAGAAGTAGCCTTTATCGGCGATGACCGCAACGACGCCGAGGTCATGAAAGCGGTTGGCTTGGCAGTGTGCCCTGCATCGGCTGTGGCTTCTATCAAAAGCATTTCAGATATTGTCTTGAGTCGAAATGGTGGTGCTGCCTGCGTTCGCGAGTTCATTGACAACTACCTGAGCTAAAGATTCATATTTCCATCAACTTCAACTCACAAATGTCCATCATTCACATCGGTATCATCCGGGAAGGCAAAACTCCACCCGATTTCAGGGTGCCGCTGAGCCCCGCTCAGTGCCTGCAATTAGAAAAGCAATACCCGAACGTGAAAGTCACGGTACAAACTTCACCAATTCGCAGCTTTTCAGATGAAAAATACGCCGAACTTGGCCTTAACGTTCAGGAAGACCTCAGCCATTGCGACATACTATTGGGCGTAAAAGAAGTTCCAAAAGAACAACTCATAGCGGGCAAAACCTACCTTTTCTTTTCACATACTTTCAAAAAGCAACCCTATAACAGAGCGCTGCTACAAGAAATCTTAGACAAGAAAATTCGTCTGATCGACTACGAGGTACTCAAAGACGCCAACAACAAACGCATCATTGGTTTTGGTCGCTATGCGGGTGTGGTTGGGGCTTACAATGCCTTTTTGACCTACGGGCTCAAAACGGGCACATACAACCTCAAACCAGCGCACTTGTGTAATGACCGCAAAGAAGTAGAAGCGGAATTAAAGAAAGCTGTGCTGCCAGCTGACTTCAAATTGGTACTAACCGGCTATGGTCGCGTCGGAAATGGTGCCAGAGAAATTGTCAAACTATTGCCCATTAAAGAAGTTGATCCGGAGGCCTATCTTCAAGAGCAACACCACGAAGCCGTATTCACACACCTCGACACGCACCAATACTTCTGCAGAAAGTCAGATGCAGGCTTTGACAAAAGCGAATTTTACACCCAACCTGAATTGTATCAAAGCAACTTTGGGGCTTTTGCAGAAAAGAGCAATGTGTACATTCCTTGTCATTTTTGGTCTTCGAAATCGCCGTTTATCCTGACCCAACAAATGCTCCAAGACCCCAATTGTCAGCTGCAAGTAGTAGCAGACGTTTCTTGCGATATTGCCGGGCCTATTGCCTGTACCATTCGCCCGAGTAAAATTGGGGCGTCCATGTATGGCTACGACCCCAAAACAGGTCAAGAAGTCGATATGCTACAAGCAGGCGCTATTGCCGTGATGGCTGTAGACAACTTGCCTTGCGAACTCTCCAAAGATGCCGCCGAAGACTTCGGCTCCGAACTACTCAAAGCGGTGTTCCCGGTTTTACTTGGCCCAGATCCTGATCAAATCATTTTCCGCGGAACCCAAACGACGCTGGCCGGCGAGCTCAACGAGCCGTTTACCTATCTCAAACCTTATCTTGCAGGCCTCGAATGAACCAAGATTTTTACGATATCGACATCACAACTATTGAAGATTTTCAGGAAAAATCTAGTTATGAAGCATGTCGATTCATTGGTTTAGATTTCACGGCCGTTAAAGTAAGCCAATCCAAATTTTTAGATTGCACTTTTGAAGAATGCAATTTATCCAATTGTAGCTTGGTAGATACCGTACTGAATGGTGTTTCGTTCTACAATTGTAAATTATTAGGACTGCATTTTGAATACGCGAATGCTTTTGGCTTTTCCTGTCAATTCGACAATTGCCTGCTCAAACACGCGAGCTTTTACCAGATGAACCTTCAAAACTGCAAGTTTTTGAACTGCGATTTAGAAGGCGTCGAATTCACAGAAGTAAAAGCAATGGGCGTTTCCTTTGAAGGCTCTCACTTACTGAGCGCCCACTTTGAAAGAAGTGACCTCAGCAGAGCTGATTTAACGGGTGTAACTGAATTGACCTTAGATCCCGAATTCAATTCCATGAAAGGCGCAAAAATTCAGTTTGCCCAACTTCCCGGTTTATTAGTGAAATACGGGCTCAACATCCAACACTAAAGATATTTCCCTAATTTTGAATCATGCAGCAAAAAGGGAACAAACGCACCATCACCGGATGGGTCTTCTACGACTGGGCTAACTCGGTTTATCCGCTGATCATTAGCTCGGCTATTTTTCCGATACTTTACGAGACCCAAACCAGCCTCAAAAATGAGGCTGGCCGTACGGTCTATGACACCGTTAGCTTCCTAGGACGCGAATTCCACAACACCGAATTCTACGCCTATGTCATTTGCTTGTCCTATATTGTTGTCGCACTTGTTTCACCCTTGCTATCTGGCATAGCAGACGCTGGTGGAAAGCGCAAATTATTTATGCAGTTTTTTTGTTACCTCGGCGCTATATCAAGTGGCTTGCTTTATTTTTTCCATACGCCACCGAGTGGCACATTGGGTGAAAGCCCTTTTGTCATCAACTGGAGCATGTTGCCACTATTTTTTGGTTCTATCGGCTTTTGGGCCAGTTTGGTTTACTACAACGCTTATTTGCCCGATATTGCGGAAGCCAAAGACCACGACCGCGTTTCAGCCCGTGGCTTTTCGATGGGTTATTTAGGAAGCTCTAGCCTATTAATCATCATTTTATTGATGAGGACATTTATGGATAGCAAAGAAATTAATTGGGCGTTTCCAATGGTAAGTCTTTGGTGGATTGCCTTTGCTACCTTCTCTTTTTCGAGACTTCCCAAAACAAGTGCCACGCAAAAAGACAGCAAGAATTTGATTAGCAAAGGATACGCGGAAGTCTACAAAGTTTGGAAGCAAATTCGTGAGAACAAAACACTCAAAGGATACTTAGGGTCTTATTTCATGTTCAACATGGCCGTGCAAACCATCATGGTAATGGCAGTGGCTTTTGCCAACAAGGAAGTGATTGGCATCAAACAGCAAGACCTCATCATTTCGATCCTCATTATACAGTTTATCGGAATTGGCGGCGCCTACCTGATGTCGTTTATCTCTAAAAAAATTGGCAATTTCAAGGCCCTCGGTGGTGCCATTATCATTTGGATCGCCCTTTGCATTTACGTATATCAATTCGTGTGGTATCCATGGCAATTCTTTATTGCTGCAGCGGGCGTGGGCTTGGTAATGGGCGGGATTCAATCTTTATCTAGATCCACCTATTCTAAATTGTTACCTGAAACCAAGGACCTCACTTCTTACTTCAGCTTCTACGACTTAGCAGAAAAATTGGGCTTGGCATTAGGCACGCTCACTTTTGGGCTCATCGAAGGCTTTTTGGACATCAGAACTTCCATTCTCGCTTTAGTCGTATTTTTTGCATTTGGCCTTATTTTATTGATCAGAATTCCCAAACCAGAACAACAAGCGCATGAGACAAGCCATTGAAGCCGCGTGGGAAAACCGCGCATTTTTAAGTGAAAAAGCAACAATTCAAGCCATTGAACACGTCATCGAAGACCTCGACAAAGGTTTACTCCGCGTAGCGGAACCACGAGAAGACGGTACTTGGCAAGTCAACGAGTGGGTGAAAAAAGCGGTTGTGCTGTATTTTCCGATTCGCCAAATGGAAACCATTGAAGTAGGCCCTTTTGAATTTCACGACAAAATGGCGCTCAAGCGCAACTACAAAGCACTCGGTGTTCGGGTAGTGCCACATGCGGTTGCGCGCTATGGCGCATATGTCGCCCCTGGCGTCATCATGATGCCATCGTATATCAATATTGGTGCCTATGTCGACAGCGGCACCATGGTCGATACCTGGGCTACGGTGGGCAGCTGCGCGCAAATTGGCAAAGATGTTCATCTCAGCGGTGGTGTTGGTATTGGCGGAGTGTTAGAGCCTTTACAAGCCACACCTGTAATTATTGAGGATGGTTGTTTTATAGGCAGCCGCTGTATAGTGGTTGAAGGGGTAATTGTAGAAAAAGAAGCTGTACTAGGGGCAAATGTAGTATTAACACAAAGCACTAAAATAATTGATGTTAGCGGTTCTGAGCCAATAGAAATGAAAGGTAGAGTACCT
>ENA-OREM01001715-OREM01001715.1-marine-metagenome-genome-assembly--contig:-NODE-1715-length-10422-cov-3.873659_pt1 | contig 10422 bp, 10 predicted proteins | sample MGYA00248623_ERZ508561 | MGnify/ENA primary metagenome ERZ508561 (study PRJEB26227, sample SAMN06264494) | marine metagenome | isolation source: Columbia River Estuary | place: USA:Columbia River...
ATGCCTCTCCCTGCTGCTGCCGCTGTTGCTGGCGGACCTGGTCGATGCGGCGGCTGTAATCGACGACAGAGACCTCGACAGAGGCTTCGCCGTAGCCGAGGAATTTTCCGGGTTTGGTTACCTTGGCGACATAATTGCCGGCACTCGGGGTTTTCAGACCGTCGTAACCGAAAAATGCCATGACGGCAATAATCAAGACCAGGATCAGTTTGGCGATCGGACCGGAGGAATTTTCACGAATATTCTGAAGCATGGCAGGGCGCGGAACCGGATTGGGCAAGGTCACCATTATGAAGCTTTTGGCGCGGGAACGCACGAAAAAGAAAAGGCACCCGAAGGTGCCTTTTCAACAGTGGCGGAGTGGACGGGACTCGAACCCGCGACCCTCGGCGTGACAGGCCGATATTCTAACCGACTGAACTACCACTCCAGTTCATGTACTTGAAGCGCTGGTGGGTGCTGAGGGTTTCGAACCCCCGACCCTCTCCGTGTAAGGGAGACGCTCTACCGCTGAGCTAAGCACCCTCAAGCAGGATGCGTAGCATACACCATTTTTCTGCCGTATGACAACTGAAATCGGCGGAAACGCCGGATTACTTGTTGACGGCGTCTTTCAGTGCTTTACCAGCTTTGAAGCCCGGGTTCTTGGAGGCTTTGATCTTGATGGTGGCACCGGTCTGCGGGTTACGGCCTTGACGGGCAGCGCGCTTGCGCACCGAGAACGTACCGAAGCCGACGAGGGTCACGGTGTCGCCTTTTTTCAGGGCTTTGGTGATTACTTCGATGACGGCATCGACGGCGCCAGCGGCGGCGGCTTTGGACAGGTCGGTCTTTTCGGCTACGGCAGCAACAAAGTCAGCTTTATTCATTTTGATAAATCTCCCAAATGCGATTATTCGCGAAAATGTAGAAATTAAGTCGGGGCGGGGCCGCAACTTAACCATATCGCCGAAGCCCTAGAATTGCGGTCTGGAGCCCGGTTGCAACAATTTATACCAGTGATTGTGGATATAAGCAATACCCTATAAGCCTTTATTTGTAGGCTTTACAGGGTTTTATACCGGTTAGTGCGGGCGCACGCCGGATTGCGATTGTTTTGTACGCGATTTCGTGATTTTTTTCTTGACAGCAGGAATTTTCTGCGGTTGCGAAAGCGGCTTGACCAAAGCGATATCCAGCGCCTGATCAATCCATTTGACGGGGACGATTTCCAGGTCGCGAGTGACATTCTCGGGAATATCTGCCAGATCCTTGCGGTTTTCTTCGGGTATGAGAACCGTGCGGATGTGGGCCAGCCTGGTTGGGCTTAGCTGCTTGCTTCTCGCGTGGCTCAATAAATTTCCTGGGCACCTTATTGGTGATACCTACTTTCAAGCATCCATTTTGAGTTACTTGGGAATCGCATCCTTTGCTCTACTTCTCATGATTCTTGTTGGTTCTCAAAGTTTTGAGTACTTCAGATTTCCGCGGATTCACTTCAAGACTTTAGTTGTAATTATTCTGTTGGCACCTTTGGTGTGGAAATACACGACAGGTGATGACATTGAAGCCAAGAAGTTATCTATTGCCATTCCTGGTGTTGTGTTCCTGTTAATGATCGGTGTGGGAGAAGAGTTTTTCAGTCGTGGCTTTGTCTTCGGAGTCTTTAGGAAGTACGGACAATGGCGGGCAATCTGGGCTTCTTCCTTCTTATTTGGTTTGCTCCATCTAAATTTATATATCGGTGCTGATTGGGATCCTTGGCAGGCGTATGCCCATGTCTGGAGCACTTTTAGCTTTGGTGTGCTTGCATGCGCAGTGATGATCACAACGCGAAGCATTTGGATGAGCATTATTTTGCACGCCTTATTGGACTGGGGAGTTGTATTTACAAACGTCCCCCCAGGGACACGGTATCCAGATTGGCAGATGGATTCGCTTTGGGAGGGCTTTACCTATCCCCTATTTGATTCATTAGGAATGATTTTCTTTTCAACACCAGGTGATTTCAAAAGTTTAGAAAGATTAAAAAAGATTTAGAAGGCAATAATATTCAAGATGCAGACATTAGAAAAAAAATGTCTGAATTTTTAGAGGCGGCTAAGCAGCAAATATAAATACTACAATGTATTTATATTCTAAACTTCAAAGTCTAGATAAAGATATTTCTGTTTGCTTTATTGGGTGTGGAAAATTTATTTCCATGTTTTTATCTCAATACAATCAATTACAAAAAATTAAAATTACAGCAATTGTCGATATTAATATCGAGAAAGCAAAATCTAATTGCAAAAATAGTGGCCTTAATCAAAAAACAATTGATCAAATTCAATTTACCAATTCTTTAGATGAAGTATTAAAAAAAGATATAGATATTTTCATTGAAGCAACGGGCGATCCTATTATTGGAACTGAACACGCAGTTAAAGTTATAAATAATAAAAAAAATATTATTATGGTGAATGTTGAAGCTGACGTTCTTTGCGGAAAATATTTATCAGATCTTGCTAAGAAAAATAATGTAATTTACAGCATGGCTTATGGTGATCAGCCTGCGCTTATCATGGAACAAATTGAATGGGCAAAACTTAATGGTTTTTTAGTAGTCGGTGCTGGAAAGGGTACAAAATATCATCCAAGTTTTGAATACTCAACGCCTGATACTGTTTGGAAAAATTATGGGATGACGGATGAGCAGGCAAAGAAAGCTGGAATGAATCCTAAGATGTTTAATTCTTTTACAACGGGTGATAAATCTTCAATAGAAATGGCAGCTGTTGCAAATGCATCAGGCCTTAAATGTCCAAAGAACGGCCTAACTTATCCAGCAGTTGGTGTTTACGATATTGCAAATAAACTTATTCCAAAATCAGCAGGTGGTGTTTTGGATTTTGAAGGACAGGTTGAAGTTATTTCTTCAATTGATGAAAATAAGAATAATATTCCAAATGATTTAAGGTGGGGAGTTTACATTGTCATTAAGGCTCAAAATGAATATTCAAAAAACTGCTTTAAAGAATATGGAATGATTACAGATAAATCTGGAAATTATTCTGCTATCTGGAGACCTTATCATTACATCGGTCTTGAGCTCGCTCAATCTATGTATGTAATTGCAATAGACAAGCGCGCAACCGGACAGACTAATTATTTCAATGCAGATGTTGTTTGTGTTGCAAAGAAAGACATTAAAATTGGCGAAGTGTTAGATGGTGAAGGTGGATTTGCTGCTCGAGGTAGATTATTTACTGCAGAAAGAAGTATTAAAGAAAACCTTCTACCCTTAGGCCTTTCCGGTGGTGCGGTTGCTAAAAAGAATATAAATAAGGACGATCTTATCTATATGAATGATGTTGAGATCAAATGGAATAAGGAAGTATTAAAAGCTAGAGAGTATCAAAAAAATCTAATTATCAATGGATAAGCCAAAAGAAGCATTTAAAGATGAACAATTTCTAGAAAGTCCTGAAGGTAGATCTATTAGAATTTTATCTGAATATGAGAAAGTAAAATCCTTATTTGAAATACATAAAATCGTCGACACAATCACTTTTTTTGGAAGCGCTAGATTTAAATCAAAAGAACATCAAAATAATAATTCAGAAATAGATTCTGAAAATTCAGAATATTATGAACAAGCTCGTGCCCTCGCATTTAAATTTACTACTTGGGCAAAAGAATATTCAAAAGACAGGAATCGATTTGTAGTTGCAACAGGAGGTGGTCCTGGAATCATGGAGGCTGCGAATAGAGGAGCGCTTGAAGCTGGTGGAAAAAGTATAGGACTTGGAATTAGACTTCCTGAAGAACAAAAAAATAATAATTACATAACTCCAGGTTTAAGCATGCAGTTTTATTATTTTTTTATGAGAAAATTTTTTCTAACCCAACCTACCAAAGCAACGATTATGTTTCCTGGTGGCTTTGGAACACTTGATGAGTTAACAGAAATTTTAACATTAAAGCAAACTGGTAAAACTCAACAACCCTTGCCCATCGTGTTAATGGGAAAAAAGTTTTGGAACACCACTATTAATTTTAACTATTTAGTTGAAAAAAAAGTAATCGGTAAAGAAGATCTTAATTTATTTTTAATCACTGATTATGTTGATCAGGCCTTTGATTTTGTATCATGTATTTTAAAAGAAAAGTGCTTGGATAATCCACAAGCACTCATTTAATATCCTCTTTTTAAATCTACTGATTTTGGAATTTTACTAGTTAGTCGGTAAGATTTAATATTTTTGCAAACTATGTCAGATGCAGTGTCTACGTCTGTATGCGCTGAAATATGCGGTAGCACAGTTATATTTTTATGTTTCCATAAAATACTTGTCTTAGGCAAAGGTTCTTGTTCAAACACATCAAGAACTGCATGTTTAATTCTTCCAGAATTTAAATTTTTGACTAAATCTTTTGCATTAATGATTGCGCCTCTTGCAAAATTAATAACACTCGCACCTCTTTTTAAATAAGACAAAGTTTTATGATTTAATAAATATTTAGTTTTTTTGGTTAGGGGTATTAAGCAAACTAAAATATCAGTTTGTTTAAGCATTTTTTTTAAACCTAATTCTCCTGTAAACGATTTAACTTTACTAATATTTTTCTTACCCCTGCTCCATCCACAAACATTAAAATTATTTAGAATTAATTTTGTTGCTGATGCTACACCAAGTTCACCTAACCCTATAAAGCTGACAACTTTTTTTGATGGCTTTATATAATCACTCTCTTTCCACACTCTTTTATTCTGCTGAACTTGATAAAAATGCATATCGCGGTGAAGATATAAAACCCAAGACAATACAGCTTCAGACATGGTTCTATTCATTTCAGGATCAATGAGACGAACAATTTTAACTCTCTCACCCTTGAAGCTTTCAACTAATTTTTCAACACCTACCCAAACACTTTGAATCCACTTTAAATTTACTAATTTTTTAACTTCGGTTGGATTTGGATTTGCAACAATAGCTACATCTATTTTTTTATAATCTGTTTTTTTTAAACTTGAGAATTTAACAATTCTTTCTTTTGGAAGCTTTTTCTTTAAAATTTTTAACCACTGATCGATATCAGCTTTGGGAAGCATGGATATGAATGGAACAATTGATTTCATTGGTAATATTTATTTAATATAATTGACAACAAAATAACATAAAATTAGTTTAACAACTAAATCCATGAACGCCTTTAATAACAAACGAAATTTCTTTAGAGTAGCAAAAGACAAGTCTTTATCATTTTTATTATTATTACTTGCAAGTTGCACTTCAGTTCCCATCACTAATAGAAGTGGCAAAGAAGATTCTCAAACAATTTTCAAAAAAGACGAAACTTACATCAGGCCCTATCATCATTTACCCGATGGGACTTTTAGAAATCCTGAAGGAAGTATTGAAAGAGAAGATTATGAATTTCCTTGGTTTAAATTCACCAAAGAAAGAATGGCAATCAAAGTTAAGGTTCCTGAAGATCATGTTCTTCCAAAGGATAAAGTTCTTCCAAGTTTAGCAATTTTAGAAAATGAAGACACCATCACCTGGATTGGTCATGCAACTTTTTTAATTCGAATAGGTGGCAAAACTATAATTACAGATCCTTTCTTCTCACCCAATGCAGGTCCACTAGCATTAGGTCCAAGACGATATATCAGTCCTGCAATTAAATTATCAGAACTTCCAAAGATAGATTTATTGTTACTCACTCACAATCACTACGATCACTTAGATGATGAGGCGACTAAAAATTTTCCACATAAAAAAGCGAAAGTATTCTGTCCTTTAAAACTTTCCAAATTTTACAAAGATCATAGATTTAAAGATGTAAGCGAGATGGATTGGTACCAAGAAAAACAAGTAGATGATTTAAAAATAACTTTTCTTCCTGCAGTCCACTGGTCAAAGAGAGAATTGTTGGATCGCAACAGAACTTTATGGGGAAGTTATTTAATTGAATATCAAAGAAAGAAAATTTTATTCTGCTGTGATACTGCAACGGGTGAAGTTTATAAAAAATTAGGAAGAGAATATGGTCCAATCGATATTGCCTTTATAAATATTGGCGCCTATGAGCCTGTAGAAATTATGAAATATTCCCATGCAAATCCTGCCGAAGCTTTAGAGATTGGTAGAAATTTAAGGGCTAGAAAAGTAATAGGTACCCATTGGGGTACTATCTTAATGTCTTTAGAAGACCCATTTGAACCACCTACTAAATTCATAGCTAGTGCTAAAAATTTTGGTTATCAAGAAAAAGATGCCGTGCTTTTTAAAATTGGCGAAACTAAAACAATTAATCAAATTTTAAGTTAAAATTTCAAAGTAATTTAATAAATTTCAAGTAAAAGTAACGTTCATGAGTTTAAAAAACTTCTTCGGTTTTAATTTTCAAACTTTAAAACAGTTTTTATCTGCAGATCTAAAAATTGATGAAAAAAAAACATCTATGCGTGCAAAACAGCTTTGGCAGGCTGTTTATAAAAAAGGATTAGAAGAGTTAAATCACTTAACAACTTTGCCTGTAGAACTAAGAGATGAGTTAATTTCCAAAATAACATTAAAAAAACCTAAAATTGCAGATACACAAACATCAGAGGATGGAACCATAAAATGGTTAATTGAGTTATTAGATGGCAATAAAGTTGAGTGCGTTTTTATTCCAGAAAAAACTAGAGGTACTCTTTGTATTTCATCACAAGTTGGTTGCACATTAAATTGTAGATTTTGTCATACGGGAACCCAACGACTTGTAAAAAATTTAGATTTTTCTGAAATCGTTAATCAAGTAATGATTGCAAAAGAACAATTGGACGATTGGAAAGAGCAAAAAATAATTACTAATATTGTTTTAATGGGAATGGGTGAACCTTTTTACAACTATGACAATGTTAAAACTGCAGTTGAAATCTTAAAAGATAAAGACGGTCTAAATTATGGACCAAAGAAAATAACCGTCTCAACCGCTGGAATTGCAGATAAAATTCCACTAGCTGCAAAAGAAATTGGAACTTATTTAGCATTATCATTACATGCGCCAACAGATGAACTTAGAGAATTAATAATGCCTATTAATAAAAAATTTAAGATTAAAGATCTCATCGAGCAATGCAAATATTATGCTGAAACCGTTAATGAAAAGATTACTTTAGAGTACGTTATGTTAAGAGGTGTTAACGATAGTAAAGAATGCGCAAACCAACTTACAAAAATAATGGCGCAGTTTCCTTGTAAAGTTAATTTAATCGAATTTAATCCTTGGCCTGGGGTTAATTATTTGCCGACAGAAAGAGAAGATATGGAAAGTTTTTCTAAAATCATTCAAGATGCTGGTTATATTTCAACGATTAGAAGATCTAGAGGGCAAGATATTTTAGGCGCCTGTGGTCAGCTTAGAACTGAAAGTGAAAGAAAAAAACTTAATTAAGTTTTAGTTATCCTGATCTTTTTCTAAAGTCTCTTCGATTTCTTTTTGATCATCTAAAGAAATTACCATTTCTTCAGCCTGATCCTCTTTAGCTACAAAATCTTCTCCATCTGCTATTGCATCTGGATCAATCTCTTTTTTTGGTGCGACTGGTTTTACTGCAGCCATTTTTGCAAATTTATCTTCGTAAGTTTGAGTTTTTCCACAAGGACAAACGATTGGATTCTTATTGAAATCGTAAAATTTTTTACTGCACTCACAAAGTCTTTTAGTTCCCCAGTTTTTTTTATCCAATGTAGCCTCTTAATATTGTTAAATTTGTCGATTAATTTTTGCTTGTATATAAAGTTTAATGTAATTATCAACTTAATAAAAAATCAGCAAAATGGATAAAAAATTGCCAAAATTTATAGGAACTATCAATATCCCTGGCGATAAGTCCATTTCACATCGAGCACTCATCATCGGATCGCAAGCAACGGGGATTGTAAAAGTTTCAAATCTTCTAGAATCTGCAGACGTATTTAGCACAATGAATGCCCTTAGAAAATTTGGCGTGCATATAACTAAACGAGGAAAAGATTATCACGTTTACGGTTTAGTGGTTGGTGGACTTAGAGAATATAACGGTACCATCAATTGTGGAAATAGTGGAACCACAGCAAGATTAATGATGGGACTGCTTTCAACATATCCAATTACAATAAATTTTATAGGAGACAAATCTCTATCCAAACGCCCAATGGCGAGAGTGATAAATTTACTTAGAGAATTTGGTGCAAATGCGTTACCAGAAAATAAAAATACAATGCCATTTAAATTTCTAGGCTCTTATGTTGGTCTGCAGAATGATCAAAAATTAAATGTTCCAAGTGCACAATTAAAATCAGCCTGGTGTTTGGCTGCATTAAACACAAAAGGAATTTCAACATTGGAAGAGCGTTTTGAAACACGTGATCATACTGAGATTATGCTTAAATATCTAAATGCTAATATTAAAGTTAAAAAATCTAAGAATAAAAAGATCATCTCTATATTTGGAAAAACTCCAATTGATGCAAAAGATATCTCTGTGCCAGGCGATATCTCATCTGCAGCTTTCATGATTATTCTTGCGCTTATTTCTAAAAATTCAACAGTGACGATTAAAAATGTTTTATTAAATCCAACACGTACTGGAATCTTAGATGTACTTAAAAAAATGAAAGCTAAGATTAAAATTAAAAATAAAAAAACTATTTGCGGTGAAGTGGTTGGAGATATTGAGGCGAGAAGTTCTAATCTAAAAGCAACTGTAGTTTCTGAAAAGATGGCGCCGCGTTTAATTGATGAATACCCTATCCTTTTCATTGCCGCTTGTTTTGCAAAAGGAACTTCTAACTTTAAAGGAATAGAAGAGCTTCGTGTAAAAGAATCTGATCGAATTAAGTCTATGGAAGATGGATTAAAACCGCTAGGCGTTAAAATTAGCTCAACTAAGAATTCGGCAAAAATTACAGGTACAAATTCTTTTAAATTAAATAAACAAATTAAAATTGATGCTAAGGGTGATCACCGAATTGCAATGTCATTCTATGTGCTTTCTCAAGTTTTAAATAAATCATTCAAGATTAAAGACTTTAATTATGTAAAAACTAGTTTTCCAAGTTTTACTAAAACAATTAACCAACTTAAAAAAAATTGAAAAAAAAAGTAAATAAATTACGAGTTGCAATTGATGGGCCAGCGGCTTCTGGTAAAAATACCTTAGCTAAGCAAATTGCAAAAAAATACAAACTTCTGCATTTAGATTCTGGAAAACTTTACAGATACTTTGCTTTGCAAGTTCATCAAAGCAAAGATCAAAAGATTAATTATACAAAACTAAAGCAAGCTTTGAAAAAATTAACTTTAAAAAAACTCACAGATAAAAGACTTGCAACTGAACCTGTTACAAAAATCGCATCCATCATCTCAAAGAAGAAAAGAATAAGACAAATGTTAAAAAAAGTTCAGCATGATCTTGCTTATAATCCACCAAAGAAATTTAAAGGCTCTGTTCTTGATGGACGTGACATCGGAACGGTAATTATGCCTGATGCCCATGTAAAAGTTTATCTAACGGCTAGCTTAAATGTCAGAGCGGTACGCAGATATAAAGAGTACAAAAAAATGGGGATTAAGACGACCTTAAGCAAAGTTAAGAGCGATATAAAAAAGAGAGACTATGAAGACACACATCGTAAGATTTCTAGCTTAAAACCAGCAAAAGATGCTGTATTGCTAGATAGTTCTTTTTATAATACAAAAGCCGCCTTCGCCAAAATAGACGAAGTGATAAGGAATGAAATTAAACTACTGAATGCGACAAAACATAAAAGCCTATAACAACGACTCATCGAGTAACGAATTCGCAGCTTTACTTCAACAAGATCTAGATAAAAGAGTTACAAAAGAAAGTTCATTAGTTGATGCAATTGTAACCAAAATTGAAGACAAAATTGTTTTATGCGACATAGGACTTAAGAGCGAAGCGACAATTAATAAGAGTGAGTTAACAAGTGAAGAAATTGAAACTTTAAAAGTTGGCGATAAGTTAGAATTATTTATAGAACGTCTTGAAAGCAAACACGGAGAAGTAATTGCCTCTCGTGAAAAAGCAAAACGAGTTAAATCTTGGAACAGAATTCAAAAAGCATTTGATGATCAAACAAAAGTAACAGGAACTATTAAGAGCAGCGTTAAAGGTGGATTTGCTTGCGAGATATTTGGAATTCAAGCATTTGTTCCATCATCTCAGCTTGCAGATGCGCCAATTAGAAATCCAAACGACTTTATTAACAAACCATTAGAATTTTTAATTATCAAAATTGACAACATTAGAATGAACGTGATTGCATCACGAAGAGTTCTATTAGAAGAAACTAAAAACGTTAGCAAAGATGAAGTTCTTGCGAAATTTAAAGTGGGCGATATCGTAAAAGGAAAAATTAAAGCGATCCAATATTATGGTGCTTTCGTATCTGTTGAATCTTT
>ENA-OREM01001734-OREM01001734.1-marine-metagenome-genome-assembly--contig:-NODE-1734-length-10341-cov-4.067712_pt1 | contig 10341 bp, 12 predicted proteins | sample MGYA00248623_ERZ508561 | MGnify/ENA primary metagenome ERZ508561 (study PRJEB26227, sample SAMN06264494) | marine metagenome | isolation source: Columbia River Estuary | place: USA:Columbia River...
CCGACAGCTCATCGACCAGTTTGGCTTTGTCGTTCGCAATAGCAGGGGATACAGCAACAAGCAGTGCCAACGTGGCGGAGGGGAGAGTTTTCATGGTTGCAGCTTTAATAAGTGATGTCTAATATTATTGCCGAGCAATCCACAGGACTCAAACATGATTGAAAACGCTGATCACTGGGAAAATGTTTACCAAAGCAAGCGCTTCGATGCGGTGAGCTGGTATGCCCCCCACTTGGCAGAGTCGCTGCGTCTCATAGAACAACTATGCCCTGACAAGACTGCTGCCATTGTGGACATTGGCGGAGGTGAATCGACCTTGGTTGACGATCTGTTGCACCGACACTACCTTGACCTCTCAGTGCTGGACATTTCTGCGACAGCAATTGAATTCACCAAGCAACGACTCGGCTCCAAAGCCAGTGAGGTGAGCTGGCATGTGGGGAACATCACGCAGTACGAGTTCGCGCCTAGGCAGTTTGACTTGTGGCACGACCGCGCCGTCTTCCATTTCTTGACCGAGCCATCGGCAAGACGGAATTACGTTGAACTGGTCCGCCGCTCGGTCAAGCCAGGCGGCTACGTCCTGATGGCAACGTTCGGTCCTAACGGCCCTTTGCAGTGCAGCGGTCTAGATGTGGTCAGGTACACCGATGATCAACTGCACAATGAATTCGGTGAAGGGTTCGAGTTGTTAGGAAGTGAGATCAATCACCACCATACCCCTATGGGTACGGATCAGCAGTTCCTTTATTGTTGGTGTCGAAGGAGCCACTGAGCTCCATCGAAGGGCTGCTTTGGGTCGAAAGGGCACAGCGGGGCAACCTATCAAGTTCTAACTCCGCAGCCCTCAGCACAGAGGTTCTGAAACTCTCGGCACAAGATGATGTCTCAACATTTAGAATGATGAACTGGACCCCAAGTGCTCGATTGGCTTGTCCTCGGGAAATTAGACGGTTTGCGATCTGGTATGTTCAGGCCCGCCAAGACTATTTCGAACTGATTCCAAGTCGTTCGAACAATTTACAGCCCGTTCGGGGCCTACTTGGGTGTGCCCCTAGAACACTTTCCGGATCAGACAGGCTTCTTCATAGGCCTCAATGTCTTTGAGCCGGTACAAAACTTTCCCCACGATCTTCAAGTACTGCGGGCCCTCGCCGACGGTGCGCCACCGCTGAAGTCGTGCGACTGAACACACCCAACGATCGGCGAGCATTATTTCGGTCAGTAGCTGGCGGGCAGGTTCGGCTGGGACCTCTGGAACCAACATTTGGGGCTCGAACTTGGGTTCGTTGGCTGCGGTTTTGGCGATGCCACTGGACAGGGCGTCCAGCACGTCACCCATTTTTTCAGCCCGTGGGTTCGAAGACGAGGTGTTGTTAGTAGCCATGGACTTGCTCCTTGATGCCTATATGCAGTGGTTTCATATAGGTTCATACCGGTTGGCCTGGCATTTTTTCTCAGCAGGGTTGTTTCCATGCCCTTAAACGCTACGACCCAAAGCTCTAGACAGCGTAGAAGGGCTGGCATAGCCAGTTCGCGCAGCAATTTGCTTCAGCCCAATACCGGTCTGCACCAGTTGCCGTGCAATGGCCAGCCGCAAATTTTCTAAATACTTGCCGGGCGACACCTGCATCACATCTTTGAAGTAATTGGCAAACGATGTTCTCGACATGCCTGCCAAGTTAGCCAAAGTTTCCAGGGTCCAAGGGTGAGCGGGTTTGGCGTGCATGGCCACCAAACTTCTGGCAATTCGCGGATCTGACAACGCAAGAAACAGCCCTGATTCTTGTTGCGGTCGAGATGTCAGGTGCCGCATCAAACTGATCAGCAAGATATCGCCTGCATGATTGATAAATAGCGGTTGGCCACAACGACTGGCCTGCATTTCATTGGTAATCAGCGTCATGACTTGCACGAGCGATGGATCAGCGTCCCTCATACCAATTGAGATTGGCCGAGGTAGCTCAGCTAAAAAGCTGGGCCCCATGGGGCCATCAAAAACAACGTCAAAACTCATCAAGCAACGCTGATCGGCTTCAAGGATATTTTGGAGCGCGTGCTCTGCAGGACAAACCAATAAGGACAGTGTTTCCAACTGAGTAGCCGAAAAGCTATCGGAGGAAAGCTCTGATGTCCCCGTCTTGACGATGTGTAACGAAAACCCGTCCGCCTTGGAGGTCTGCGTTACTTTTGGGCTGAGTCCTTCCAGCAGGGCAGTGAGTCGATCTAAGCGAGGGGCATCCATTTGTACGAATTGCAAATTTTGATGTACGTATTGTTGCATCAAGTACAAGATAATGCAATGTATTGAGGGTGCCTCTAACTTGGTCAGGATCCATGTTTTCAAAAATTGCATCAATCACACTCCCGATCTTCACCGTGGTGCTGGTCGGCTTTCTGTACAGTCGCCGGGTCAAACCTGACCTAGGGGGTGCCAACAAACTGGTCGTGGACGTCGCACTGCCCGTCTTGATCTTTATTTCGCTGTCTGCCAAGTCTTTTGACCCGATTTCCGCCCTTTCATTCACTGGGGCATCTGTGGTGTTGATTTTTCTGAGTGGATTGATCGCTTGGCCGCTGGCCAAATTTTCAGGCGCAACTCAGCGAGCGTTCTTGCCCTGTGCGATGTTCACCAACGTTGGCCCAATTGGGATCCCCTTGATTGCCCTGGCCTACGGGCCAGAAGGAATGGCAGCTGCAGTGGTTTTATTGGTGATCTCGAACATTTTGCATTTCACGCTGGGCGCTGGTGTGATGAGCGGCAAAGTCGACTGGCGCATGGTGTATGCCAACCCACTCGTTTGGGCAACGGTGTTGGGTGTGGCCAGTTCTCAAATGCAGATGTCTCTACCTGATTGGGTTCAAACCTCCTGCACCATGATTGGCAGCGTGTTGGTTCCGATGATGTTGATGTCCCTTGGGGCAAGGCTTGCCAGCAGCCAAGTGGCAGACGCTTGGGTGGGAGTTCAGTCAGGTGTGCTGATTTTGGTCGTCAGAGTCGCGGCTGTCTTTTTGACCCTTTGGTTCATTCCCTTGCAAGGGCTGGAGCGAGGAGCTTTGATTTTGTTTGCATGCTTGCCACCCGCGGTCTTCAACTTTATGCTCGCTGACAAATTTCAGGTGGAGCCCAACAAGGTGGCGTCCACCGTCATCGTCGGACATTTGCTGAGCCTTGCGTTTCTGCCGCTTGGCATTTGGCTGGCATTCATTTAGTTATTTCATCACCTCACACAAAGGAATTAGTCATGATCAAGTTTTATTTTCATCCTTCGCCCAATCCCTTGAAGATCGCGTTGTATCTTGAAGAAACTGGTGAGCCCTACGAACTCATTCCGGTGGACACGCGCAAAGGTGAGCAGCACTCTGATGCTTTCAAGGCCATCAACCCCAACGCCAAGACGCCGGCCATGCTGGACGATGACATTCGAGTTTTCGACAGCAACGCCATGTTGCTTTATTTGGCTGAAAAGATTGGCAAGTTCGTACCTGCCGATACGCCCCAAAACAAAGCTGAGATGTACTCGTGGCTGATGTTTGTAGCGACCGGCATAGGCCCTTACTGTGGCCAAGCCGTTCACTTCAAACACTTTGCACCCGAGCCCAATGACTATGCGGTGAATCGCTATGACTTTGAAGCATGGCGGCACTGGCACCTTATCAATGACCATTTGGCCAATCAGCCTTACATGATGGGCAATGAGTACACCATCGTGGACATGTCCGTTTGGGGCTGGGCGCGTGTCGCACCCTTTGTTTTGGGTGCGGATGCTTGGGAAAAACTCCCCCATGTCAAACGCTTGCTCGATGAAATGAACGCGCGTCCTGCGGCGCAGCGCGCAGAAGCCTTGAAAACGAAGTTCACTTTCAAAGCGGAAATGGATGAGGACGCACGAAAAAAACTTTTCCCATCCAACGAGCGTCTTAAAACCGCTGGGGTATGACGAATGATTGACTTTTATTACTGGACCACGCCGAACGGTCACAAGGTCACGATGTTCTTGGAAGAGTCAGGCCTTGACTACAACATCAAACCCATCAATATCAGCAAGGGTGAACAATTTGCCGCTGATTTTTTGAAGATTGCCCCCAACAATCGAATTCCGGCCATCGTTGACTACGCGCCTCTAGGTGGCGTTGAACCCATCGCGATTTTTGAGTCAGGCGCCATTCTTTTGTACTTGGCAGACAAGACACAAAAGTTTATTCCTCAAGATTTGCGTGGAAGAAATGAATGCCTTCAATGGCTGTTTTGGCAAATGGGCGGCTTAGGCCCTATGGCGGGCCAAAACCACCACTTTGTGCAGTACGCGCCCGAGCAATTGCCGTACGCCATCGATCGTTATGTCAAAGAGACCTCCCGCTTGTATGGCGTCTTAAATAAGCATTTGTCAGATGGCCGTGAGTACATTTGCGGCGACTACTCGATCGCCGACATGGCCGCCTATCCTTGGGTCGTTCCGCATGAACGCCAGCGCCAGGACATGAGTCAGTTCCCCTGTCTAACGTCTTGGTTTGAACGGATTAAAAACCTTCCAGCAACACTGCAAGCCTATGAGATTGCAAAGTCAATCAATACAGCGCCCACGGTGGACCAGAACGCAAAGTCTATTTTGTTTGGCCAAGATGCCAAGACCGTTATTTGATTCTCACTGAAGAAAATTTCATGAACATAAAAGCAGTTGTTTTTGATGCCTACGGCACCTTGTTTGACGTGTACTCCATCCAAATTCTGGCTGAAGAGTTCTACCCCGGTAACGGGGCTGATATCGCGGTGAAGTGGCGCGACAAGCAAATTGAATACACACGGTTGATCACACAGTCAGATCCGCACAACGCATCGGGTAGCCAATACTTCCGCCCGTTTTGGGAATTAACGCGCTTGTCGTTGGAGTACACGTTAGACCGACTCAAACTGGAGCGTGAATCAGGTCAGGTTGAAAAACTGATGCAGCAATATGCACACCTCACGCCATTTACAGAAAATCTGGCAGTGCTTCAAAAGATCAAAGAGATGGGTCTCACGACAGCCATCCTCTCCAATGGCAGTGTGGATATGCTCACATCGGCAGTCAAGAGCGCGGGGATGGAAGATGTTTTAGACCATCTCATCTCGGTCGATCCGATTCGCCTGTTTAAGACCTCTCCCGAAAGTTACGGGTTGGTCCAACAAGCCATTCCGGTCAACAAAGATGAAGTTCTATTTGTATCCAGCAATGCTTGGGATGCTTTGGGTGCAACCTGGTTTGGCTTTACTACGCATTGGGTCAATCGACAAGGGTTGCCGTTTGAAGCGTTATCTCCTCGGCCGCATTTTTCAGGCTCTGACCTTAATTCAGTATTGGATTCTTTGGGCTAAATTGCAATGAGACCATGTCTTTGATTTGATAAATTTTCAAGTTACATGCCCGAACCAAATCGCTGTCTCAACATTTAGAATGATGCATTGAACCGTTATAGCCTTCCCAAAACAGCAATCCCTTTTCCTCAATCACGCATCCGAAGAATATTGGTTGGATACCAACGCTCTCTAATTTCTTAACGAATACGGTGGAGGGCATTCCCATCAACGCGAATCGTGGTTGTCCAGCTGCTATGTCCTTTGCCGCTTTTTCTGCGCCACTCGTACTCGTGTCAAAGTACCCAAATGGAATCGATGTCTTTTCTTCAAGCGAGGACAACTCCGATGCAGCTGGAATCTGCAATGAGGCTGTTGCTAATAAGATCAGCAAGCTTGAACGCAGGTGATGGTTAAGCATTTTCTTTCGAAAATTTCCCGATAAAAAACTTATAAAACGATGACACTTTTTAAAAAAGCGAAAAGATAGCGGTGAACTCAAACACTCTGACAAAAAATCTAATTTGTGAGTAGTTGTAGCAAATTCAACTCTCAGAAAAAGCACAAGCGTCAAAACTTCCAGTTGTCACTCGGTCGAAACCGAGGATTAGCGGTTGGGGCGGGTTGTCAAGCCCATGTTTGAGGGCTCTTAGCCCTCAACACGCAGCCAGCAATTAGCCACGATATATCCTTGCCAGACACTGGTTCCAAGCGATACACAGCAATCCATTCACTCCCTTGCACATCCGTCATCGCAACTGGTTGGTTGATGGCTGCGCCATCGGACTCAGGTGCAAGAAATATTACGGACGTGGGTCTGTAGACTACCGGGTAACTGCTTTTCACCATCTGTAAAAACTTCTCTGGCGTACCAAACATCGCTTTAATGTTTGGCGCTGCGTAAGAAAACGCAAGTGACGCGTCGTCAGCAGCAAAAGCATCGAGTTGAGCCTGAATGACCATAGCGATAGCGATAGCGTTTGTTTTGGAAATAACGGGACTACTGGCATGCACCACGTTGGGCACTCCGTTCTTTTGCACGTGCGTCAAGGGCTGAGCCGTGGCAGAAGCCATCCCACTTAAAAAGTAACACAGCAGAACAGAAGAAAATATTTTCGACACAATAAACCCCTCGCTAACCATGAGAAGACGGTACACCCAACGCCCGTGCAGCACTGACAATGCACAAGCGACCTAACCACCGCAAAGGTTATTACCGCGCGCTTTTCTTACGCAAAGTGGCATTCCCCCAAACCTTCACCCACATGGCTGTGGTGCGGCGTCAGGCGTTTATCAAATCTTGGCCGCTGTGCACGCTAAGTTTGTTGGGGAGGCGGTTGAGTGTATGCCCGTTTTCGATAGCACAAGGTTTAGGGGTGGGTCTCAGCAGGATCGATCGGGTAGGCGAAGCGAACAGCGGTTTTTCCGGGCCAAAGCCGCCTAGAGGGCATGATTAGCACTGTGGGTTCATGTGGCGCATACACTGCTTCACTACCATCGTGACCAATCAAAGTACCTTTTGACAATCGTTCGAACCCTCGCCAATCCTCAGCGAAACGAAAATCGTTTGTTTTAACCGTGACTGGGCCAGATACGCGGTAAACCTCACTTTTCAGCACAATTGGGCGCTGCGCCATGCGCTCAGCTTGGAAATGATTAGGGACCGAACCAAAATGTCTCAGAAAGTTAACGGCACAGTCCTTGGCTATTTCAGTCGATTCGGTCTCCCAATGCTGCCCACATTCCACTAGTAGCGCATTACGCGGTGATGTAGGGTCGCCAAAGTCTCCAAAGTCACGCATCCGTACACCTTCAGCATGCCCATTGTCACAGACAACATGTCGGGGTGGAGCGACAGCGCAAGCCAGGTCCTGCCCCTTTTTTAATGGACCAGCGATCATCAATGCCTCAGTTTTATGTTGCATGGAATGGATATCTAGCAAGTAGTCGACCGTTTGTAACCATGGAAGTATCTCGCGCGCACGTCGCAGCTCTTCGGTCTGTTTGCGACTCAGATCCGACAACACGCCCGGACCCCAGAGACGGTTGAAGTCCTCATCCACCCAACGAGAACCATCGGGAACTTCAGGGTCAAAGAGCTCGAAGGCAGCTATATTGACAAAGGCAAACGATAAGCGGCCGCGCTGCGGACGTACTTCCATCCGCATCAACCAATCTAGAGCGTGAGCTCCGCATAGCTCATTGCCGTGTACCAGTGCTGTTACTGCAACGTGTGGACCGTCGATCCCACTGTCGAAGGTCCAAACATAAGGAATTCCCGTGTTACCTGATGCGTAGGCTTTCAGATCGGGTGCTTGAATTTCAACGGCATAAAGGTTGGGTAATCCAGTGGCTGAGCCAGTCATGTTTTTATCCCTGTAACTTGGTGTGAATGTAGCCAGCGATATGCTGCGAAAGTGAGGTGAAGGTTTGTTGTAAGGTATCGAAATCGGGATTAGGTTCTCGATTGATTTCATCCATGTAAAGCCTCCGATTGACCTCGACCTGTATGGAGTGCCGGTTATGAGCGGGATTACCGTTTGCACGGATTAATTCGACGCCCTTGTAAGGGTCATTGATACTCACTTGATACCCTAAGCTGCACAAGAACTTGGCTACCGTATCAGTAAATTCAGAATCAGCAGTTGTGCCATCGCGATCGCCTAGAACAAAATCAGGACGCAGAGTTCCTTTCGGTTGTGTCGACATGGCAGAAGCGTGATTTTGCATCGAGTGGCAGTTAATGTGCCAGACTGCACCCCAGCGCTCGTGGCTTTGATCCAAAAGTCTACGCAACGTTCTATGGTAAGGACGGTGGTAAGCGTTCACACGCTCCTGAACTTGCTGGGCGGTTAGCGGCTGACGGTACAGCGGTTCGCCGTCTGGCGGTACACGTGTCCAGCAAAGACCGATACCCAACTGACTCTTAACTGTGGGTTTTAGGGGCTCCGGATATGCGCCTTCAAGTTGAGAGGGGTCGATATCATCGTCTGAACGGTTGGCGTCTACATAAGACCGAGGAAATAATGCGTGCATCAAAACAGAACCATGGCTAACAGCACCCTGCCAAAGGGTGTGCACATGGGTGTCCTCCGCCTGCCGAAGTCTTGCGAGATCCGCTTGGTGATTGAAGTCTGAGGGATAGTGCGTGCCGGAATGGGGACTATCGAGGATCAATGGAATAGTTTGAGAGTCCTCACCCTCGATCGCGAGAACTTCTGGGATATTTGATGTCATTGAGTACCGCCTTGGTGAAGATGACAAGCCACCGTCTGCGCCCCTATGTTTTGCGTGGTTGGCTGTTCCCGCTTGCAGCGTGGGCCGGCCTGCGGGCAGCGGGTATGGAAGTGACAGCCTGTTGGTGGATTTAGCGCTGAGGCTATCTCTCCCTTGATAGGGACATATGCGCGCTTGCCCGAATTTAACCTTGGTACCTCATCCAGTAACGCGCGGGTGTAGGGGTGCAGTGGTTCGCTAAACAAGTCATTAGAGGGGCCCGTTTCTACGACTCGCCCAAGGTACATCACTACAACGCGGTCTGCTACGTGCTGGACAACACCCAGATCGTGGCTAATGAAGAGATAGGTCAGACCGAGATCGGCTCGCAGTTGCTGGAATAGGTTGATGATTTGCGCTTGGATCGAGACGTCTAACGCCGCGACACTCTCGTCACAAATCAAGAAATCCGGTTGCACGGCTAAAGCACGGGCAATACAAATCCTCTGTCGCTGGCCACCTGAAAACTGGTGAGCGAAGCGCTTGGCGTAATCTGGGTCAAGAGAGACTTTTTTTAATAAATTAGCAACGTAGTCTGTCTTCTCGGTTGCCGATACCAATCCGTGAAGGACAGGGGCCTCGCCAATGATGTCACCCACCTTCATACGCGGATTAAGGGAAGACATCGGATCTTGAAAAATCATCTGGAGTCTCAACCTGCTGCGCCGGGAATTTAGATCTGTTCCTGTAGGTAGTGGCTGACCGTCGTAGAGCAGCCGCCCCTCGCTTAACGGTAGCAGCCCCGCAATCATTCGACCAAGGGTAGATTTTCCACAGCCTGATTCACCGACCAAACCAACCACCTCACCGCGGTTAACCTCGAACGATACTTGATCTACAGCATGGATCGTCTGTACAGAAAAATCTGCCCCCATCCAACTGGCGAGTTTCTCGATGGCGCCTGGTGTTTTCACAAAGCGCCTGCTAACCTGCTGGATTTGTAACGCTGCGGTCATGATGATTTGCTGATGAGAAAGGGATGATGGCATCGCAAACTCCGTCCCTCGCCAATAAATGTTGTATTTGGGCTTTCACTGAGGCAGATGCTACTTTTCGATTCACAGCGCGATGCAAAAGCACAGCCCTCAGGCAACTGAGTCATATTTGGCGCCATACCAGGAATCTGCAGCAAAGGCTGACCTCGCTGCCCATGCCCTGGAATAGAGCCCAGCAAGCCATGCGTGTAGGGGTGCGATGGCTGCGTAAGTACCTGACTTGTGGCGCCAGTTTCTACAATACGCCCCGCATACATCACGACCACCTCATCACAGTGACCCGCAATTACACCAAGGTCATGGGTGATGAGAATCGTAGACATACCCATCTCTGCTTGCAGGTCTTCGATGAGCTCTAAAATTTGTGACTGCACGGTAACATCGAGTGCCGTAGTCGGTTCATCGGCAATAAGCAAATCCGGTTTGCAGGCAAGAGCAATTGCAATCACGACTCGTTGGCGCATCCCTCCAGAGAGCTGGTGAGGGTACTCCATAATACGACGTTCGGGCGCTGGGATACCCACTTTCTCAAGCAAGCTAACTGACTCCTGCAAAGCCTCGCGCTTGTCCATGCCACGATGCAAAATCAATGACTCGCTAATCTGCTTACCAATCCTATGGCACGGATTGAGTGCCATCATTGGCTCTTGAAAAATCACACCAATTTCCCCACCTCTTACGTCGTGCATTCGGTCAGCGCTCGCTGTGCGAAGATCCTCGCCCTTAAACATCACC
>ENA-OREM01001735-OREM01001735.1-marine-metagenome-genome-assembly--contig:-NODE-1735-length-10337-cov-3.896979_pt1 | contig 10337 bp, 7 predicted proteins | sample MGYA00248623_ERZ508561 | MGnify/ENA primary metagenome ERZ508561 (study PRJEB26227, sample SAMN06264494) | marine metagenome | isolation source: Columbia River Estuary | place: USA:Columbia River Estuary...
ATCAATTTCCGCAAAATTAGTATGAATAAAATCCAAAGGAAAATTCTCTACTCCTAAAACATGTTCTGATAAATATTCAGACTCTCTGCGCACATCAATTGGTTTTTCGACAGACCCTTTAGCTAACATATTTGTAAATTTATCAGCCGATATAGAACTTATATAGTCAACATCAAAACCTTTTGCTTTCCAATCAGTAAGCCCTCCATTTAAATACCCTAAAGTTTGATCATATCCAACCCTAGAAAAACGAGTAACAATTTCATTAACACGTAATTCATCATCAGCAATAAATATAATTTTTTGGTTAATATCTGAAATAATAGCTCCAACCCAAGGGGCAAAAGTTCCTCCCAAACCAATAAAAATTGATTGAGGTATAAATCCTTTCGAAAATTCTGATTGATGACGAACGTCTAAAATAACAGCGTCAGTTTCAATGGCAAGCAATTCAAATTCTTTAGCAGACAAAGGTTTTGCACTATTTTTGATGACATCATCAATGTTTTCATACCCTTCTCTATTCAATTTTACATTCAATGGAAAATAAGCAGGAGGTGGTAATAAACCGTCTGTAACTTCTTTTATAAACTCTTCTTTGGTCATATTGGCTCTCAATGCATAATTGGTTTCTTTTTGATTTCCAATTGTACCAACAGTTTCTTTACTTAGGTTTTTTCCACAAGCTGAGCCAGCTCCATGTGCAGGATACACAATAACATCATCTGCTAAGGTCATGACTTTTGTTCTCAAACTATCATATAAGAATCCGGCTAAATCTTTTTCAGTAATGTTTCCTTTTTGAGCCAAATCTGGTCTTCCAACATCACCCAAAAACAAGGTATCTCCACTAAAAAGGGCGTGATCTTTTCCATTTTCATCTTTCAATAAATAACAAGTGCTTTCCATGGTATGACCTGGAGTATGAAGCGCAGTTATGGTAATATTTCCAATTGTAAAAACTTGATTGTCCTCAGCAATCAAGGCATCAAAATAAGTTTGTGCAGTAGGTCCAAAAACAATTTTAGCACCTGTTTTTTCTGCTAAAGTAACATGACCACTTACAAAATCTGCATGAAAATGGGTTTCAAAAATATACTTGATTTTTGCATTTTCTTTTGCAGCTCTGTCAATATAATCTTGTACTTCTCTTAATGGATCAATGATGGCAACTTCGCCGTTACTTTCAATATAATAGGCTCCTTGCGCTAGACAACCCGTATAAATTTGTGCTATTTTCATGAATAAATTATTTTTAAGCAACATCAAAATTACGATTGATATTGCGATGATTTCCTGATTTTTATCAGAATTTTCTATTTATTTATAGGCTTGATGAATGTATTTTGCATACTTTTCTTGTCTTTTTTTATCTCCTGTTCTAAAAAACTTAACAGCATCATTAGCTCTCATAAAAAAATGATTAACATCAATGATTTCTAAAAGTCCACCTTTGAACAAAGCATCTCTTAAAGGTCCTTTTGCGCCTGCAAAATAAAATAAAACCCCCTTTTTCTGATAAAATTTAATTCGCTCTTTGAGCATTTCAACTCCTGTACTATCAGTTCTGTTGATGCTTTCCGAATCTAGCACTATCAATTTTAATGCCTTTCCTTTTTTATCTGCCATTTCGTCCATTTTATCTCTAAAATAACTTGAATTTGCATAAAATAATTGAGCATCAAAACGAAAAACTAAAATATCGTCATCGATAATTACTTCTTCAAAACGCTCTTTATTTCTATAAAAATTAGCATCAGGAACTTTTCCTAATTCTACCACATAAGGTCTTGACGTTCTAAAGATCAATACAACAAGTGACAATCCTACACCTACTGTGATTCCGTATTCAATACCAAAAAATAGGGTAGCAATAAAAGTAGAAATCAATAACCAAAAATCTAAATTATTCGCACGCCACAAAAATGCCGCTTCTTTGATATTGACCAAGGCAAAAACAGCCACGATGATAATTGCCGCCAAAATAGCTTTGGGTAAATAATAAAATAATGGGGTAAAAAAAAGTAAGGTAATGATCACCATCACAACTGAAATAAATGCAGCCATTCCTGTTTTTGCGCCACTTTCTTGATTGATTGCCGAACGCGAAAAACTTGAGGCAGTTGGATATGCTTTAAAAAATGACCCAAAAATATTGCTCAAGCCCAATGCTATCAATTCTTGATTTGGTCTCACTTTATACACATCTTGTTTTGTTTCTTGAGATTTTCCAATTGAAATTGTTTCGAGATAACCCACCATTACCAACGTTAATGCAATGGGAAATAATTCTCTGATTTGTTCTAATTCGATTGTTGGAATTCCGAAAGAAGGTAATCCTGAAGGAATGTTTTTTACGATGGAAACATCTGTCAAATTTTTTCCAAAAAATCTCATAATGACAATTCCTAAAACCACCACAATCAATGCACTTGGAATTCTTTTATCTATTTTTCTGAAAACAAAAATAATAGCGACAGCAATCATTCCAATAATCGTTGTTGGCAAATTATAAAAGGAAATTTTCAGCCAAATATCTTCTAAAAGTTCATGGATTTGATCACTTTGAACGAAATCAACTCCGAGTAAATTTCGGAATTGATTGATTCCGATAATCAAAGCTACAGCAGATGTAAATCCAGTAATCACAGGTCTTGACAAAAAATTGACAATAAATCCTAAGCTGAAAATACCCAATACAAATTGGATAGTTCCCACCATAAATGCCAGTAAAATGGCAATTTCAATATAACTTTCTGAGCCTGCTAACGCCAATGTAGAAACTCCAGTTGCCACAATCAATGAGTCCATGGCAACAGGACCAATAGCAACTTGTCTTGCTGAACCAAAAATAGCGTAAATAACTTGAGGGACTAATGCACAATACAATCCATAAATAGGAGGTAAACCTGCAATCAAAGCATAGGCAATTCCTTGTGGAATCAAGATAATTCCGACAGTAATTCCCGCAATCAAATCACCTTTTAAAAAGGATTTTTCGTAATTGGGCAACCATTCTAAAATCGGAATTATTTTTTTAATGTTCATTTTTTTAAAACAATTCTGCTTGACTACTTCCTTTGATTCTTCCTAAATGTTTATAAGCTAGTTCAGTCACTTCTCTTCCTCTTGGCGTTCTTGTAATAAAACCTTGTTGAATCAAAAAAGGTTCATAAACTTCTTCAATAGTTTCTGTATTTTCACTCACCGCAGTTGCAATTGTGCTAATCCCAACAGGACCACCTTTGAATTTATCAATAATCGTAAGTAGGATTTTATTGTCCATTTCATCCAAACCATATGTATCAACATTGAGTGCTTGTAATGCAAATTTTGCGATTTCAATAGTGATTTTTCCATCGCCTTTTATTTGCGCAAAATCTCTTACTCTTCTCAGTAAAGAATTGGCAATTCTTGGAGTTCCTCTACTTCTGCCAGCAATTTCGATAGCAGCTTCCATGGCAATTGGAACTTTTAAAATTTGTGCACTTCTTTGAATAATGGTCGTTAAAAGTTCTTTTGTATAATATTGTAATCGAGTACTAATTCCGAAACGAGCTCTCATTGGCGCTGTTAACAATCCTGAGCGAGTTGTTGCGCCAATTAACGTAAAAGGTTCTAAATTAATTTGAACAGTTCGTGCATTTGGACCAGACTCAATCATAATATCGATTTTATAATCTTCCATTGCTGAGTATAAATACTCCTCTACCACTGGACTTAATCTGTGGATTTCATCGATAAAAAGTACATCACGTTCGTCTAAATTGGTTAATAAACCTGCCAAATCTCCTGGTTTGTCTAACACTGGTCCTGAAGTTACTTTGATGCCAACTTTTAACTCATTTGCTAAAATATGAGCCAACGTAGTTTTTCCTAATCCTGGAGGTCCGTGAAACAAAGTGTGATCTAAAGCTTCACCCCTTTTATTGGCAGCTTGTACAAAAACTTTCAGATTTTCTAATGCTTGATCTTGACCTGTAAAGTCCTCAAAAGAAAGTGGACGCAGTTTTTTTTCTACCTCTAATTCTTGGTTAGAATAGTTGGTGTTTTCAGGATTTAGATTCTCATTCATAAGTACAAAGATAAAAGAAATGGTTCAGAAAATGGACAGGAACTAAATCGAAAAAACCTCTCCGAATTTGGAGAGGTTTTCTAATAAATATTTTTTGTTTTTAAGAAGGTTCTTCTCCCTCTAAAAGTGGTGTTGTTTGCAGAACAAAATCTTTTCCATGTAAATAATCACTTTCATCATCATTTGGATTTATACGTTTGCTATAATCATAAGGCCATCTATGAACTTCAGGTAATTTTCCTGGCCAGTTTCCATGGATATGTTCTACTGGAGTTGTCCATTCTAAAGTATTAGAATTCCAAGGATTTTGAGATGCTTTTTCTCCTCTGTAAATAGAGATGAAAAAGTTTGCTAAGAAAATAATCTGAGCGATTCCACCTACAATTGCAAAAATGGTAATCACAACATTGATATCCGCAATGTCATCAAACATTGGGAAATTTGTGTTGGTATAATATCTTCTTGGCAAACCAGCTAATCCGATAAAATGCATTGGCCAGAAAACTCCGTAAGCACAAACAATCGTAATCCAGAAATGCCAATATCCTAAAGTTTTATTCATCAAACGTCCATACATTTTTGGGAACCAATGATAAATACCTGCATACATTCCGAAAATTGCAGAAACACCCATTACCAAATGAAAGTGAGCTACTACGAAATACGTATCATGGATATTGATATCTAACGCTGAATCTCCTAAAACCAATCCTGTTAAACCTCCAGTTACGAAAGTTGAAACCAAGCCAATTGAAAATAACATGGCTGGATTTAGTTGAAGATTTCCTTTCCAAAGTGTGGTTACATAATTAAATGCTTTTACAGCAGAAGGAATGGCAATCAATAATGTTGTAAATGTAAATACCGATCCTAAAAATGGATTCATTCCAGAAATAAACATGTGGTGTCCCCAAACTATGGTTGATAAAAACGCAATTGCAATAATCGACATAACCATGGCTCTATAACCAAAGATTGGTTTTCTTGCATTTGTTGAAATGATTTCGGAGGTAATTCCCAATGCAGGAAGTAATACAATATACACTTCAGGGTGTCCTAAAAACCAGAATAAATGTTCAAATAAAACGGGTGATCCGCCTTGATAATGCAATACCTCGCCTGAAATAAAAATATCAGAGAGATAAAATGAAGTTCCAAAACTTCTATCAAAAATCAGTAATAACGCTGCTGATAATAATACTGGGAAAGAAACAACGCCAATCATTGCAGTTACAAAAAAAGCCCAAATTGTTAAAGGCATTCTTGTCATTTTCATGCCTTTTGTTCTAAGGTTTAAAACGGTAACAATGTAGTTTAGAGCTCCAATCAAAGACGATGCAATGAAAATTGCCATAGAAACCAACCAAAGTGTCATTCCTGTTCCAGAACCTGGAATTGCTTGCGGCAGTGCACTTAGTGGTGGATAAATTGTCCATCCTGCTGATGCTGGTCCTGCTTCCACAAAAAGAGAAATAACCATGATAATACTTGACAAGAAAAACAACCAATAGGAAACCATGTTCAAAAATCCTGAAGCCATATCTCTTGCTCCTAATTGCAATGGAATTAAAAGATTCGAAAACGTACCACTTAAACCAGCAGTCAAAACGAAGAACACCATAATTGTTCCGTGAATTGTTACCAAAGCAAGGTAAATATCAGGATTCATGATTCCATCTGTTTGATGTGGACCTAAAAAAGCTTCGATAATTGTAAATGATTTATCGGGCCAAGCAAGTTGTAAACGGAAAAGCATTGACATGAAAAGAGCAATGACTCCCATAAAAATACCAGTCACCAAAAATTGTTTTGAGATCATTTTGTGATCTTGACTGAAAATATATTTTGTTACAAATGTTTCTTTATGATGATGTTCTGACATAATCTTATTTATTTGTAGTGTCTTAAAATTATTGATTTATAACTGTTGATAATGTTGGTTGTTGTGCAATCCATTTGTCATATTCCTCTTGCTCAACAACTGTAATTTTCATTTGCATATTGTAATGAGAAGCTCCACAGATTTTGTTACATAACAATAAGTAATCAAATTCGTAAGTCTCCTCTTCTCCTTTTGCTTTTCTAATTTTATTGATTTCACGAGTTTTGTCAACCACTTCTGATTGCATTCTCATTTCTTCAGTTGTATATTTTGGAGTAAAACCAAACTCTGTTACCATTCCAGGAACACAATTCATTTGTGCTCTAAAGTGAGGCATGTAAGCAGAATGCAGCACGTCTTGAGAACGGAATTTAAAATGAATTTTACGCCCTTTAGGCAAATACAATTCTGTAACTTGTTTGTCATCTTGCGAATTTTTATCAGACATATCGACACCCATTGTATTGATTCCTTTGATAAAGTTTACGTTTCCATAACCTAACATATTGTCTTCACCTGCATAACGAGCATCCCATCTAAACTGTTGAGAATAAACTTCAATAACTATTGCATCTTTTTCATCAGACAAATCCATTACATTGTTCCATTGCCACAATCCATAACCAATTAATACTACCAACACAACGGCTGGAGTAATTGTCCAAATTGCTTCTAATTTATGACTATCTGCATAAAATTTTGCTTTGTTGTGCTTATTTCCTCTGTACTTAAAGGTGAAGTAGAAAATCAAAAATTGCATTCCAAACTGCACGATTCCAATCAACCAGAAAGTGATATTGAATAAATTATCATCATGTTCACCTTCAATAGATGCTGATTCTGGAAGCATTATTACATTCAAAGCAATCAAGCAATAAATCATCATTGCATATAAAAAAGCCATAAATAACAGTGCATATTTACCTTGTTTTGAATTGTCATTGTCATTGGCAACAGACTCTCTTAAATTAAGAATTCTAGTTATTTGCCAAAAACTTACTCCAATTGCAACACCTATAAAAATATAAAATAGAGCTAACATAAATATCTTTCTTTATTGTTTTAAAACTTTAATTAATGATGATGATTGTCTGAATTTTCTCCTCTATGTTCAATATTAAAATAATGGAAATGTTCACTTTCTTTTAAGAATGGATTTCCTTTTGGTATTGGATTTGCTTTCGCGAATGCACTAAATACGGTATAGATAAAAATTCCTAAGAAAAATAAAAGTGAACTCAGTTCTGGTATTCCAAATGACCATTGATCACCAACAGTTGCAGGCATAATCATTACAAAGAAATCTACATAATGTCCTGCTAAAATTACAATTCCACCCATAACCACAAACCAAGGAATACTCTTGAAATCACTGTTGATTAGTAACAAAATTGGGAAAACAAAATTCATTACTACCATTGATAGGAATGGTAATTTGTACTCATTAAATCTTGCAACGAAATAGGTAGTTTCTTCAGGAATGTCAGCATACCAAATCAGCATAAATTGTGAGAACCATAAATAGGTCCAAAATACAGAGAAACCAAACATGAATTTCGCTAAATCGTGAATATGACTATCATTTACACTTGGCAACGCACCTTTAGATCGTAAATAAATAGTTACAAATGCAATTACAGTTAATGCACTTACTAATAAACTTGCCAATACATACCAACCAAATAATGTTGAAAACCAGTGTGGGTCTAATCCCATAATCCAATCCCAAGACATCATTGATTCAGTCAACATAAATATTACTAAAAATATTACAGAAGCATGATAATTTTTCTTGTACGTTTTGTTTCCGTCATTGGCAGTATCTTCTGCAATAGAATTTTTTCTGATGAAAAAACGATATGCATTCCAAAGAACTAAATAAATAATCCCTCTAATAGTCCACCCTGTAGTATTCATCCACCAAGATTTTCCATCCACAATGGCATCATATTTTTCGCTTGTCGGATCGAAAATTCCTTCTGCCATCCAAGAAAATAAGTGATTGTAATGGAAAAGAGACGCAGATAAAATTACCAATAACATAATGATTGACGTTGGAACTAAATTCGCAGTAATGGCTTCCATCACTCTAAATAAAACTACAGACCAACCTGATTGTGCTACTCTCTGCGCTGCATAAAATGCCAATACCAGTAAAGAAATTCCTAAGAAGAAAATCAATGAAACATACAAAGCAGACCATGGTTTGTTTTGTAATTGATGGAACACATGTTCATCATGTGCCGCATCATGATGTTCGCCATGACTATTTGTGGTGGCTGCATGATCAGTTCCATGAGTATTTCCATGAGAAGATTGAGCTGCAATCATTTCTTTAGATGCTTCAATTGTTTTTGGAGCGCTAAAAAAACTAAATCCAATACCGATTGCACCTACTATGATAAGTGCTAAAGAGAGTATTTTTAATTTACCTGAGAATTGATACATATCTTTCGTATTCTATCTTTTTGTAATTATTTTAATAAATCAGTACGCAACTGTTCCACATAATGGATAATTTGCCAACGTTCTGTGTATGTTAATTGAGATGAATGTGAACCCATTAAATTTTTACCATGCATAATTACATGATAAATAGTTCCTGCATTGATTTCTCTATCTTTATAATTTGGAATTCCTTCGAATTTACCATTTTGAACTAATGCCCCATTTCCATCACCTTTTTCACCATGACAAGAAGTACAATATATTGTATACAACTGTTTCCCTTTTTCTAAATTTTTCTCTGAAGCCTCAATAGGATTTGCAACTTCCAGTCTTGCTCTTTCATAACCTTCTGGAGTATCAGGAATGTCGTATGCTGGGAAACCTCCCCTTGGAATAGTTCCAGCAACCGGAGGTCTATTCACAGGTTTATTATTCAATCCTTTTTCACCATCCGTATCATACGGGATTGACTCATACATGTCTGGCATGTATTGTGACTGTCTTGTTGTTTTGTCATTACAAGAAATAATACTTGCAAAAACTACTAAGGCGATAATTAATTTAAAATTCTTCATTATCTATTTTTAAAAAATAGGTACAGGGCAAGTATGACAAGAAATACAATTGAAATTCTAAACAATGGATTTTGCTGCCAAGGCAGTTCTATGGATATTCTTTTATTGTATAATAAAGTATTGTTTGAAAATATTTTGAGCTGATATTGACCTCTTGGAAGGAGTGTATCTATGATAATTGATTCTTGTAGTGTATAATTCTCGTATATGGTTTTGTTATTTTCTAGGATTTCTATTTTTTGAAGCTGGGTTGGTGCTATGGCCTCATGTTTAAAAATTAGGTTAATTTGAATAGGGTCTTTTTCAAATAATTTTTCTGGAGCGTTAATGGTGCTTACCTGATTGGCCTGTTGCGCTGCTTGTTCTAGCGGTAATAACCTTGTTGTATGATCATATTGAATAACAAGTCTATTATACGGGTCAATAAAGGGCTTGTTGGTTATTTTGATATCGTTAACTTCAATAAAGTTTACAGGTGTATGCGCCTGCATTACTGCGATGCCTTTTTCTGAAATAGCATATACTGTATTTTTATTTCCATTAACAATCCATTTTGGCGTGTAATCTTTAAACTGTTTCGTAAAATCAAATTGTCCAATTAATCGCAGCTGTGTTAGTTTATTTTGTAAGGTGTAATACTTTATATTATTTTCTGATAGGGTAATGATTTCGTTGTTGGCATTTGTTGTAAAATCGTCAATATCGACGCGGTTGTCTTTTTCAAATGTAACGGGATGATTTCCTGATGGTGTATACATCGTAAACCCGATACCTTGGTTGTGACTTAGGATAAAATTATTTTGCTTTTCTAAAGCTAATTTGAAAATAACAGCAGATAATAAAGCAAAAACATCTATAAATGTAGAGCAAAACAGACAGCATATTCGTATTGGAAACCAAAATCCTATCCTGACATCTCCACCAGGGAAAATCAACTCAGAGCACCAAGGTATTGCTCGTCTACTTTATAATAAAGAATATCTCCCTAAGACTGATGAAGTAGAATCAAAATTAAGCTTTATCGAATCTTTTAGTTCCGTAGTAAAAGAATCTAAACAAACTCTTGAAAATACAGATCCACATACCCCTATCAACCTTGTCCCTACTTATCTTGAAATACCAATAGATACACCGTACGAAAAAATTGCGGAATTAAACGGATACAAAGGATTTTGTTTCTATATTAGTAGTAATGCTAGTTCTAATTTCAATAGAGATATTTATGAACTTCTTTTCTGTATTCATTCATCGGTAAGTATTACTAAAACAGCAAAAGGAGATATAGCCATTATTAATTGTGAACACCCTTACTGGAAAACCAAAACTGATTTCAAACAGTGGGTTCTGCCGGATAGTT
>ENA-OREM01001737-OREM01001737.1-marine-metagenome-genome-assembly--contig:-NODE-1737-length-10335-cov-3.878241_pt1 | contig 10335 bp, 7 predicted proteins | sample MGYA00248623_ERZ508561 | MGnify/ENA primary metagenome ERZ508561 (study PRJEB26227, sample SAMN06264494) | marine metagenome | isolation source: Columbia River Estuary | place: USA:Columbia River Estuary...
TTATCAACCAACCAAAGATTTACCTCCGCTACTTCAATTTCAAAGAAATGGAGGAAACAAAGTATGGAATATGGATAAAGCATTTAAAAATGAGCAACTTTGGAGAGATTTTATTGGAGCATATTATGCATTAATTACAGAAATTGATTACTATGTTGGTGAAATTTTAATGGCTTTAGACAAAGCCAATATAAAAGAGGAAACTATAATTATTTATACTACTGACCATGGAGATTTTGCAGGGAATCATGGAATGGTAGAAAAAGCAGCAGCTGGTCACAATATTTATGAAGATATTTTAAACATTCCTTTAATGATAAGGATTCCAGGAAATACAGTTAAAGGTAAGCATACTGCAGAATTAGTTACACTTACAGATGTCATGCCAACTTTAATTGATATTTTAGACTTAAAAACACCTAAAATAAATAATAAGTTAGAGGGTAAGTCACTTGCAAAACTTATTCTTAAAAACAAACCATTGAACAGAGAGTATGTTGTTTCTGAAAGCTGGTTTCAATCAACAGTAATTACTAAAAGTAAAAAATTAGGAATCATGCAAGAAAATCTAGTCAATCCAAAACAAGATTATAGGGATTTTGGGGATATGTTTTTTGATAGAATTAAAGATCCTTTAGAGATTAAAAATGGCATTAATGATCCGAAAAATAAAAAAGACATCGAAAAATTAAAAGGTTATTTTGATGATTTTAAAAATAAAGTTTCAGGTTTGGGATTCAAAGAAATTACTAATAAACTAAAAAATGGAAATACAAAAAATGAAAATCCTAGGTAAAATCTTCGTTTTACTTTTTTTTATACATCAGAATTTATCAGCTCAAAACAATAAAAAACCTAATATCATCTTCATAATGACGGATGATCACAGTTCTATTGTACCAAAGCAGAATGATATAAAAAATCAATCAAGACCATTTGGTTTTAATGGCGAAACAAAAGTGCATACACCAATAATTGATGATTTAGCTAAAAACGGTATGATTTTTACAAGAGCTTATGTTTCAAGTTCAGTTTGTTCTCCAAGTAGATATACAGCTTTAACTGGACGTTATGCAGGAAGATCAGAAGGAAAGGTATTTTTGAAACAACATCCTATTGGAAGTATGACTCGTGTAGAGAATAATGTGGAATTAGAGTTGGATAGAGAAAATTTACCAAGATTACTTCAAAAAGCTGGTTATAAAACTGGTTTTGTAGGAAAATCTCATATCATAGAACATGACCTTATAAATCAAAGAAAAAATTGGGTTAAAAATGGTTTTAAAGAATATGATAAAGATGCTGATCCAAATGACAAAAGTGTTTCTGAAGCAATGGCATATAATCATCAAAAATGGACAGAAATAATTAAAAAATATGGATTCGATTATGCAAATGCAATATATCCAGCTAACCTAAAAGAGTTACATAATGATTCTATAAATGTTCATAATGTAGAGTGGAAAAATAAAGCAGCATTAGATTTTATTGATAAAAATAAAAACAGACCCTTTTATCTCTATTACAGTGAAACCATTCCACATGGACCTGCACCTTGGATTAAAAAGGAAGGAAAATATGTTTATGGTTTACACGCCAATCCAAAATTTACGGGTCAAGGCTTGAAAGACATTACATATTCATACCTTCCTACAAGAGATCAAATATTAGAAGAAGTAAAAAATTTAAATAAAGATGTGGCCCATGCTTGGTTGCGTTGGTTTGATCATGCAGTTGGAGCAATTGTCAAAAAATTAAAAGATGAGGGAATTTATGAAAATACATTAATTGTTATTGCTTCAGATCACGGAGATTACAATGGAGGGAAAACTACTTTATATGAAGGGGGTATAAAAATTCCACTTATGATGCATTGGCCAAATGGTATAAAACCAAATCAAACTTATGATGAATTAGTTCAGAATATTGATTACGTGCCTACCTTTTTAGATTTAGCAGGTGTTGATATAAAAAAGAAAAGTAAAAGTTTAGATTTAGATGGTGTTAGTCTTAAAAATGTTTTAGATGGTGAAAAAAAACCAGTTCATGAACATTTATTTTTTGAGTTGGGTTTTGCAAGGGGTATAATGACCAAAGATTGGAAATATATTTCAGTAAGATATGATAATCAATCTTTAAAAAAAATAGAAAAAGGGATTGAATTTATAGGTTGGAAAGGTGAAAAATTAAAATATCCATATTATGTTAGAAATGCTCACCTTGGAAATTTTGCATCAACAAACAACCCATTGTATTTTGATGCTGATCAATTATTTAATTTAGCTGATGATCCTCGTGAAACCCAAAATATTTTCATAGAAAATAAAGAAAAATCAGCAGAACTTAAAAAACTATTAATAAAATATTTAAAATCTTTTCCTAATAGGCCTTATGGGGAATTTATAAATTAATTTTATGAAAATAAGTAAGCGAATATTAATAATTTTAAATTGTTTTTTTGTCCTAAATTTTAATGCTCAAAAAATAATTGATACTATAGCCGTTAAAGCAGGAGTTTATGATATTCCAATTAAAATTAAACTACCAAAAAATACAATTGGCAAAAGTCCTGTGTATTTTTTTGTACATGGTGGTGGTTGGAATGGAGGTGACCAAAAAGAAGTACCTCCTGCAACAATTTCAGGTGACGCAAACTTTTTAGTTGACTACCTTGGCGTAATTTATGTTGGGTTAGCTTATCGTTGTAAGGGAAATAATGCAACATTTGCAGATGCTATAAACGATTTAGAAGCGTCTGTAAAATGGTTTTTTGATAATGCTGATTCATTTAATGCAGATATTACTAGAATTGGTTTTGGGGGCGCTTCAGCAGGCTCCACTTTATCTGCAGTTATGGCTCAAAAATATTCAAATTGTAAGGTTTATGTAGGTGCAGAGGGAATGTATAACTTAGTAGATCATGATGAAAAACAATCTCCTTTTCCAAATAGTGAAGCAAGAAAAATTTATGGGTTAGATACTAAAGAAAAAAGTAAGATAGCATCAGCATTTTATAATTTAAAAGAAAATCCACCTACTTCACTTTTATTGCATGGAAAAGAAGACAGGTTGTGTCACTTCACGCAAAGTATAAAATTTGCGGATAAAATTAGAGAGGCAGGAGGCAAAGCAAAGGTTGTGCTTTATGACAGTATTAATCATACTTGTTTGGCACCTATTTATCCTGATGTTTTTAAGAAAAGTGTTCTAGAAATTGCTGCACTTTTTATTGAAGAGTTTCAGCTTAAAAATAAAAATTTAGATACAATTAAACTAGCATTAGACAAGCAATTAGAAAATCAATATCCCTTAATAAACCTCACTGAAGATAAGATTATTGGCTCATGGAAATTTAAAAATGAACTATTAATTTTTAAGGAAAATGGGAAAGGTGAACAAAAAATGAATATGAATACAATTGAGTTTGTTTATAAAATTGAAAATGATTCAATAAAAATAACGTCAAACAATCAAGATGTACGATTGTTTTTTTTAAGAAAAAGTAAAAATATAATGTATGAGTTACTAACTCAAAATAAAGAAAATAAATACAGACAATTAAACTTTTTAAAACAATAAATTATAAATGAATGCTTCATTAAAATTTATTTTAATCACACTTTTATTAACTCAAATTCAAGGTAATTGTCTTGCACAAAAAAAGAAAAATTTACTATTTATAATAACAGACCAACAAAGGTATGATGCAGTTAGCATTGCAGGCAATTCAATTTTAAAGACACCTAATTTAGATCGATTAGCAAAACAAGGTGCCTATTTTAAAAATGCCTATACTCCAGTTGCTGTTTGTGGGCCAGCAAGGTCTTGTATTTTAACAGGAACTACCATTAATACAAATGGTGTTACTGATAATGATAAAACGTATTATTATGATAAAGAGCCAGTAATGGCTATGAAAACTTTTGATGAAATTCTTACCGAAAAAGGATATCATGCAGAATACTATGGCAAATGGCATGTGCTAACTTCGCATGCTGTGGTTTATAAAAATGAAAATAAATACGCAAAAAATGGTAAATATATGTTTGACCATGGGGGTCAGAGTTATATGTATCAAGATTATTTAAACGATGTTTTTCCAAAAAGAGAGCCTAAATCTGGCGAATTATTAGACAACTTTACTAAAAGACCATACATCCCAGATCCTATGGATGTGAACTACGGAAAAACGTATGCTCAAGTTAAAATAGAAAACAAAAAGCTTTCTCAACCTGATTTTCACGGAAAATCATCAATTCCAAAAGAGCATACCATCACAGCCTTTTACGCTAAAAAAACCATAAATGCCATAGAGCGTTTAAAAGACAAACCTTTTAGTATTACTACCTCTTTTCATTTGCCTCATGCACCAATGATTTCTTCTGCACCTTATTATGGTATGTATCCTGCAAAAGACATGAAAGTTCCAGAAAGCATCAATGACGATATGCAAAACTCTCCTTATAAAAATGCAAATGGCAGAGAAAAATTAACACAGTTTGCTGATAAGGAAAAGATAAAATACATGATTTCCAATTATTATGGATTAATTTCTGAATTAGATTATTGGGTGGGTAAAATATTAGATAAGTTAGATGAAACAGGACTTACAGATGATACTTTAATAATTTTCACGAGTGACCACGGTGAAATGTTAGGAGCTCATGGTATGCGTGAAAAAAATGTGTTTTACGAGGAGTCTTCTCATGTCCCATTATTGATGCGATTGCCTAATGAGATAAAAGCAAACACTAAAGTTGATAGGTATGTTTCTAATGTGGATTTATTTGCCACAATAATGGATTATTTACAAATCGGTACTTACAAATCTGATGGAGAGAGTTTACGAGATCTAATCGAACATAAAGAAACCAATCATGGTAATTATGTGGTTACAGAATGGAATTATAGAGGACCAACATCTCCAAATTATATGATTGTAAAAGACGGATGGAAATTGATGGTACCATATACTGAAAATTCAAAAGTATTGAATGCGATGTATAATTTAAATGAAGATCCGTATGAAATGACTAATCTTTTAGGGGGAAATCCAGATGGTAATAAATACCAACAAAAAGCAGAAGAATTAAGAAAAAACTTGCTAGAGTGGTTGCATAAAAACAAATCACCACATTATCAAGGCGTATTAAAACGAAAATTAATATAACTAACAGAAAATGAAACTATATCCTTTACAATTTACACCACTTTTTAAATACAGAATTTGGGGCGGAGAAAAATTAAAAACTGAATTGAATAAACAATATACAGAAGAAAATATTGGCGAATCTTGGGAGATTTCTGATGTTTCTGGCGATGAAACTGTTGTTGCAGAAGGTGCTTTAAAAGGGAAAACTCTAAGAGATTTAATTAAAGAATTTAAAGGTGATTTTGTTGGACAAACTGTTTATGAAAAATTCGGAGAAGATTTTCCGTTATTAATTAAATTTATAGATGCTAAAACACCATTGTCAATTCAAGTGCATCCAAGCAATGAGGTTGCAAAAAAGCGGCACAACTCTTTTGGGAAAAATGAGATGTGGTTTGTGATGCAAGCTGATGAAGGAGCTGAATTAATTGTTGGTTTTGATCAAAAAATAAACAAAGATTCTTATACAGAACATATACATAACAATACTATACTAGATGTTATGCATCATGAGAAAGTTTCAAAGGGAAATACTTTTTACATTCCTACAGGTCGTGTGCATGCCATTGGTTCAGGAGTTTTGTTAGCAGAAATTCAGCAAACTTCTAACATCACCTATCGTATTTATGATTATGATAGAGTAGATGAAAAAACTGGTGATAAACGTGAATTACATAATGATTTAGCAATTGATGTAATTGATTATGAGGTATATGAATCGTATAAAACTAAATATGAATTCAAAAAAAATACTTCAAATAAATTAGTGCATTCTCCTTATTTTCGAACGAATATATTAGATATAAGTGATACCGTTGAAAAAGATTATAGTTACATAGATTCTTTTATTATTTATATGTGTGTTGAAGGTTCAGCCGAAATTATTTCAAATGAAAACACATTTTTATTAAATACCGGAGAAACAATATTAATACCCGCTAACAACAAAATAATAGTATTAAAAGCAACAAATGCTAAAATATTAGAGGTTTATTATTAAAAAAAAACAAAGTTTTTTTAAACGGAATCAATTAATCTCTAATAAATTAGGTAATTTAAAGGAGCTACTAAATTAGTAAGAATAGTTTTTACAATTGAAAATTATAGGTTAGCCACTCTTGTAAAGTAATTGCAAGCATGGGTAATAAAATAATTTGATTGTATAATGCAGTACATATTTTTTTAATCGCTAGAAACCGCATTAATTTATTATTACAATATACGGATATCAAAAGAGCAAAAGGGATTTAAAATAGTTGATTACATAAAAATTTATTACAACAAAAAAAGAAGACTTTCTAAATTAAAGTTTATCATAATTCAAGCGAATAATTTAAAAGGTAGTATTTCAATAACTGTGTAAATTAAAAAGTTAGTTCTAAAAATTTTGAGCTGTTTTACAAAGCTCAAAAAATTTTTAGGAGTAACTTTTTTAGTAAATTTAATTTTTTACACAGTGATGATTAACAAAGACGATTTATTAAACGACAAGGAATTTTACAAATCCTTCAAAAGCGGAGACGACTTAACCACGTTCTTCAAACAAATGCATAAACGAGCAGTAGAACACATGCTCAATGCAGAATTAGATGCACATTTAGACAATGAAAAGCATCAAAAAACGGTTCAAGGAAATTATCGAAATGGCCATGGAACCAAGAAGATAAAGACCTCTTTTGGTGAAGATATAATAGCTGTTCCAAGAGACAGAGAAGGTAGTTTTGAGCCTACAATAGTGCCTAAAAGACATAATATCATTGAAGGCTTGGAGAATATCATTATCTCTTTTTATGCGAAAGGAATGACTGTAAGTGATATTGAAGAACAGGTCAGAGAGTTGTACGATTTTGAAGTATCACCCTCTACTATTTCCAGAATTACCAATGCAATTGCCAGTGAAGTTATTGCATGGCAAAACAGACCTTTAGAAGAACAATACCTGATAGTTTGGATGGATGGAATTGTTTTTAAAGTACGAGAAAACTCAAAAGTAATCAACAAAACCATTTATCTAGCAGTGGGTCTAACACTTGAAGGACGCAAAGAAGTACTTGGAATGTGGCTTGGAAAAAATGAAAGTAGTAGCTTTTGGATGAGTGTTTTAACCGATTTAAAAGCACGAGGAGTAGCAGATATTTTGATTACTGCAACTGATAATTTAAACGGATTCACTCAAACCATTCGAACTGTTTTTCCACAATCACAAACCCAAATCTGTGTGGTACACCAAATCAGAAACGCTTGTAGGTATGTGGTTTGGAAAGATAAAAAAGCATTTACAGCAGATATGAAAAGCATTTATACAGCTCCAACAAAACAGGCAGCTCTAGTTGCGCTAGATGATTTTGCTCAAAAATGGGAGTCTAAATACAGTTATGCAATCAAATCTTGGAAAGAAAATTGGGATGAATTAACCGTGTTTTTTGACTTCCCAATGGAAATCCGAAAAATCATTTATACCACCAATTTAATTGAAAATCTTAATGGAAAAATCAGAAAATACACCAAAAATAAAATGTCTTTTCCTACAGATGAAGCTGTTTTAAAATCGGTATACCTGGCAATAAAAGAAGCAACCAAAAAATGGACGATGCCAATACAGAATTGGGGTATTGTTTTAAACCAATTTAATATTATATTTGAAAAAAAGGCTCAGAATATAAAATCTGAACCTTAACTTTTTAATTTACACACTTTTTGGGATAGTGTCAATTAAAAATAGCTATTTATAAAAATCTTACCTAACTTAAATTGTAATTTTTATTAGCATTTCCAGATTCTCATTAGAACTTGAATATCTAATTATAATAATCGAAAGTGTTAAAATATAAAGCAGTTTTTTTATTTTAATTTTTGTTGAATTCAAGCCAATTGAGGTATTGCTTTTCTAATTCTATAACTTTATTAGGGTATTTTTTTGCCAGATTTATAGTTTCACCTATATCATCATCAAGATTTACTAGAAATCTCTTTTCCTTTAATTGATTTTTTTCATCACTTGTGTCTTTTGGATTTCCTAATAATTTCCACTTTCCTTTACGAGCCACCCACATATCTTGATATTGCCAACAATAACCTTCTGTATGTTTCGTTAGTTCAGTTTCATTATTGATGATGGAAACTAAACTTTTACCATCTAGATTTTGTATATCAAGTTTAATTTCACACAATTCTGCTAGTGTTGGTAGCCAATCTGTGTTTACTGCTAACTGATTTCTAATTTCACCTTTTTTAATTTTTTTTGCCCAGGTTATGGCTGCAGGCACTCTAATTCCTCCTTCAAATAAACTCGATTTTGCACCTCTGTAGGGTCCTGAATTTCCTCCGCCAAAATGCGCACGTTGTTCTGTTGAATGTCCATTGTCAGATTGAAATACAATAATAGTATTGTCTTTTATGCCTAATTCGTCTAGTTTTTTAATGAGTTTGCCAATTCTATCATCTAAAGTTGAGATAAATGCAGCATATAAATTTCTTGGATATGGAATGCCTTTATCATTATAATAGGCTAACCATTTTTCATCTCCTTGATAAGGATAATGTGGCATATTCACAGCAAAATACATAAAGAAAGGTTTTTTTTGATTCTCTTCTATAAAACTTGAAGCTTCATTTACCATTAAATCAGGGAAAAACTGCCCATCATAATACACTTCTTTTCCGTTTCTAAATAAATCGTGTCTATTAGGTCCATTCCAATAAAAAAAGTGCGAATAATTATCGATACAACCCACCATATGCCCAAAAGAATGGTCAAAACCTTGTGCGTTTGGTGTCATGTCTGGTGCATCTCCTAAATGCCATTTGCCAATATGTGCTGTAGCATATCCTGCATCTTTAAACATTTCTGCCATGGTATATTCTGTTCCAGGAAGGCCTTTTTTTATTTCTGAATTTGGCACCGCATTTCCTGACAATCCTGCTTTTTGTGGCGTTTTACCCGTTAATAAAGAGGCTCTTGAAGGCGAACAAACTGGTGATGCATAAAATTGTGTAAAACTGGCTCCGTTTTCTACAATATAATCCATATTTGGAGTGACTAAATCTTTTGCTCCAAAAGAATTTACATCGATAGAACCTTGATCATCAGTTAGAATAAAAATAACGTTTGGTTTATAGTTGTTGTTTGTTTTGTTTTGTTTTTTAACTTGTGATTTTGACGAAAAACATCCTAAAAAAAGGATGCTCGTCATTAAAAAAAGGATTGTTTTTTTTTTCATTCGAAATCAACTAATTATTAAAATAAAATACTACTTTTTTTTTCTACTCATAGAAAACGGGAGGTTTTCTTCTTTACTTCCCCAACTTTTATTAGAAGTATTCGATACATTAAACTCTAAAAGACCTCCTTTTTGAATATCGCTACATCTGATAAAACTATTTTCATAATTCTTATTATTTAAACTTGCAGACTGAATGTAAAAGTTGTATTCAGAATTGTTTTTTGCTTCTATACTAAAGGTATTTCCGTTTCTTAAATGTAATGTTGCTTTTTTAAACAACGGACTTCCAATGATAAATTCATCTGTTGCTGTGTAGGCTTTCTGAGGATCAATATTTACCAATACAGCTTTATTGCCAAAGCCGAATCGCGCTCGGTTGGGGTTCTTCTTTAGATCCAGATAAATTTCTTTTGCGGTTTTAGTGGTTTTTTCCATGGAGACTCCAGAGCCGGTAGTGAGTTTTATACGACCTTTCTTCTGCATAAATAAGTTGATGAGTAAATGATGTTAGGAAAGCTAGCATACTCTTTACTGGCAATTTCTGAGTCTCAAGAGATGTGCATTTTTCCAATAACATACTATGTATTTTTCCCTGCATTTTATAAATTGGCATTAAACTTTAGTAGTCGTAGTCAATTTGCTAAAGGCATTTAATAAGTGTACAGTTTAATTTATCATACGATCAATTAAAACTTATTATTTTCTGTTATTTTGTAAAAAGGCCTGTCAATGAATTCCCTTAATCAATCTTCAAGTAGCGACCTCAGTAAATCTTCTTGGCCGCCGGCTCCAGCAGCTTGGTATACAGTAGGTCTGCTTTTTGTGGCTTATACTTTTTCATTCGTTGACCGTTTTATACTGACTCTTTTAATAGAGCCCATAAAGCAAGATTTCAATTTGAGTGATACTGGAGTTAGCCTTTTAGTAGGGTTCGCTTTTGTAATTTTCTATACTTTTTTA
>ENA-OREM01001739-OREM01001739.1-marine-metagenome-genome-assembly--contig:-NODE-1739-length-10322-cov-2.774231_pt1 | contig 10322 bp, 8 predicted proteins | sample MGYA00248623_ERZ508561 | MGnify/ENA primary metagenome ERZ508561 (study PRJEB26227, sample SAMN06264494) | marine metagenome | isolation source: Columbia River Estuary | place: USA:Columbia River Estuary...
TGGCGGCACTTCATCAGACATTTTCCGATTCCACACTGGCCCTAAGCTCGTGGAATTGGTGCACATTTGCGAAGGTCGCTTCCGTCTAAGGCGAAATGACAGGAGGTTGCGCCTTGCCATGACAATGGCAGACGGCATCCAAGGCCCAGGCTCGGTTAACTTTGAAGGACGTGGTAAACATCGAAACCCGTTAGCCCTGGACCGATTGTCCGAAGCCTATAAACATGCGGGTGTGACGCAACAGGAGTTTTATGCAGAACCCATTGCGGCGGCCACAAGTTATCTGCATTCACATGCTCAAAGCGAGGGGGAGTTACAGGCAGAGCGCCGCGCGCATCAAACTCGACGGCGGCGCCCATCCTGACGCGAATCTAACAATGCCAGCAACGGCCGACGGGTCAGCGGCCAACAACTCATCGAAGGCAGAGTCACCACAGCGAGGTCCTGATCATGATTAAATCTACTAGCCCTGCGCAGCTCACACTCCTGCCGCAGCCCAGCTCCCGCGTAGAAAGCCCCTCGGCGCTTCACAGCGCGACGCAGGCTTCGCAGCCCGTTACAGCGCTCCCACAGCGCGCCGAGTCGCAGCTTACAGGCCCTGCGCCGAGAGCCGCCTTAGTAAAAAAGAGCCGCCAGAGTCTCTGGTACTGCCTCTACCTCCCTCAGCTTGCCGGCCTCGCAGCAGAGGAGCAACGCGACTGTCTCGAAAGCCTCGCACAGCTAGTGCAAGAATTTAGCTCGGCGATAAGCGTGCAACCGCAGGCGATCGTCTTCGAGATTCGTAGCGGCCTCAACTATTTCGGCGGCGCCGAGTCTCTTCATGCTAGTTTTAAGGAAAAAGCTCGCACATTACTTGCCGCACGCTCGCTGCCATCCGAATTTGGCTATGCAGCCTGTCCGACTATCGAGGGCAGTCTGCTGCTTGCCCGCGGGGGCGATAACACGCTGGTGTATCGCAAAGAGAATCTCAATTCGGCGCTAGGTCAGCTCTCTATCGAGACCCTACAGCTCAAGCCCGAGCCACATAGACGGCTTATCAATATGGGCATAAGACGCCTTGGCGACCTGTGGCGACTTCCGCCGGCAGGGCTTAGGCGACGCTTCGGTAGCGATTTCCTTGCGCTTATCAACAAGGCATTGGGCAAAGCGCCGGAGCCGATCAAAAACTATCTGCCGCCGCCGGCGTTTGTGCATTCTTATGAGCTGCCCTACGAGGTCGAGAACCTGAGCCGGTTACGACCCGTAGTCGACGAGATGGTCGCTCAACTTTGCGATTTCCTCCGTCACCGAGAACTGTGTGCCAGCACTATCGAACTCTCTTTACTTCATGAACGCCGCGAGGCTACTCAACTCGACGTAGGTCTTAGGCAGGCGAGCCGTTCGCAGCAACATCTAATGCTGCTTATCGATACCCACCTCGACACGCTACAGATTCCCGCACCGGTTACTGCTCTGCGCCTCAGGGTTACGCAGTTCGATGCTTTTATGAGTCACAGCGAATCGCTGCTTATCGGCGCAGACGAAACTCCTACCGAGAATACAGCTAACAGCCTTGCACAATTTATGGAGCGCTTGCAGGCACGCCTAGGCAACGAACAGGTTAAATCCCTAACCGCTATCGAAGAGCACTGCCCAGAATATGCGAGCGAGTCAGTGCGCCCCGGCCGCTATGAGACCTATCCCCTAGCGCTCAGCGGCAGTGGCGATGCGCCTGCCCCGAGCAATCCTCGCCCTCTCTGGCTGCTCGACGAGCCGCTGTTACTCTCGCTTCGCGGTGGCAGCCTTTACCACCGCCAGGCTATTACGCTATTGAGTGGGCCCGAGCGCATAGAGGCACGGTGGTGGTCGGGGAATGAGGTTTGCCGCGACTACTATGTCGCACGCGAAGGGGGCGGTAGCAGGCTCTGGATCTACCGCGAACGCGGTGGCGAACGGCACTGGTATCTGCATGGTTACTTCGCCTGAGGGTGTAAGCAGGTGCGAAACACTAGGTGAAGTCTCTCGAGGAAAGCGACAGCTCGCCGAGCCAGCTCGTTAGGTCGACAAGGTTATCGGCGATCACATGAATCACACCTTCGTTCTCTTGCACCCTGCCCACTACGCCGATGAGCATCGCTTGCCGCAATATCGGCCGCAGGCGTTCGCCCAAGGCAGGCCACACAACAACATTCATATGCCCTGCCTCGTCTTCTAGCGTGAGAAAAGTGACGCCCGATGCTGTCATGGGTCGTTGTCGACAGGTCACAAGCCCTGCGACTTTTGTGGCCTGATCGTTGCCAAGTTTGCCTAGCTGCGCCGAGCTGTTCGCCCCGAAGCAATCTAAGTGCTCGCGCAGCAAGGCCAGCGGATGCCGGCGCAGCGTGAAGCCTGTGGCAGCATAGTCGCCTGCAACATTCTGACTTTCGCTCGCGAGCGGCAGCATCACCCCAAGACCAAAATCGCTATCGCCGCTCGTTGCATCGTCAAATAAATCGGCTATGGGTCTGTCTGCATGGGCAAGCGAACCAGCCCGCGAATGAGACACAGCATAACCCTGCGCAGTGATGACTCCCGCTGCGTGCCAGAAAGCACGATGTCGATCTCCTGCCAGACCACGCAGCGCATCGGCGGCGGCTAAGGCTTCGAGGTCACGTCGATCGATTCCCGTTCGAAACACCAGATCTTGAATAGAGACATAGGCGCCACCCCTACGCGCCTCCACAATCGCTACTGCTGCCTGAGCCGACAGGCCTTTAACCAAATTAAAGCCGATCCTCAGCCGCTGACTCTGCGCTGCGCCTTGCACTCGCGGCCTCTTGCGCCACTCAGAAGAATCGGGGCTCTCGATGGCTTTACTAGCCCCAACAGTATCGCTAGCCTCGAGCGAACAGCCCACCACACTTTCATTCACCTCGGCAGGCAAAACCTCAACCCCATGACGCTGCGCATCTTTAATCAACTGAGCCGGCGCATAAAATCCCATCGGCTGACTGTTAAGCAGCGCGCAGCAAAATGCAGCCGGGTGATAACACTTAAGCCATGACGATACATAGGCAATTAGTGCGAAGCTCGCCGAGTGGGACTCAGGAAAACCATAGTCGCCAAACCCCTTAATCTGATTAAACAACTGCTCGGCGAAACTCGGCTCATAGCCTCGATCGAGCATGCCCGTGACGAGTTTTTCGCGGTAGTGCTCCAGCCCCCCTTTGCGCTTCCATGCCGCCATTGCGCGGCGCAGGCCATCGGCTTCGCCGCCGCTAAACCCAGCGGCGACCATCGCAAGCTGCATCACCTGTTCCTGAAAAATGGGCACGCCGAGAGTTCGCTCAAGCACGCTTTTGACCGCCTCACTCGGATAGCTAATAGCCTCTCTCCCGCTGCGACGGTTGAGGTAGGGGTGCACCATCTCGCCCTGTATCGGGCCAGGCCGCACAATGGCTATCTGAATAACGAGGTCGTAATAACAGCGCGGTTTAAGTCGAGGTAGCATGCTCATCTGCGCGCGTGACTCGATCTGAAAAACACCAATTGTGTCGGCTGCGCACATCATCTCGTACACCGCGGGATCTTCGGCAGGAATTTTCTGGATCGTCAGCGGCTCGTCGCTGTAATCACTCACGAGATCTAAACACTTACGCACGGCGCTGAGCATACCAAGCGCGAGCACGTCGATTTTCAACAGCCCCAGTGCCTCGAGGTCGTTTTTCTCCCATTGAATAATCGTCCGATCGGCCATCGCCGCATTCTCGATTGGCACGAGGTGGGTGAGCGCACCTTGGCTTATGACAAATCCACCCACGTGCTGCGAAAGATGCCTCGGAAAGCCGATGAGTTTGCCCGCTAGCTCAACGAGCAACTGCACCTTAGGGTCTGCTCTATCCACCTCGGCATCGGCAAGCTGTTCCTCTAAATTTTCGCCCCACCAATAGATCGCCTTGGAGAGATGATCGAGCACCGCGTCATCAAACCCGAGCGCCTTACCCACATCGCGAATCGCCGAGCGCGATTGATAGGTAATCACGGTAGCCGCGAGTGCCGCACGGCCGCGTCCGTATCTCGCATAGATATACTGAATAACCTCTTCGCGCCGCGAGTTCTCGAAGTCGACATCGATGTCGGGAGGCTCATCGCGCTCTTTGGAAATAAACCGCTCGAACAACACGTCGACACGCGCGGGGTCGACCTCGGTAATACCTAGGCAGTAGCACACCGCCGAATTAGCAGCAGACCCGCGGCCCTGGCACAAAATGCGCTCGCGCCTAGCAAAGGCGACGATGTCGTGCACAGTAAGAAAATAATGCTCGTAGCCAAGCTCTTTAACTAGACCGAGCTCGTGTTCTATAAGGTTGCGCACCTTAGGACTCACCCCCTGCGGCCAACGCTCGCGTATGCCCGCCTCGGTCAGCTCACGCAGCCAGCCGCTGGGCGTATACTGGGGCGGCACGAGTTCGCGCGGGTATTCATAGCGCAGCTCATCGAGAGAAAAATCACAGGCATCGGCAAGGCTAACCGTTTCGGCGAGCAGAGCTGGCGGATACAGTTTGGCGAGTCGTGCGCGATCGCGAAGGTGGCGCTCGTTATTCGGCTCGCCCGCATAGCCGAGCTTGTCGAGGGCTCGTCCTAATCTTATTGCCGCAAGCGTATCGAGTAGCACGCGCCGACTCGGCTCGTGCATCAGCACCCCGCCTGCGGCACAGAGGGTAATACCGAAGCGGTTGCCCAGCTGCGTCATCCGCCGCAGTTCACCGCGGTCGTCTCCCTGCAAATGCAGCTGTACCCCCAGCCGCAAGTTCGTGCCAAAAATCCGCTGTAGCCAAGCGGCCTGACAGGCATGGCGCTCGGCTGCGTTAGCCGAATGAGGTAACCACAGCGCAAAGCACTCCTCTGGTAAATTGTCCTCGACCATCTGCCTGTCTACCCAGTAGCCCCCCTTCGCCGCTGCCCTCCGCGCGCAGCTGATGAGATGGCTCAGCTGTCCGTAGCCGCGACGCGTGCGAGCAAGCAGCACTAAACGAAGGTCGGAAATTGACTCGGAAAATTCGGCGTGGCGTGATTCTGCGGCTTGAGGTGTCGCCACCCTTAGCTCTAACACACTGCCAATCAGCAATTTAAGCCCGCGCTGCTTCGCCGCGACATGCGCGCGCACAATGCCCGACAGCGAGCATTCATCACACAGGGCTAACGCCGAATAGCCGAGTTCATGCGCCTGCTCTACAAGCTCTTCGGGAAAAGAGGCTGCTCGCAGAAAGCTAAAATTAGACAGGCTGTAGAGCTCTGCATAGGCGGGTAAATCAGGAGAAGCGCAGACGCTATCGTTTGCCCAAGTGGGACTCTCGACGGCAGTAGGCTGTGGGGTGTCTGAAGGGAGGTTTTGGGGGATCATAACGCCGTCTCATAATACTGGATAAATATACAGTATTATGAGACGGCGAAGAAGTGCTTCTTATAAACTACTCGCCACTTTCGCCAGCAGCTGCACGAGCCTCTTCCATGCGCTCGCCGCGCAGGATATTTGTCATGCCGTAGTTGCCTTCGTGGCAGGCATATTCATACATCTGACCGCTAACTTTAGACATTGGCACACGGGCAGTGATTTTGTCTTTAAACGTGCTGGGATCGTCGACTGTGAATTCGTAATCGACGGTAAACTCGTCGATGCGAGTGAAACGCTCAGTTAAGAACTTATCTTTCGCACTGCCGAACACGCTAAAGCTCTGCGTGAGATCGTTGAAATTGCGCGTCTCGACTACTAACGTATCACCTTCCCAATAACCGCGTGAATCACCCGTCCAAAGACGGATGTCGTCGTCGATGTGTGCTTCCTTATTGAGTGGCACGATACGCGCGTCGTGAATCATTTCGGTCATAATAACAACGGTGTCACTGTTCTGAACGATCTGGATATTGTTGTTATACATGCTTGGCGTGAAAGGCGGGCCCGAGTTAAAGCCCACGATGCAACGCTCTGAAATACCGCGGTCTTCGTAAGAATCTTTGCTAATGCCGCCTACTACTAAACGCACTGGACGCTCACCCTCGATATCGGGACCGAGGCCGCCTGTTTGCACAACTACCCCTTCAACACGCTCAGGCACTTGCCCATTCGTTGGGTAGGTGATGAGCGACGTGCGCAGATTGTCGCCACGGCCTGCCTGCTCGACCCAAAACGTGTTGTAACCACCGACGCCATCGTTATTCAGTGCTTCATATTGTTTCTCGACATAGGAGGCGAGCATATCTGCCTGCTCCTGTGTCATGTATTCGTTGTCACCAAAAAGAGCCGGACGGGTCATTGGGATATTCGAAGCAAAATTCCAAACGCCCTGAAGGTCCGGTTGATCCCACTGCGTGCGCGGCACTTCGTAGTCAGCCGCTGAAGCGGCGCCGAAGGCAGCGAGCGCGACTGCTGATATCAATAGCTTAAGTTTCATAGTAATCCTCGAGTTTACGCTTAGTCTTTTAAACCTGGATGGGTAATTCGATAGTGTATACGTTCTCTATGTAACTAAGTGTAAACGAACTGCTCTTCATTACAATACGTACTATCTTAACGTATCTTTACTTCCCCCGATCGCCAATACGACCGCCTGCCTTCGAGCAAAGGACTGAAAATGACCGACGACGCCAACACCGCAGCAAGCAGCGAAAGCTTGGATACAGCCGCCAAACCCAAGAAAATCGTTCGCGAAGAAATTAAAGACCGTCATACCAGCCATTGGGACATGGATATGATGAGCCGCGCGGAGCTAGAAGCACTGATGACACAGAAGCCGGCCGCCAAGCCCAAGTAAAGGCTGGACCAGTGACGACTAACCCCGTTGTGACCAGATCAGTTGTAACCAGATCAGTTGTAAAAAGGCACTTGTCCTCCTTTCTCGCCTAGGCGTAGTATCAAGCAAAGACAACTGCCCTAATAACAAGAGAGAGAAACGCATGATGCGCCGAATAAGATCTGCCGCGTTAACCCCCAAAACACTCACCTGCGCCATCGCTGGCCTCGCGCTATTTGGTAGCAGCCTGGCGAGCCATGCCGCCGACACATGGCCGGTTAAAGAGGCAGGTGCAAAGGCTGCCGGTTTCAGCGAAGAAGGCATCGCCTCACTAGATGCGGCGATGGCCAAAGTCGTCGCCGACCAAGATGTCGCCGGTATGGTCTGGTTACTCGCGCGTAACGGCGAGGTTGCCACATTCGAGAGCGCAGGCCTTGCACGCGTCGACGACCAAGCACCAATGACAATGGACTCGCTCTTCCGTATTTACTCTATGACCAAGCCGGTTACCGGCGTGGCTCTTATGATGCTGCATGAGCAGGGGCTCTGGAAATTCGATGACCCTGTCAGCCTGCATGCCCCGGAACTCGCCGGTCTCAAAATCATGACCAGCTTTGATGACAATGGCAACATGGAGCTTGTGTCGCCGAGCCGCGAGCCAACCATGCGAGAGCTGCTTAACCATTCAGCCGGCTACGGCTATGGCCTCAGCGGCAACGATCCGGTGAATGCCAAATTCCGCGATACGGGTGTGCTCGCCTCAACCGATCTCGACGACCTGATCGCCAAAGTCGCGGACATTCCTTTGCTTTTCGAGCCGGGCGAACGCTGGTCTTATTCGATCTCGGTCGATATTCAGGGCTATATCGTGCAGCGTCTGTCTGGCCAGCGCTTCGGCGACTTCCTCGAGCAAGAAATCTTCAAGCCTCTGGCCATGAACGACACGCGCTTCTTCGTGAAGGCCGAAGACGTTGGCCGTTTTGCCGAAGTCCATAACTGGGACAGCGAGCGTAACCGCCTTGTGCAACGCCCCCATCGTACTGACCGTCCGAGCTATCTCGATTCTGCAAGGCTCGAATCCGGCGGTGGTGGCCTCGTCTCCTCAACCCACGACTACGCCCGCTTCTTACAGCTTTTGGTCAACGAAGGTGAGCTCGATGGCACCCGCCTGCTCACTCCCGAAAGCATCCGCATCATGCGCACCAACAGCCTCCGCGATGGGCTTAACCTGCGCGGCAGCCTGACGAGCCAAGGCCAAGCTGGCCAAGGTTTCGGCGTGGATTTTGCGGTGATTATCGACCCCGAGAAAGCAAATTCTCCCAACAGCCCGGGCACCTACTACTGGGGCGGCGCCGCCGGCACTTGGTTTTGGGTTGATCCGGTTGAAGACATGTTCTGGTTGGGCATGATTCAAGCCCAAGGTGAGACACGCCCGGGAGCAGCCGACATGCGCGGCATCGCTGCCGATATTATTTATGAAAGCCTAGTCAACTAACGGCCGCTTAGCCGGCCGTTAGGTAAACTGCCGACTACGCTTTAAAAAAACCGAGAATGCGATGCCAACGCCGCGGAGTAATCAAACAGCGCCGTCAGCGCCACTTACGCGCAAAGCTACCTGCCTGTTAATCCTCGCGTGCGCCGCATTCTCACACAGCACTTTTGCAGCTGACGCACCCAACCACTTCAACGAAGCCCGTGCACAAGCGCTTTTGGTGGCCGGCCAAGCCGCGCTCGAAGAGGGCGACTTATCACTTGCACAGACCACCCTGGACCAAGCGATTCAGCTACTCAAAATCAATGAGGGGCTCTATTCCACCGAGCAGCTCGTTCCAATAGAACAGCTAATGTGGGCGCAGATGCGCGCCGGACTCTGGCCGCAGCTCGACACAAGTCTCGGCTACTATTACTGGCTTTTGGAGCGCATCGAGACGACCACGCTCGATGCGCAGCTCGCCATTGCCAAAAATATGCGCAGCCTCTACTTAGAAGCAGCCGCGCATCCAAGCAATCCTATGCCGCCTCGGCATCTCAGTGCCGCACTGCGCACCAATTGGCAAACACTCAGCTACATCGAAGCCACGCTTGGCGCAGAACACCCTGCCCTGGTGCCGTGGCTTTACGACGGCATGCTTTTGCAGTTTATCGAAAGCCGGCTTAACGAGAGACAGGGGCTTACTAACTACCAATACAAAACCGATGGCAGTGAATTCATCAGCGGCTGGTCACTTTCAAGCAGAGAGGCTAAGGCTGTAAGCCATTCAATTGGGCTGTCGATGCTTGATCGAATAGAGTCTATCTCGCGTGCATCGATAATGGCCGAGGGCGCTCAGACAAACGGTTTCACCTCGAGCCCAAACGGAAAAGAGGTACAGCTGCAGCAACTCAACGCAGCACTAGCACTCTACCGAGGCGACTGGGAGAGATTAGACAACAATGAAAAAGGGGCGAGCGCACACTACGAAGAAGCCGACATCGTTGCCGCATTTCAAGCCATACCCCGCGCCTTCGAACTGTTGCCCCGCCCTGCTTTCGAAACAGATCCCACAGTCCTGACAGTGAAAACCAACGCAGCGCAAGACAGCGTATCAACACTATGGGCTGAACGATTCCCAGGCGTAACCAAGCGCCTAATCAACGCGCTCGCAAGCAATTAAACGCGGGCCAAGTGACGGAGGCATAACATGAAACCCAGCTATTTTGCCTCTGCGCAAAACAACTCGGCTAACTGCCTTCTGAGGTTTAGAGTGGCCATTGTCGCGGGTGTTTCCCTGCTCAGTGCCTGTGCAGTAGCGCCAGGTGGCTATGTTCGCAAACTCCCTAACGACGCCGAAGTGGCGCAGTACAACGCCTCTGTCGAGCCCGATGAACGTATAGTCTGCCGCAGAGAAACCCCAGTTGGCACCAATGTCCCCCGCCGTCTATGCCGGTATATCCGCGATATAGAAGACACCTCACGCTTCCATCGCGAGCAACTTAAGCGTGTTCTCCGCTAAACCTTACTCGCAACAAAGCCCCTAAAAACCAATTGCATAGACGATTCTAATCCCTGTATAGTTGGTGGGTTCAGCGCAAATGTGCGGGTTTTTATTTAGGAAGAGAGTCTGCCTTACTCTTCCTGTACTAACTAAAGACGCAGTCCGCTGATTTAAATCACACACTTAATTACTTGTAAAAGTAAGGGAGAGACGTATGCGCAGAACCTTCCCCAGCTCACGCCGGGCAATAACACTCGCTGTAATTTCTGGACTGTCAGTTACCGCTTTATCAGCCGCAGCACAAGACGAACCAGTCGAAGAGATTGTGGTCACCGGATCGTACTTTAGGGGCTCGCCTCTTGACGCTCCTTCGCCCGTTCAAGTCATTGACCGTTCCAGCATCGAGGCTCAGGGCGCTGCGGTAATCTGGGACGTGATCAAGAACCTCGAGGTTAACTCGGGCTCGATCTCTAACCCAGGCTCGGGTGACAACACACAAGTTAGCGGCTCGGCAAACGTAAACCTCCGTAACCTCGGCGAAAACTCAACGCTCACGCTGATTAACGGAAAGCGTATGGTTCCCGCGGCTGTCACTACC
>ENA-OREM01001740-OREM01001740.1-marine-metagenome-genome-assembly--contig:-NODE-1740-length-10316-cov-2.518605_pt1 | contig 10316 bp, 9 predicted proteins | sample MGYA00248623_ERZ508561 | MGnify/ENA primary metagenome ERZ508561 (study PRJEB26227, sample SAMN06264494) | marine metagenome | isolation source: Columbia River Estuary | place: USA:Columbia River Estuary...
AAACGCGGGCACCGGTTGCTGGCGCAATGCCTGCAGGCGTTCCGGGCGCAGGCCGGGCATGTCCACCGGCAGCGCCCACAGCGCGGCATTCGGGAAGCGCAACGCGGCGGCGTGCAAGCCGGCCAACGGGCCCAAGCCGGGCAGTACATCGGGCACGGCGGCATGTTCGGGGTAATCGCCGCTGACCACGACCTGATCGCAACAATCCGCCAAGCGCGCCACTTGCCAGGCCAGCAGATCGGCGTGCGCCAAGGGTAGCCGGGCTTTATCTTCGCCCATGCGCTTTGAGCGGCCGCCGGCCAGGATCAGGCCGATGCAGGGACGCATGGCCATTCCGAGAGCGCCGGTTGCAGCGGGTAACAATCCAACACACGGCCGGCTTCAAGATCGGTGTCGCTTTCCGGCAGCACGGCCCAGGCATTGGCCTGCGCGAAGGGCTGAATACGGAAGGATTCCTGCCCGGCCAGCACCCGCAGCTGCAGCTGGGCGTCGTCCGAGACCGCCAGCGCGGCTTTCTGGATCAGGGTCCAGCCCGGTTTTTTGCGCACCGGCACCTGCAACACGGCGCGCAGCGGCAGTTCCGGCGGCAGGCCCTGCATCTGGCGCAGCACGGCCTGCACGAAAAAACGCGCGCCCACCGCGCAGGACATCGGGTTGCCCGGCAAGCCGAACAGCAGCGCGCCCGAGGGCAGCACCGCGAACAGGGTCGGCTTGCCTGGGCGCAACTGCAGTTTGTGGAACACCAGCTCGGCGCCCAGCGCGCGCAGCGTTTCCGGCACGAAATCATGCACACCCATCGACACCGCGCCAGTGCTGAGGATGATTCGGCACCCGGCCTGTTCGGCCGCGCGCACGGCTTCGGCATAGTCAGCGGCGGAATCGGGAACACTGCGATACAGCCCGACTTGCGCGCCCATGGCCGGCAACGTGGCCCGCAGATACGGCCCGTTGCTGTTACGAATCTGGCCATCGGCCAGCGCGGCGTTATCGTCCACCAGTTCGGCGCCGGTGCACAGCACGGCGGCTTTCACCGGCGCACGCACGCGCACTTCGCTTATTCCCAAGGCGGCCAGCAGCATCCGGTGTTGCGGCTGTAGGCGCGTACCGGCTGCCAGCACCGCCGTTCCGGCCGGCACGTCTTCCCCGGCGCGGCGGATGTGCAGTCCGGCGCTGACAGGCGCGTTCAACACGAAGGTCTGTGTGCCATCGGCGGCGGTCTGCACCGTGGCTTCTTCCACCGGCACCACGGTGGCGGTGCCGTTGGGAACCACGGCACCGGTCATGATCCGGCAGGCGGCAGCGCCGAGTGTAAAGCGCGCATCGCCGGCGGCCTGCACGCCGTGCAGGGGAATCGGCGTGCCCGGTGGCAGCGACAGATGCACGGCGTGCAGCGCGAAGCCGTCCATGGCGGCGTTGTCGAAGCCCGGCAGGGATTCCGGCGCGATGTGGTCTTCGGCCAGCACATGGCCGATTGCGGCATCGGCCGCAAGCATCACATCGGGTTGCGGGGGGGCGCGTTGGCGCACGGCCGCAAGGGCCTGCTCGAAGGAAATCACGGGGCTCCGGCACAAAGGGGCATAAGGGGCTTTAATGCTATGCTATCGGCGGTCATTTGAGCAGTCCGCCGCATGGAAATCTACAAGAAATTCCACATTGAAGCCGCCCACCGTCTGCCGAACGTGCCGGACGGGCACAAGTGCGCGCGTCTGCACGGCCATTCCTTTCTGGTGGAACTGTTCGTGGCCGGCACCCCCGGCGAACACACCGGCTGGATCATGGATTTCACCGACATCAAATCGGCCTTCCAGCCGATCTATGCGCGGCTGGACCATCACTACTTGAACGACTTGCCCGGCTTGGAAAACCCGACCAGCGAGAATCTGGCGCGCTGGATCTGGAACGAACTGAAACCGGCCCTGCCGGCGCTGAGCGAAGTGTGGGTGCACGAAACCTGTACGTCGGGGTGTCGTTACCGGGGTGATTGACTCACGCCGCCGCAGGGCGGTGATCGCGCGCCAGCAGTAAATACACCACCGGCACCACCAGGAGGGTGAACACGGTGCCGATGCTCAAACCGCCGACGATGACCCAGCCGATCTGGTGACGCGCTTCCGCGCCGGCACCCGAGGCCAGCGCCAACGGCACCGCACCGAGCACCATCGCGCCGGTGGTCATCAGAATCGGACGCAGTCGCATCGTGGCGGATTCCACCACCGCTTCCAGTTTACTCTTGCCTTGCTCCTGCAGCTGGTTGGCGAATTCGACAATCATGATGCCGTGCTTGGAAATCAAACCGATGAGCGTGACTACACCGATCTGGGTGTAGATGTTCCAGGACCCGGTGGCATTCCACAGGCCCAGTCCGGCACCGGCATTGAGCAGCACCAGACACAGGAACGCACCGAACACCGCCAGCGGCACCGAGACCAGAATCACGAACGGATCGATGAAGCTCTCGAACTGCGCGGCCAGCACCAGATAAATGAATACCAGCGCCAGCAGCAGCATCGCGGCGGTGCTGGATCCGGACTCGCGGTACTCGCGCGATTGGCCATTCAGATCGTATTGGGAACCGGGCGCCACCTGCTGCAGGGCATTTTCCATCCAGCTCAGTGCTTCGCCCTGCGAGTAGCCAGGCGCCAGGCCGGCACTGATCACCGCCGAACGCATTTTATTGAAGTGGTTGAGTTCCTTCGCCGCTACCGTTTCCGATACCATTGCCAGATTACTCATCTGCACCAGACCGTCGCTGCCGCGTACGTAGATATTGGCCAGCGCTTCCGGGGTGCGGCGCAGACCGTCATCAACCTGCACGATGACGTCATACTGTTCGGAACCCTTCTTAAAGCGGGTCACGTTGCGGCCACCAAGCATGGTTTCCAGGGTGCGGCCGACCGTGCCGACATCGGTACCGACCGACGCGATCTTGTCGCGGTTCATCAGCACGCGCAGCTCGGGTTTGTTCAATTTCAAATCGGAATCCGGATTGGTCAGCTGCGGATTTTCCTGCATCTTGGTCAGCAGTTTTTTGACCGTGCCATCGAGTTCTTCCCAGGTACCGGTGGTCTGCACCACGAAACTGACCGGCTGACCGAAATCATTCTGGCCGAGCGGCGGCGGCGTGACCGGGAACGCCATCAGCCCGGTAATGCCCATGAACTGCGGGAAAAGACTGCCGGCGATCTGCTGCGCGGTGCGCGCGCGCTCATCCCGGTCCTTCAGGCCGACGAAGCCGATGGCGGAAGTGACTTCACCGAAACCGACGATGACGAAGGAACGGTCGCGCTCGACCACGTTCTCGAACACCTTTTCCATCTGTTTGGCATAGCCGTCGGTGTAGTCGATTGTGGCGCCTTCGGGCGCACTGGCGAAGCCGATGATCAGGCCCTGATCTTCCTGCGGCGCCAGTTCTTTCGGCAACAAGGTGAACAGCAGTGCGGCGGCGGCGAATACCGCCACGGCACCGATGACCACCAATTTGCGCAGCGACAGCACACGCGCCAGAACGAGTCGGTAAGTGCCATCGAGCGCGGCCAACATGCGCTCGCCCCACAGATAGAAACGGCCGTGCTCGGTTTCGCGGCGCAGCAGTTTCGAGCACATCATCGGCGACAGGGTCAGCGCGGTGAAGCCCGAGACCAGCACGGCGCCGGCCAGGGTCAGGGTGAATTCAATGAACAGCTTGCCGGTGCGGCCAGTCGAGAACGCGAAGGGCAGATACACCGCGGCCAGGGTCAGGGTCATGGCGATGATGGCGAAGCCGATTTCCTGGCTGCCTTTAAACGCCGCCTGCAAGGGCGGCATGCCTTCTTCGATATGACGGTAGATGTTCTCGAGCATGACGATGGCATCGTCCACCACCAGACCGATGGCCAGCACCATCGCCAGCAGACTGAGAATGTTGATGGAGAAGCCGAGCATGTACATGATGGCGAACGCGCCGATCAGCGAGACCGGAATGGTCACGATCGGAATCAGCACCGCGCGCCAGTTGCGCAGGAACAGGAAGATCACCAGCACCACCAGCAGCATAGCCTCGAACACGGTGACGTACACTTCGCTGATCGATTTTTCGATGAAGATGGTGGAGTCATAGGCGACTTCCACTTTCATGCCGGCCGGCAGCGCGCGTGTAATCTGCGGCAGCATGGTCTTGATGGCTTTGGAAATTTCCAGCGGATTGGCCACCGCCTGTTTGACGATACCGAGCGGGATGGCGTTCTTGCCGTTGAAACGGGCGCGGAAACGCGCCGAGTCGGCGCCGAGCTCAACCCGGGCGACATCGCCCAAGCGCACCAGATAGCCGCTGCTATTGCCGAGGATGATCTGCGCGAACTGCTCCGGCGTTTTCAGATCGGTTTCCGACAGCACGGTGAACTCGCGTTGCAGGCCCTCGACGCGGCCGGCCGGAATTTCCACGTTCTGCGCCCGCAAGGCCGACTCGACATCGGACGGCGCCATGCCGTAACCGGCCAGGCGTTCCGGGTTCAACCAGACCCGCATGGCGTAGCGGCTGCCGTACACCTGCGCCTGGGCCACGCCGGGAATGGTCTGTACCCGGTCCTTGACGATGCGGTTGGCGTAATCGGCGATCTCCACCAGCGAGTGGCGATCGGACGAGAAAGCCAGATAGATGATGGGCTGGGCATCGGCTTCCTGCTTCTGCACGATCGAATCGCTGGCTTCTTCCGGCAAGGCGCCGCGGGCCTGGGCCACACGGTCACGCACGTCGGAGGCGGCGGCATCGGCGTCGCGGTCGAGCTTGAAGCGTACGGTGACCTGCGAGGATTCGGCGCGCGACACCGACTGGATGTAATCGATGCCTTCGATGCCGGACAGGGTATCTTCAATCGGCTTGGTGATCTGCGATTCGATGACCTGCGCGTTGGCGCCCGGGTAGCCGGTGGCCACGGTCACCACCGGTACGTCCACATTCGGCAGCTGGCGCACGGCCAAACGGTCGTAACAGATCACGCCGATCAGCAGAATAACCAGATTGACCACGATGGCCAGCACCGGCCGGCGGATGGAAAGATCGGAGAGCACCATGGCGGTCGTTTCCGGTTATTTGACGGCGGCGGGCTTACCGATCATCACCGGGGCACCGGGAAAAAGCTTCTGTTGTCCGGCGATGATCACCTCATCGCCGACCGACAGACCGGCGGTGACCGCGACCCAACCCGGTTCACGCAGCCCCAGAGTGACCGGCACCAGTTCGGCTTTGCCGGCCTTGATGCGATACACCATCTTCTGATCGCCGCTCGGCCAGATCGCCTGCTCGGGCACCATCAGCACCGGCGCCGCGGCGGCCAAGGCCACCTGCACTTGCGCGAACTGACCGGGCTTGAGTTTCTTTTCGGCATTGGCCAGACGCGCACGCACCGCCACGCTGCGCCCGGACACCTGTACGCTCGGCGCCACGGCGCTGATGCTGCCGGTGAAGGATTCGCCCAGGAAAGCATCGGTCTGCACGCTGACGCTTTGGCCGGTGTTCAAACGCGCGGCCTGGGTTTCCGGAATCTGGAATTCCACTTCCAGCGGATCCAAGCGCACCAATTCCACCAAAGCCTGACCGGCGTTGACGTATTCGCCAACGCTGACCTGACGCAGACCGACCACGCCTTCAAACGGCGCACGGATTTCGGTTTTGGCCAAGCGCGCCTTGGCTGAAGCCAGTTTCGCGCTGTTGATTTCGGACGTGGCCAAGGCCGCATCGGCATCGGATTTGGAAATCAGTTGCTTGGTAGCGAGCTCAACGATGCGCGGCCGGTTGCGTTCGCTGGCACGCACGGAGGCCATGGCTTCGTTGACTTCGGCACGCGCGATGTCACCATCGAGCGCGAACAGCAGCGTGCCGGCGACCACGGTCTGGCCTTCGGCGACCTGGATGCGCACCAGCTTGCCGGCCACTTCCGGACGCACGGTCACCGACTCCAGCGCACGCAGACTGCCCACCGCTTCGATGCGATCGGACAGCGGGCGGGTTTCGGCTTTGACGGTTTCGACCATGGTCGGCGGCATGCCACCGCCGGGCGGGCCGCCTTTTGGCGAATCTTTACCGCAGGCGGACAGCAAAAACGCCAACAGGATGGCCAGAATGACGCGCATGATGTTCTCCAGAATTCCCCGCCGTAAGACGTCCATTATAGCGCCTATGCACTATGCCTTATTTAAAAGGATTGGCAGCCCCTGCACATGGGTCGGAAGTCATGCGCCACGGAACGGCAGACGCCCGAGACAGGGCGATCGCATGCTGCGTTGCAGCGCCTCGAAATAACGGCCGTCGGCATCGAAACCGGGTTCGACGGCATTGCCCAGCCAGCCGAGCAGACGGCAGCCGCTGGCGCGGATGCTGTGCTCGCTCAGGCGCGCATGATTGATGCAGCCCAAGCGCAGGCCGACCACCAGGAGCACCGGCAGATCCAAGGCCTGCACCAGATCGGATTGATCCAGATCGTCGCTCAACGGCGCCAACCAGCCGCCCACGCCCTCCACCAGCACCGTATCGGCCTTAGCGGCCAGATTTCTGTAGGCGGCGGTGATCACCGGTAAGGCGATGACCACACCTTCCTCGGCCGCGGCCAACTGCGGTGCAGTCGGCGTGGGCAAGGCGTAGGGGTTAACCCACGCGTAATCGGCATCGCTGCCGGCGGCGGCACGCAAGGCCAGAGCGTCCTCGTTTTTCCAGACGCCGTCGATGCGCTCGCAACCGCTGGCCACCGGCTTCATGCCCTGCACGCGCCGGTCCGCAAGGCGCATGGCCCGCAACAATGCGGCACTGGCATGGGTTTTGCCGATACCGGTATCGGTGCCGGTCACGAACACGCCGGTTTCCGGCGACAGGAAGTTCACATCAAGGGTCTGCATATCGACTAAAATACCGCAAAAGGAAACCGCCATGTTCACCGCCAGCCCGCTTTCCGGCAGCAAAGCCGAACAATACGAACAACTGATTGCCCAGTGCCAAGCCCTGCTGCACGGAGAGCGTCACCGCGTGGCCAATGCCGCCAACCTGAGTGCGCTGCTGTACAACCATTTGCCGGAAGTGAACTGGCTCGGCTTTTATTTTCTCGAACAGGGCGAACTGATCGTCGGCCCGTTCCAGGGCCTGCCGGCCTGTGTGCGCATTGCGCTTGGTAAGGGCGTGTGCGGCACGGCGGCGCAGACCCGCGAAACCCAGCTGGTGCCGGATGTACACGCCTTCCCAGGCCACATCGCCTGCGATTCAGCCTCGCAGTCGGAGATTGTGGTGCCACTGATCAAAGACGGTGCACTGATCGGCGTTCTGGACGTCGATAGTCCGGTATTGAATCGTTTTGACGCCACCGACAAGGCTGCATTCGAAACAATCGCCGCGCTGTTCTGCGCCGGCAGCGACTAAAACCGCTTAGCGCACCACCGCGTAATCGCGGGCGTCTTCGCGCCATTTCGGCGTGGCCAAAATGCGCGGCAGCACATCGGCGGCTGAATCTTCCAGCGACCACATCGCGGTGTGTTCCGGATTCATGAATTTCTCCTCAATCACCTGATCCATGAACAGCTGCAAAGGCACATAGAAATTGCGGGTGTTGAGCAACACGATCGGATTGAAATAGATGCCGAGTCGTTTCAGGGTGATGGCCTCGAACAATTCTTCGAGCGTGCCGCAGCCGCCGGGCAAGGCGATGACCGCATCGGAGTCGGTCAGCAGCCGGTGCTTGCGCTCGCGCATGTCTTCCACCAGCTGTAATTGGGTCAGCCCCGGGTGGCCCCATTCCAGATCGGCCATGAATTTCGGCAGAATGCCGATGACTTCACCGCCATGCTTCAGCGCGCCATCGGCCACTGCGCCCATCAGGCCGGTGGAACCGCCGCCGTACACCAGGCTGTGTCCGGCCAATGCAATCTCTTCACCCATGGCGAATGCCGCGGCCTGGAACTCGGAGTGGACTTGCGCGCTGGATGCGGCATAGACGCAGATACGCATGGGAAGTGCCTCGCTTAAGCGGAAGCCTTATTATGCCTCGGAAGCGCGCACGAGATAAGCGCCGTGAGCACCAGAAAGCCGGCCGACACCCACAGACAGGCCGCCAGACCCTGGGTCTGGTAAATCCAACCGGACAATACCGTTCCGAGCAGACGGCCCATGGCATTGGCCATGTAGTAGAAACCGACATCCAGCGACACGCCGTCCTCTTTGGCGTAGCTCAGAATCAAATAGCTGTGCAACGCGGAGTTGACCGCAAACAGCACACCGAACACGGCCAGACCCACGATCACCACCATCGCCGGTGCGATGGCCTGCCCGAGCAGAAACGCCATCAACGCCGGCACTGCAATCAAAGGTATCGCCCAATGCAGGGCGGTACGGCCATCGGGCACCACGCCTTTTCGCTTGCCGGTGACATACGGCGCCAGGGATTGCACGAATCCGTAGCCGATCACCCAGGCCGCCAGAAATCCGCCGACCTGCCAATAATCCCAGCCTAATTGCGAGCCCAGAAATACCGGCAAGGCCACCACGAACCAGACATCGCGGGCGCCGAACAGAAACAGGCGCGCGGCCGAGAGAATGTTCACAGCACGGCTTTTCGACAGCAGCTCGGTGAATTTCGGTTTGGCCTTGGCCTTGCCCAGATCGCCGCGCAGCAGAAACAGACTCGCAACCCAGACCAGCAGCAGCGCGGCCGCCATGGCGCCCACGGCACCCTGGAAGCCCAACACGCTGAGCAACAGGCCGCCCAGAAAAAATCCGATGCCTTTGAGCGCGTTCTTGGAACCGGTCAACAGGGCCACCCATCGGTAAAGCGTATCCTGGGCGTTATCGGTCACCAGAAATTTCAGGCTGCTCTTCGCGCTCATCTTGTTCAGGTCTTTGGCGATACCCGAGAGCGCCTGCGCTGCCATCACCCAGATCACGCTCAACATCGGCGTCGGAACCAGCAGCATGGACAAGGCCGCAACTTGCAGCAGCAATCCGGCATTCATGGTTCGATTCAAACCCCAGCGCGCGCCCAGCCAGCCACCGAGCAGATTGGTGATGATGCCGAAGATTTCATAAAACAGGAACAGCATGGCAATCTGCAACGGACTATAGCCGAGCGCATGGAAATGCAGCACCACCAGCATGCGCAGGGCGCCGTCGGTCAGCGTGAATGCCCAGTAATTGCCGGTGACGGTCAGATACTGCCGGAGGGCCGGATGGGCTTCGGACGCACTCATGTCAGGCGGCGCGATCACCGTGGCCGACTTTCAGCGCCAGCTCGAAGGTGCGGTTGGCATAGCCCCATTCGTTGTCGTACCAGGCATACACCTTCACCTGCGTGCCATTCACCACCATGGTCGACAGCGCATCGATGATGCTCGAACGCGGATCGGTTTTATAGTCACTGGAAACCAGCGGGCGCTGCTCATAACCGAGAATGCCTTTCAGCGGACCTTCCGCTGAGGCTTGCAGCAACGCATTGACTTCCTCGGCCGTGGTCGGCCGCGCCACTTCGAACACGCAGTCTGTCAGCGAGGCGTTGGCCAATGGCACGCGCACGGCGTGGCCGTTGAGTTTGCCTTTCAGCTCGGGAAAGATGTGGGTGATGGCGGTGGCCGAACCGGTGGTGGTCGGAATCAGGTTCAGGCCGCTGGCCCGCGCACGGCGCAGATCCTTGTGCGGCGTGTCGAGAATGGATTGGGTGTTGGTCAGATCATGGATGGTGGTGATCGAGCCGTGCTTGATGCCGAGCGCTTCATGGATGACCTTCACCACCGGTGCCAGACAGTTGGTGGTGCAGGACGCGGCGGTGACGATGCGGTGCAGGGCCGGATCGTAGGCGGCATCATTGACGCCCATCACCACGTTCAGCACGCCCTCTTGCGCCTCGGTCAGCTCTAACAGCCGACTCAGCAACAACGGCCCCATCTCGGCCACTGTGGCGCGGATCGGGTGGCCGTTTTCGCCAAACATATCCCAAAACGTCACCGGAAAGGCGCGGTAGTGCAGATCCAGCCCGATGGTGGCTGCGCGGCTGGTAAAGGCGTCATGCAGCTTGTGCGTCGCGCTGCCAGAAGCGGCAATCCCCGAAAGATCGCCCTTCACATCGGCCATAAACACCGGCACACCAGCGGCAGAGAAACCCTCGGCAAGAATTTGCAATGTAACGGTTTTTCCGGTTCCTGTCGCTCCCGCAATCAGCCCGTGACGGTTGCCATATTTCAGCAAAAGCTCTTGCGCCACACCATATGCCGCACCGCCCCCACCGACAAAAATCCGATCGCTCATCTAAAACCCTTTACTTCACCCGCGCCGTGGATCGCAGCGCTTACCGCAGGCAGAATACAGGCTT
>ENA-OREM01001741-OREM01001741.1-marine-metagenome-genome-assembly--contig:-NODE-1741-length-10307-cov-8.123265_pt1 | contig 10307 bp, 9 predicted proteins | sample MGYA00248623_ERZ508561 | MGnify/ENA primary metagenome ERZ508561 (study PRJEB26227, sample SAMN06264494) | marine metagenome | isolation source: Columbia River Estuary | place: USA:Columbia River Estuary...
AAGCATGATGCCGATAGACCAGAGGCCGACCATGCACTAACATTCAAACTGGACCACTCGATGGGGGCACTCCAGCGGGGTCTTTGAGTGTCAGCGCCAGATGCTGCTCATAGAATTCGCGCGGAATAAACTTGTTTGGCCAAAGCTTGTTGGACGCAATCGGGTCGTGGATAATATCGCCACGGCGGATGTGATAGGCGGTCAGTTTTTTGCCGGCAAAGACTCTGATAATCTTGTCGACCATTTCGGCGACAGGGGCGGAAAAGCGGAGTTCGTCGATACAATCGGGCAGGCGGGCGGTAACTTCGGCCGCGTCTTCCCACGGCAAAACGGTGACGCCCATCGCGGCACCTGACATAAACGATTTGCCTTTCGCCGCTGCTTTGCGAAATTTCGCCTCGGTCCACGTTTTCGCATCCACCGTCGAGAGATCGATCAGATTGCCATAAATTTCGGACATGATCGTAACATCAAAGAACTTGTCCTTGATGTAGTCGGGGTGGAAAATAAACGAGGGATCACGCACCTCTTCGCGGGTGCGGCCATGGGTTGTCCAGCCGACATAATAGGGCAGGTCATAGTCACGTGCCACGCGAATTGCATTGAGCATCGCGATCACGCGCGCACCCATGCCGTCATTCCGGTGCGCAATAATAGAGCCAGCTGTGTCAGAAACTTTCATCGTCGATTTGCCTCACTACGGTCTGATCCGTTTGTGCCAACCTAAACAAAGAAACCCCGCCCCGTGAAGGGGCAGAGCTATGGGAATTCAACGAATGTGACCTTTAACGCGCGATTTTGCGTGCAATATCTTCGGAAAGTGCAAGCAAAGCCTCGGCTTGGGCCTGTGCAATCGCCGCAGGGCCTTCGCCTACGATCGGTTTGGACACCGCAAATGCGTTTGTAGTGTTCGGATAATCGATCCCGTCACCGCCCACGTAATACTGCGCCTCAAGGTCAAAGCTACCGTCGGCACCTGCGATCATGCGTGTGACGCGGACGTCGATGGCGACATCAGGCAAGCCTGCAAATGGCCAAGGATCGGGGCCGACTTTGGCCTTGGTGATCGCGCCAATGTTGCGGGTCAGCGTCAGGGTCACCGCGCGGGCAGGATCGTCCGCCCACAAGATATCGGCGTTGGATATGATCAAGCCATCGACGGTCTCTGTGGCGAGTTCTTCACCCGCGGCATAGGTCGGCAAGGATACGGTGCGCACGATGGCAGATCCGACGGCCGCACGCAGGCTCAGGTCTGATTTCACAGGCGACATATCAAGTCGCGCAGATGGCCCAGAACAGCCCGCCAACAGAGCCGCAAGCCCTACGAATACCATTGATTTCATCATCATTTCTTACCGCCCCGTCAAAAGTGAACTTGGATTGCGCTGGATCGTCCGCGCAAGATTTGTGACCGCATCCGCAGCCGCTTGAATGTCGCGCATCGTGCTGACCGTCTCGGCGCTAAAGCGTGACCGCTCGCCGTAAGAGGCAATCACGCTCTCCATTTCCGTCACAAGGCGCGAAGCCCGCGCCGACAGATCAGGCAAGCCTTGCACCGATGTCTCAATCGCCTTGGCCGCTTCGCTTGCACTTTGCAGTGCGGCGTTCACGTTCTCAACCGCGCCGCCCTTGCGAATTTCTTCCAAGAACAACGTCATCTCATCAAGCGATGCCGACAACGCCGCAGGCAGATCAGCCGTCGCATCACTGCCGATCAACGTATCAATCGAGGCCAAGGTCGACGTCGCATTGGCGACCAAGCTATCCAACTCAAGGGCATTGGCCTTGGCAATAATTGCTTCGATCTGAGCCGTAATCTCTGGCAGGTTGCGCGTCGATGTTTCGATATTGGCAATCGCCGTGTTCGCGGTTTGCAATGTCTCAGCCAGTTTGCTCACAATCTGCTCCTCGTCCGCACTCGCGATGATCGCGTTCAGGTCGGTCAGCGACTGGCGCATATCGGTGACAACGCCGCGCACCTCGGCAGGGACCGCTTGGATGTCTTCATTGGCGATCAAAGCGCGTGCCTCGTCCAGCAAGGCGGTCAAGGCCACAGGAGCCGTGCGAATGCCTTCTTCATTGGTCAGCCGCTCGATCCCGTTCATCATATCAATCGCGCTCTGCATGACCTCTTCGACGGGCAGATCGTTGATGCGACCAAGCACACCTTCGGCGGTGGCGGCAACATCGGTGATCTCGGATTTGGTCGTCGGGATAATGTCATAGCCATCTTGGGTCTTCTCAATCGTCGTCGAGAAAGCTCCCTCAACCTGCACAAATTCAACCTGCAACGACCCAGAAAGAATGTTGCCGGTGACCATACGCGCACGCAGGCCCTTTTTCACGAAATCCTCAAGGAATGCGCTGGCGTCTTGTGGTGTTGCATTCTCACCAAGCCCCAAACGGCTTGGCTCAATCGCAAGGTTGGCACGCAGCCGGACGGATTGGGCGTCGCCTTTTTCAACCACAAATGCGCTCAGATCGGTGACCGCACCAATGCGGATACCTTGATAGCGCACTTCGGAGCCAACCGACAAACCGCTGACCGATTGCTCGAACAGAACGCTGACGTCCAGCACTGCTTGGTTCGGGCGGGCAAAGACGCTGCTGCGGGCGGTTTCTTCGTCGGTGAACAAGTCAAAAACCTGCGTTTCAACAACAGGTCGGCCACCAGAAACAACCGTATCAAATGCGATGCCGCCTTCGATCAACGAGGCAATGGAATTCACATCCAGCGACACGCCACCAGCGCCAAACTTGACCGAAAACCCCGACGTATCCCAAAAGCGGGTGTTCGATGTGATCTGCTGGTCGTAGGGCGCTTCAACAAAGGCCGAAACGACAACGTCTTTGCCGTTAAACGAAATCTCTGGCGTTTCCAGATATCCAACAGGCAAGCCCTTATGCAGGATCGGCGCGCCCTTTGAGAGCGCAGAGCCATCAGGCGCGCGCAGCGTGATGATCGTGCCTTTTTGATCGGCACGCGTCAGCGGCGGTGTCTCAAGGCCAACAAAAGTTGCCTGCGCCACATCTGCTTCTTTATCCCAGTTTCCCTCGATATAAACACCACCCAAAACCGTATCGAGACCCGTGATCCCGCGCACCGAAACGTCAGGGCGGACAACCCAGAACTGGGCGTCATCATCAAGGTAAGGTGCGATTTTCTGGTCGATGCGGGCGTGCACAAGCACATCCGACAAGCCGTCTGCAAACTCGACCTTTTCAACCGTGCCTACTGTGACATCGCGGTATTTGATCACGGTTTCCTTTGCGGTTACACCAGAGGCGTTCTCAAAGCTGATCTCAATCAAAGTGCCGCGCGAGGCGTAGTTTTGATAGGCCACGCCCAATGACACCAGCAAGGCCATCATCGGCACTAGCCAGACAAAGGAAATCCGTTGCCAGATCGGGCGCTTCATTGGGCGCACGTCAAAGTCGGCGGCGGATTGGTTGTGATCACTTGGCATTCGGTGTCCTGTCTGCGTCCCAGATGAGACGCGCGTCAAAGCTTTGCGCGGAAAGCATGGTAAATACGACGGAAATCGCAAAGCTGAAAGCCGCAATTCCGGGGTGGATACTGGCCAATCCGTCGAACTGAACAAGCGCCGACATGATGGCCACAACAAAGACGTCGATCATCGACCAACGCCCAACAAATTCAACAACCTCGTAGAGGACATGCCGCTGATGCTGGTTGAGTATAGAGCGGCGCTGGATCGAAATCGCGAGGTAGGCAATCGCAATAAATTTGCCCACGGGGATCACGATGGACGCAAAGAAAACAATGCCCGCAATGCCGATGCTGCCGTGGTGGATCAGTTCTATCACGCCGCCAACAATCGTGCTTTCGGAACTTTCAACGAGGGTCGCCGTTTTCAGCATTGGATAAAGGTTCGCAGGAATAAACGCGATCAAGCCTGCGACCAGCCAAGCCCAAACCCGTTGCGTGCTTTCAAAATCGCGGCTTTGCAATGCGCCACCACAACGGTCGCAAACCGCGATATCGTCGTCATGCACACGCCCACACCGCTGGCAGGCCACAAGACCTGCTTCACGTGCTGTGATCAGCTCTGCGGTTACTCCAGCGCTTGCCATACCGAGAACCTACAAATGAGAGTGTCTTTGAGAACGGTGATCACCACCAGCGCGGTAAAAGCCCAAAACGCGGGCCCAATCGTGACAGATGCAAGGCCCGCCACCTTTACCAGCGCCACGGTGACACCGACGATAAAAATTTCCGCCATGCTCCAAGGGCGCAGCATCTCGGCAAAGGCAAAGGCTTGTTTGGCGTGACCGCGTGCGGTTTTACCTGCCACCAAGGGGCCAATTGCGTAGATAATCGCGCTTAGACGCATCAACGGCAGGATGACGATGAACCCCGCAACGGCAAAAGCGAGCAGCAGGGCGATGCCATCATTAAAGACGGTAATCGCTTGGAGCACCGAGATGCTGTTGTGGTGGCCCGCCACGTCGAGTTCCAGAAACGGAAAGCTGACGGCGGCGATCATCAAAATAAACGCAGAGATCGCGAGGCTTAAAACTGTTGCGAGGGCCGTTGGCCGTTCTGTGGCGATCACCCCGCCACAGCGTTTACAATGGGCGCGCACATTCTCGGGCAACACCGACGCACGGTGCAGCGTATCGCAATGCGGACAAGCCACAAGCTGAGACAACGGGGGCAAATCGCTTGGCAGCACGACATCCTCAGGGTTCAATCCGTTCGCAGTGAACGTTTGGGCATGCATAGCCCTAAGAAGTCGAAGTTGCTACGGCAAATTTGGGTTTTAACTCCGCGGTTGACCATCCAGCGTCAGGTCGCAAGGCAGCGCGAAATCAATGACCGCCTGCGCGTTAGGAATGTCATTGCCTTCCGCACGCCGGGTTGCCACCAGACGGCTATGGTTGAGCGATAGCCAGCGCTGAATAAGCCGCGCACGCAGTTCGGGCAGCGGGACATCCAGCCGCGCCGTAATATCCCAAAGAGGCGCAAGATCACGCCATCCCTCGGCGTCAAACATCAGATAATTACCTTCAACAATCACCACAGGCAGATCGGCAGACACATGCATTGCGCCTGCAATCGACAGATCGCGGGGGCGGTCAAAGAGGGGCACATATACATCAACTCCGCTCTTTATTGCCTTGATAAGACGTGTGAATCCACCAACGTCAAATGTCTCTGGCGCACCTTTGCGTGCCATCAAATTGAGGTCTTCAAGGATCGCATTATCGAGGTGGAACCCATCCATTGGAACAACAATACAAGGGCACTTTTGTAAAGAAATCCGCCGCGCGACCTCTTTGGCTAAGGTTGACTTTCCACTGCCCGGAGCGCCGGCGATTGCAACGATGAGCCTGCCGCCCTCCGCCCGCTTTTCATGGATGAGAGATGCAAGCGCATCAACGTGATCTGTTAAACTGGACAATTTTTGCGCCCTTTCACGGCCTTTTTTGAAACTATAATCGCAAATGAAAAATCGGCAATTCAATTCAAAACAAAGTCCAAAAACGGTCTCCATTGTTGCTCTGGCAATCGGGGCTCGCTCAACATAGGTTACTCCACATTCTTGAAGGGGCTGCAGAATGACGGGATTTGGCTGGCTGTTACGGCTTTGGCGGTTGCTTTATGCGACGTGGCTCTTGTCGGGTCGCAAGCAAACCAGCTTGATCGCGGCAGGCGTTGCCTTCTTTGGGATGTTTGCCGTCTTTCCAGCTATCGCTGCGGTCATCGCACTCTTTGGGCTTGTGGCTGATCCTGCGGTTGTGGGCACGCAGTTGGAGTTGTTGCAAAACATAATCCCTGAGGACGCCTATTCGCTTTTCTCCAGCCAGATCAATCGATTGCTGCGCGCGCAGACCCATACGTTGGGTTGGGCGACATTTGTGTCTATTGTCTTGGCGTTGTGGTCGTCGCGGGCAGGGGTGGCGGCTTTGATGGGCGGGCTTGATGCCATTGCAGGCGGCATGCCGCGTAACGGGATTTGGCACGCGGTCGTGGCGTTTTGGCTGACGATATGTCTGGTCTCGCTGGCGATTGTCGCTCTCTTTGCGGTAGTTGTAACGCCGATCATTTTGGCGTTCCTGCCGATCGCTGCATCAACAGCGTGGATGTTAGAGGCATTGCGCTGGCTTATCGCGCTGACCTCACTCTTGCTCGCGCTTGGCTTGTTGTACCGCTTTGGCCCTGCGCGTGGTGAGGGGCGCATCCGCTGGTTTACAGTCGGAGCTGTCGCAGTGGTCATTTTGTGGGTCGCAGCGTCGGTTGGCCTCTCTTATTACCTCACAAATTTCGGCGCCTACAATGAAGTCTACGGATCCATCGGCGCGGTAATTGGCTTGATGCTCTGGCTCTATGTCAGCGCCTATCTGGTATTGCTCGGGGCAGCGCTCAACGAACAGGTTCACAGAAATACCGCTGGAAAATCAAGCCCTTAAATAACGTGACTCTCCTGCAACAACCCTAGAAAAATCGTGATTGTGGCGGCAATGCGGCGCTTAAATGACGTTTGAAAGGGCATTTTCCCACTAGAATTTGAGCAAATCCCCAGATAGTGTGGTCTCAATTAAAGTAAGCACACGTCCATGATGGCGGTGCAATGAGGCGGAGTTAGTATTATATCAGCGATTGAGTTCGTTGTCAGCGATGGCGCGGGCGCAGTTACACGTGGGTCGATTGCAGGAGCAAGCGGCGACAATTCTATTATAGTCGGTGCGGGTCAGGATATCTCGCTGAACCTCGATAGAAATAACATTCTTTCCTATGTGCGTCAGGGTCAGGCCTTGCAGGTTACTTTGGTTGATGGCCGGATGGTCACAATCGAAGGGTTCTTTAGTCCTGAGGGCGCGATTGAGAACGACTTGATGATCTCTGCAAATGGCTCGCTTTCCAAGGTTGATTTGACCGCGGGTGAGGGAAACCTCCTTTACGCGCAATATGTAGACGCGGACTCCTTTGGTAAGTGGAGCCCCGACGATGATCTCTACTTCGTGCGTGGCTCGGAGGTTATGGTTGCCGGCGTAGAGGCTGCTGACGCAGAAGCGGGTATGTTGTTCACGCCACTTCTGGGTGGTCTTGGTGGTTTGGGTGGTCTTGGCGCGGGGCGGCAGCGGCTGTTGCTGCGGCGGCTATCGTTGCCGGTTCTGGTAAAGGCGACGGTGACCCAACCGATCCAGTTGACCCAACCGATCCTGTTGATCCAACCGATCCTGTTGATCCAACCGATCCTACTGACCCAACCGATCCGACTGACCCGACTGATCCAGTTGATCCAGTTGTTGTTGCGATCACTGGTGGCGTTGAGAGCGTTGGTCATGTTGTAAATGGCGTGGACTATGAAGACGGCGTCGAAATCATCGGTACTGGTACACCTGGCGCGACTGGGACAATCACCGTTGGTGGTGTTTCTCATGACGTGACCGTCGATGGGACAGGTAACTGGACGACTACATATACCCCTGCCGAGCTGGTTGGTGGCGAATACAGTGAAGGTGTCTCAATCACTTTGACTGATGGCGCAACATCCGCAACAGCCACTGATGTGGTTGTAATTGATACGGTCGCGGCCGTCAGCGTCAGTGTTGATACCGTTGAAACAGACGGCATCGTAAGCTTCGCAGAAGAGGCCGATGGCGTCACTCTTACAGGCAGCACACAAGCGGGTTCGACTGTTGTTGTGACAATCGATGGTCACGACTACAACGCTGTTGTGTCGGGTGAATCTTGGTCGCTTGATCTGGCTGCTGGTACAATTGCGCAGGGCGAGTACGACTTGAACGTTCATGTGACTGCGACGGACGAGCATGGCAACACAGCTTCGGCGTCCGACGTTGTTCATATCGACACAATCACAAGCCTGACGCTTGATACGTCGGCTGCTGGTGGCGACGGTACAGTCAACCGCGTAGAGCAGCCGACGGCGTGACAGTGGTTGGTGTGGCCGAAGCAAACGCTTCTGTTGTAGTCACAATGGGCGCATATTCCCACACAGTGACTGCAAACGCCGATGGCGAATGGTCCGCAACATTTAGCGCATCTGAGGTGCCAACAGGTACGCTTGATGTGCCTGTGACTGCGATTTCCACTGATGCAGTGGGCAACACTGCAACGGCATCTGGCACGGTCCACATTGATACAGAGCTCAGCACTGCGATCGACACCTCTGGTGTAGAAGCGGACGGCATTGTGAACGCTGTAGAGCATGCTGATGGCGTCACACTGAATGGTACTGCTGATGCGGGCGCTCAGGTCACTGTTACATTTGGCACAGGCACGCGCGTTGTGAGGGCTACGGCGAATGGCACATGGTCGGCTGATTGGGCGACGTCCGAAGTGCCAACAGGCGAGCTAAGTGCGCAAGTGACTGTGCGCGCGACTGATAGCGCAGGCAACGTGGCGACAGCCAATGCTACTGTGCAGATCGACACTGTCATTGATGTTGCGATCAACCCAGGTGCTGTCACCACGGGTGGTGGCGCGTTTAACAGCGACGGCGTCGTCAACTTGGTTGAGCATGACAATGGTGTGCGCCTGACGGGTACGTCCGAGGGTGCAGATAGCGTGCGCGTCAACTTTGGTGGTGTCACACGTGACGCGACTGTTGCAGCAGACGGATCTTGGACTGTTAACTATGCGCACGGTCAATTCGCGACAGGTGAAACCACTGTTCCTGTGACTGTAACGGCAACAGATGCTGCGGGTAACCGCGACACTGCATCGAGCATGGTCGAGATCGATACATTCGTGAACCGCCTTGCAAGTGCGGCTGGCCAAGTTGAAGGCGATGATATCGTCAACAATGCAGAGGCCTCAGATGGCATCACCCTCAACGGTGTTGTCGAAGAGGGCTCAACCGTGATGGTCACGTTCGAGGGCACAACACGCTCTGCGACTGTTGATGCGGATGGCAACTGGTCGGTGACTTTTGCGGCCAACGAGATCCCGCATGGTGAGTACACAACCACTGTTCAAATCAACGCAACCGATGCGGCTGGTAACGTGGCCAACATCACCGATACTTTCTTGGTGGATACTGTTGCGCCAACTGCCGCTGACATCGAGAACGTCATCACAGGCGACAACAACACGGAGGGTTTCGCAATGTTTACCACTCCGGCTGGTGTTGATGTGACGGTTGCTGAGTTCACAAACGGGTCCGGTGTGGCCGCGACACCAGTGGATATCGAGTCCTACTCGATCCGCGGCGGTCGTCAGCTTCAACACTACTTCTCTGACTTGGACGCAGCACCGGATGGCAGCAACTTGATCGTGACGACAGAAGACCAAGCTGGGAACGCAAATTCCACGCTTCTGGTTCTCGATCAAGACAGCACCAACCTCGTGGATATGACGTCGGCTGCAATCGGTGAGTTTAACATCGGTGCAATTGATCTCGAATTCGCGGAAGCCAGCGAACTGACACTGTCCATCGCTGATCTTGAGGGCTTGTCTAGCAATGACAACTCTTTGATCATCCACGGTGGTACGGACGATCACGTCACGCTTGACGGGGCGGCAACAATGACTGGTACCCGTAGCATCAACAACCAGACTTATGACGTCTATACGGTTGGTGCGAACGGCGGCGAGTTGATCATCAACCAAGATATCGACTTCCAGCAGTCGGTCATCTGATCCTAAAACGAAACACGGGCCAGCGCACGCTTGGCCCGTGACCCCTTGGCAAAATAATAATAACGGCGGGGCATTGCACAGTGTATGGACGGGACGGTTTAAGAGTAACTTCGGTAGTGTGTGCAGTAGCACTTCTTTCAGCTTGCATGGGTGACAGCGCAGTGTCGCGTAGCCCAGTGTCGATGCTTGGCATGTCAGGACCTGACGGCGAAGCAGTATCACAAGCTCCCGCTTCAGCGCTTGACGCTGAAATGGAAAACGGTGGTCAATCAGAAATCATCCAAAATTTGCTGAACCGTCGCTCGGTTCTCGACAATGGACCTTTTGCACAAGTTGCAAATGCGGTTCTTGCGGCCAATTCGCGTGCAGCCGAAGCTGACTTGCGGGCGGCAAAGCTGCGGGCAGAGGCCCGCGCGAATAACTGGCTTCCTTCCATCGGGCCCAATGTCTCACTGACCTCCCTTGGTGCCGTTGTGTCTACAATGGTTGTCGAGCAGGTCCTCTTTGACAACGGCCGCAAGAAGGCCGAGCGCGATTACGCCGCCGCCGACGTCGAAGTCGCCGCCGTGACCCTTGCACAAGATACCAACAAGCGCGTCTTGGCGGGGCTTGAACTTTACATCTCTGCCCAAGAGGCCAGCGCACGTGCAAATGTGAACGCTGCTGCAATGGAGCG
>ENA-OREM01001742-OREM01001742.1-marine-metagenome-genome-assembly--contig:-NODE-1742-length-10304-cov-2.089273_pt1 | contig 10304 bp, 4 predicted proteins | sample MGYA00248623_ERZ508561 | MGnify/ENA primary metagenome ERZ508561 (study PRJEB26227, sample SAMN06264494) | marine metagenome | isolation source: Columbia River Estuary | place: USA:Columbia River Estuary...
GCCAGAGGACTGAATCGATGACGGATTAAGCTATCCGGTTCCCGGTCTCCCCTTGAGTTCAGCATCTTCCCGCCACCTGCCACCCGAGGCTGCCACCTGCCACCCGAGAACGATTCATCCACTCAAAGGGAAACCGGAGACCGGAATGGATGCTTGGGTCTTGGGTAGGGACGCGTCGGCGACGCGTCCGCCCTAAACCCACGGTCGCGACACCGTCGCGCCCCTACCAACTATCCGGTTCCCCTCTGCTGCCCCCTTTGAGTCAGTGATCATGAAAAAAGACCGGCAACCTCTCCGGTCGCCGGTCCCTCGTTGGGTCTATTCTCTGGTCCTCCGGCCCTCGTGTCCTCGAGCGAAGGCTTCGCCTTCGCTTACTTCTGGAAAGCCGGGGCGTTCTTGTCGCCGCCGCTGAGGACGAAGGCCACGAGGTCGAGGACTTCTTCCTTGGACAGCATGCTGAGCAGCATGGGCGGCATGGGCGAGACCTTGGAGACTTCGATGCTGGTGACCTGCTTGCGGTCGAAGCCGACGCGCTGGTCGGGGTCGGAGAGGTCGGTGTTGATCTGCACGGTGTCGCCGTTGAGGTTCACGATCACGCCGGTGACGGTCGTGCCGTCGGCCTTGGTGACCACGATGGGCGCGAACTGTTCGTTGATCTCTTTGCTGGGGTTGATGATCTGGTCGAGGAGGTCATGCGGGCTATAGCGGCCGCCGGCGCCGGTGAGGTCCGGTCCGTTCATGCCGCCGGCGTTACCGTAGCGGTGGCAGGCGAAGCAGGCGGCGGCGCCGAACATCTTGCGACCGTTCTCGAAGTCGCGGCCCTTCATGCCCATGCTCGCGGCGGCGCTGAGTTCTTCGAGCGTCCAGTTCTTCGGAGTGCGTCCGGCGAAGATGGCGCCGACGTTCTCGTAGGCGGACTTCACGGGCGGATTCTTGGCCAAGGCGATGAGTTTCTCGTGACGAGCGAGTTCCTCGGGCGTGAACGTCGCGAGGGAGTCGTTGCGGATGAACTCGATGAACTTGACGAAGCTCGAGCCGCCGCGGTAGCTGGCGGCCTTGACGAACCAGTTGAGCTGGGCTTCGCGCAGGGCGGGCGTCCAGCCGGCCTTGAGCATGCGGAGGCTGCGCATGAACTCCATCTCAGGCTCCTGGCTGCCGGAATCCGCGACGAGGGCCATGCCCTTGGCGGCGAGCGTCGGCGACTGCAGGAACGAAAGGGTCTCGGTGAGGAGCCAGTTGAGCTCGAAGTTCGCCGCGGGATAGGCGGCGTCGTAATAGCGGGTCACGGCGGCGACACCGGCGTCGTCCGGCTTGCCGTAGCGGTGCAGGACGATCTGGGCGACGCGGAGGTTCAGGAGCTTCTGCTCCTGGGTGAGTTTCGCGAAGTCATCGGCACGCAGGGCCGCAAGCAGGCGATCGCGCAGGGCGGCCTGTTCGGCGGTGGGCTCAGCGGTCGTCGGCGCGATGCCGGTGCGCGGATCGGGCTTGGCGGCCTTGGCGGTGTGGTAAGGGCAGGGGGCGGCCTGACGGGCCAGCGCGAGGAAGGCTTCGAGGCGGGCGGTGGCGTTCTGCTCGGCGAAGGCGCGCTCGCTCCAGCCGGCGTACGGCTGATGCTCGAGCACGACGCGCGCGGCGAAACGCAGCCAGCGGTCGGACGACGAGAGGTGCGGCCAGGCGACGTCCGCGGCCTTGGGGTCCTGCTTGCCATGGAACTGCTCGAGAGCCTTGCGGGCGGCGACTTCGGGCGCGGCCTTGGCGACGGAGTCTAGGACGGGGTCGGTGGATTCCTTACCCACGTAGGTCACGCGGTAGAGGCCGGACTGGACCTTGCGTCCGCCGATGGCGAAGTACATCGCGCCGTCCTGCGGGTGGATGGCGAGGTCGGTGACGGGCAGGGGCGCACCCTGGATGAAGTCTTCCTTCACGCCGACATAGCTCGCGCCCTGCGGCTTGAGCTGGACGGCGTAGATCTTACCCCAGCTCCAATCCATGATGTAGAGGGCTTCCTGATACTTGGCCGGGAACTTGGCGCCGTAGCCGAAGGCGATGCCGGTGGGCGAGCCCGGGCCGATGTTCACGGTGGCGGGCAGGTTGTCGGCGTAGAATTCGGGATACTTGCCGGCGCCGTTGCGCCAGCCGTATTCGCCGCCGCTGACGACGTGGTTCACGCGCGTGGGGCGATACCACGGGGTGTTGAAGTCATACTCCATGTCGGCGTCGTACGTGAACAGGTCGCCGGCGCGGTTGAGGGCGCCGCCGTAGATGTTGCGGAAGCCGCTGGCGAAGGTCTCGAAGGTCTTGCCGTCCTTGCTGATGCGATAGACGATGCCGCCGGGCGCGAGGACGTGACGGTTATGGCCACGGCCGTCCGGCATGCGGTGCAGGAGGTGGTCGTCGCCCCAGAGCGGCGCGACGGGCGAGGTGGCCGGGGTCTCGGTCTTCACGGAATTATTTCCGGTGATGAGGTAGAAGCCCTGCTGGTCAGGGGTGACGACGACCTTGTGGACGCCGTGGTCGCCGCCGGACTGGATGTCGCGGATGAGTTCGACCTTGTCGAGCTGGTCGTCGCCGTCGCTGTCGCTGAGGCGGTAGAAGCCGCTGGGGATCTTCTTCTCGTAATCGTTCACGCCGGCGTAGAGGGCGCCGAAGGCCCAGGTCATGCCGTTGATGGCGCGGATGTTCACGGGCATCTTCTTGATGTCGGCGGCTTTGAGCGTCTGGCCGGCGGCGGGCGCGGGGAAACGATAGAGGTCGCCGTACTGGTCGCTGGCGTAGATCCGTCCTTTGTCATCGACGCACAGGGCCACCCAGGAGCCTTTCTCGGCTCCGGGAACGGAGTAGAGGAGTTCGACCTTGAAGCCGGCGGGAGCCTTGATGCGGCCGACAGGCGTGGCCTTGTTCTCGCCGATTTCCTTGCCGGCGTCAGGAGCCGAAGCCTTCTTGGCGGGAGCCTTAGCCTTCGCCTTGCCCGGCGCGGGCGCGGCCTTCGGCGCGTTCTTGGCGGGGGCCTTCTTGCCCGCGCCCGGGGGGACGATGCGCTGGGCGTCGCTGGGGATGGGGCTCTTGTCCAGGGTGACGAGCGGGGACTCGGGGAGTTCCTTGAGCATGACGTCCTTGATCTGGACGATCATGGCCGGGCCTTTGTGCACCTGGAAGGCGAGCAGGCCTTCGAGTTCGCGGTCCTTGGCGTCGTGGTCGATGAGTTCGATGGTGACCTTGCCGTCGACTTTGTGGATCAGGCGGTTGCCCTGGGCGATGATGACATACTCGTGCCACTCGGTGAAATCGACCTTCACGGGGTCGTGTTCGGCGGAGAGCCACTTGGCGGCCTTGTCGTCGATGATGACGCTCTGGCCGTTCTGCACGAGGATACCGCGGCCGCGCTCGTCATAGACCATGCCGTTGTAAGGCGTGTTGGCATGGATGTCGCACTGGTAGCCACCGACGACCCACTTGCCGACCTCAGGCAGCGCCTTGCTGCGATACTGGATGCCGGAGTTGCTGGCGGAGCACTTCACCTTGGCGCGCAGTTCGAAGTTCTTCACGACGCCGTTCCAGACGAGGAACTGATTGTAGGCGAGGTGGTCAGGTCCCTTGGTCTTGCCGGTGATCGCACCGTCCTCGACGGACCAGAGCTCGGGGTTGCCGTCCCAGCCGGCGAGGGTCTTGCCGTCGAACAACGGCTTGAAGCCATCCTGGGCGGAAAGCGGGGATAAGGCCGCCAGCAGGAACGCCAGCAGGGCAGAGAGGGGGTTTCTCATGGGGCAGATGTTTTCTATGCCTCTTGGACACCCGTCAATGGCACTTGTTCAAATGCAGGGAAATGGAGGCGTAAAAGGTTTCGGCGGTATGCGGTTAGCGGTTGGCGGTTAGCCAATATATTCTCAGGTCCCAGGTCTCGGCCCTCAGGTCCCAGGTTCAGGTATTCTGGTTCAGGTACAGGTTCAGGACCCGTACCCGTACCCGAACCTGATAACCCGTGCCTGGCTTCCGATCGCCGAGACCTGAGACCCGAAGATGTTCTTCTGGTCCACCAAGCCTCCGGCCCTCCGTGCCTCTCGTGTCCTCGTAGCGACCCCGTATCCCCGTGTCCCCATGCCAGCATGTCCCCTCGCGGCGCTTCGCGCCGCGCTACGCGATGATTCCCTTCACGACCTTCGCCGGCTCGACCCCGGTCAGCCGGAAATCGAGTCCTTGGTGACGGTAGGTGAACCGCTCGTGGTGGATGCCCAGGAGATGCAGGATGGTGGCGTGCAGGTCGTGCACGTGCACGGGATCCTTGGCCACGTTGTAGCTGAAGTCGTCGGTCTCGCCGTAACTGGTGCCGGCCTTCACGCCGCCGCCGGCCATCCACATGGTGAAGCAGCGCGGGTGGTGGTCGCGACCGGCTTCGGGGCTGTCCCACTTGCCTTGACCGGCGACGCCGCGGCCGAACTCGCCGCCCCACACGACGAGCGTGTCCTCGAGCAACCCACGACGTTTGAGGTCCTTGACCAAGGCGGCGCTGGGCTGGTCGGTATCACGGCAACGCGCGGTGCACCAGGAGGTGAGGCGGCTGTGGTGATCCCAGTCCGGATGGAAGAGTTGGACGAAACGGACGCCGCGTTCGATCAGGCGGCGGGCGAGGATGCAGTTGGCGGCGTAGCTGCCGGGACGTCGTGAATCCGGACCATAGAGCTCGAAGACTTCGTCCTTCTCGTCGCTGAGGTCGGTGAGCTCCGGCACGCTGGCCTGCATGCGGTAGGCCATCTCGTATTGGCGGATGCGCGTGGAGATCTCAGGGTCGCCGGAGCGCGCCAGGGCCTGCTGATTGAGGGCGCCGATGGTGTCCAGCATCTCCCGGCGGAGTTCGCGCGGGAGGCCGTCGGGGTCGCGCAGGTAGAGGACGGGATCCTTGGCGCTGCGCAGTTTGACGCCTTGGTAGCGCGAAGGGAGGAAGCCGCTGCCCCAATAATGGTCATACAAGGGCTGGTCGCTCGGCCGCTGCATCTTGGAGAGGAGGACGAGATAGTCGGGGAGGTTGCGGTTCTCGCTGCCGAGGCCGTAACTGGCCCAGGCGCCGAGGCTCGGCCGACCGGGGATCTGGTTGCCGGTCAGGAACTGCGTCATGGCCGGGGCGTGGTTGATCTGGTCGGTGTGCATCGACCGGATGACGCATAGGTCGTCCGCCACGGTCTTGAGGTGCGGGAGCCACTCGCCGAGGTTCTGCCCGCTCTGGCCGCAGCGTTCGAACTTCGTGGCCGCAGGCTTGATGAGCTGCTTCTGGCCCGAGGTCATGGTGGTCAGGCGCTGGCCGCGTCGCACGGACTCCGGGAGTTCGGTGCCGGCGAGCGCCGTGAGGCCGGGCTTCTCGTCGAAGAGTTCGATCTGCGAAGGGCCGCCGGACTGGGTGAGGAAGATGACGCGCTTGGCCTTGGCGGCGAAGTGCGGGAGGTGGGGTAGGCCGGGCTTGCCGGGGCTATCCGCGGCAAGGGCGCGGCCGACGAGCGTCGAGAGCGCCATGGCGCCGAGCGAAAGCCCGGTGCACTGGCCGAGGAAGTAGCGACGCGAAGGGTCGAGCGGATCAGGGCTCATGCGAGACGATGGAGTTTGTAGGGATAGACGCTGCCGCTGGCCCACTGGCAGACGTAAAGGTCGCCGCGCGAGTCGACGCACACGTCGTGGCAGTTATTGAAGACGGGTTGGTCCTGCAGCATGGGCTGGAGGCGTCCGTCGACGTACTTGGGCTCCCGGCCGCCGGGATTCGCGACGACTTTGCCGGCTTCGTCGAGGATGGTGACGAACCCGCGTCCCTGCCACATGCGATGGTCGTCAGGCTTGGCGCCGAAGCAGACGCCGGAGTAGAGGTGCTTGCCGGCGATGACGGGGCGGCTGACGTAAGCGCCGGGGAGGTAGACGCCCTTGACGTGCTTACCTTCCAGGGTGAACCAGTTGAATTCATTCCGCACCCGCTCGGTGCAGACGAGCAGGGGCTCGCCGCCGCGGGTGTCGATGGCCACGCCGTGGGCCTGCATGAATTTACCGGGGTTGGTAGGCTGGGTGCTCTTGCCGCCGAACTTGCTCAGGTATTTGCCGTTCCGGTCGAAGCGTAGGATGAACTGCGAGCCGTAGCCGTCCGCGACGTAGACGTCGCCATTAGGCGCCGCCACGGCTTCGGTCGGAGCATAAGGTTCCTTGTCGGAATAGGCGCCGCACTTCTGCGCATGGGGGAGTTCCAGGACGATCTCACCCTTGAGCGTCGTCTTCACGACGCGCCCGCCGTTGTCCACCAGCCAGAGGTGCTCCTTGCCGTCCGCGCCTCGTTCAAGGCTGAGTCCGTGCCCGGCGCCCATGCCGATGCTCCAGGCGTCGACGACTTTGCCGTCCCAATCGAAGACGAGGACGTTGTTCTGCTTGTGGTTGGTGATGAGGTAGAGGCGGCCGTCGCCGGCCTGGACCATCTCATGGCAATCCTTGACGGGGTGCTTGGCCTTGTCGGCCTGACACCAAAGCTTGTCGACGCGGTAACGGAACTCGCCGTGCCCGACGATCGCGCCGTGGTGCGGCGGCGTCGCCCCGGCTTGGGCAAGCACGCGCGGAGCAGCCAAAGCGGCTAAGCTGGTGGCGAGGAAGGAACGACGGGAGAGGGGAGGCATTTGATGAAGTTGGAAGAAAGAAGATGGATGATGGTTAACCCTGCCTTCAGTCATGTTTGAGGGCGCTTCCGTGTCCCCGTGTCAACGTGCCCACGTGCCCCCTTGTATTTCGTTCACTCATGCGTGATCGCCTCATCGAGGTTGAGGGTGAGGCTCGCGACCACGGTCCAGGCGGCGAGTTCGGAGAGATCGGCGCCGTCGGCGTGAACCCGCTGGCCGACTCGCAGGAATTGGGCGGCGGCGGCCGGCTGGGCGCGATAATGATCCCGGGCCTTCATGAGCGTGCGGCCGAGGAGGGCGGCTTCCTGGTCGTTGGCTTCGCGCGAGAGCACCCGACGGAAGAGCGACTGGATCCGCGTGGCGTCACCGCCCTCCCGCAGGAGTTCCGCGGCGATGGCCTGCGAAGACTCGAGGTAGGTGGCGTCGTTCTGGAGGGTGAGCGCCTGCAGCGGGGTGTTGGTGCGGCCGGTCCGGACCTCGCACGAGCGTCGCTGCGCGGAGTCGAACAGGAAGGTGGGCGCGATGGAGCGACGCCAGAACGCATACAGGGTCCGGCGATACTGGGCCGGGCCTTCGCTGGCCTCATATTTGAAGCGGCCCATGAAGAGCTCCTCCCAGACGCCATCGGGCTGGTAGGGCCGTACGGGCGGTCCGCCGAGGACGGGGTTGAACAAGCCGGCGCTCCGCAACGCGGCGTCGCGGATCATCCAGCTGGGCAGACGGAAGCGCGCCCCGCGCGCGAGCAGGCGGTTCTCCGGATCCTTGGCCAGCAGGGCGGCGCTCACGGCGGAGTCCTGCCGGTAGGTGCGGCTCATGACGATGAGCTTCAATGTTCGCTTGAGATCCCAGCCGTGCTTGACGAGGTCCACGGCGAGCCAGTCGAGCAGCTCCGGATGGCTCGGGCGCTCACCCTGGAGGCCGAAGTCCTCGGTGGTCCGCACGATTCCCTGGCCGAACAGCATCTGCCAGAGGTGGTTCACGGCGACGCGGCCGGCCAAGGGGTTCTCGGGGGCGGTCAGCCAGCGCGCGAGGCCGAGGCGATCGCGCGGAGCGTCGGCGGGCCAAGGTGTCAGGGCCTTGGGGACGTCCGGCGTGACCTTCTCGCCGTGCTTGTCCCAGACGCCGCGCACGAGTACGAAGGTGTCTCGCGGCTGCTTGCGCTCGGCGAGGACCATGACGTTCACTTTGCCGGCGCGCGCCTTGACGTCCGCCTGGTCGCGCATGGCCCGGTCCAACGCGGCCCGTGCGTCACGGTACGGACGATGATCGGCGAGGAATTGATCGAAGAGTTTTTCGCGCAGCTTGACGTCGGGCTCGGCCTTGACCGCCGCGAGTTGCTCGAACGGCGTCGCGCCGATCAGGGCGACGGCGGGTCCGGCCTCATCGGTCACGGCGAGACGGAAGCGTCCTAAGTTGCGGTCACCGAGGGTGGAGCGCTGGCGGAGTTCGATGATGAGTTCTTCGTCGGGCCCCAGGGTCAGGGGCTCGGCGAGGCGATACACGGCCTGGTGCGGCTTGGTCTTGTCCGCCCCGATGGTGGTCCAGCCGTTGCGCGGATCGTCGTCGAGGGTGTCCTTCACGTCGCCGTAGTTGCCGTTCTTCTTCTTATCGGCGGTGAAGTCCGCGACGGCTGAATCCAACGCGATGTCACGGATGAGCGAGTTACCCTTCGTCCGGACCTGTGCCTTGAGGTCGGTCAGCAGGAACTCGCCGTCCTTGCCGCGCCCGAGGCCGCCGCTGGTATGTGTCGGGTGGGGTAGGACTTCGAGTCGCAGGCCGGTGATGCGGCGGCCGCGGGGGCTGGCCATGAAGCGATACTCGTCCTGCTTGGGGTGCGGGCCCGCAGCCTGCACGGCGAGGTCGGCTTCCTGCTTGAGCACGGTGCCCTCGGCGGTCTCCAGCGCGTCGGCGCGCAGCGGCGTCCAGCTCACGTGCGTAGCAGGGAGCTTCCTGCGGGCTTCGCTCAGCCAGGTGGCGAAGGGCGCTTCGGCGGCTTTCCGGGCGGCTTTCTCGGGCGGCTGGGCGGCGTCGATGAGCGCCTGGACTTCGCTCAGTGCCCGCGCGGAGTGCGGAGACTGGAAGGGCAGGTAGGGCTTGGCGCCGGCGCCGGCCTTGCCGTCCTCGTCGATGCTGTTGAAGAAGGCGGTGAGCGAGTAGTAGTCGTGGATCGTGACCGGATCGAACTTATGCGTGTGGCATTGCGCGCAGCCGAGGGTCAGCCCGAGCCAGGTGGTGCCCATGGTGTTCACGCGGTCGAGGACGTAATCGACGCGGGATTCTTCCGGGTCGCGGCCGCCTTCGCCGTTGGTCATGTGATTGCGGTGGAAGCAGGTCGCTAGCTTCTGCTCGGCGGTGGCGTTCGGGAGGAGGTCGCCGGCGAACTGTTCGAGGGTGAAGCGATCGTAGGGGATGTTGCGGTTGAAGGCGTCGACGACCCAGTCGCGCCACGGCCAGTTGTTGCGGGTGGCATCCGATTGGAAGCCGTCCGTGTCGGCATATCGCGCGGCGTCCAGCCACCACATGGCCATGCGTTCGCCGTAATGGGGCGAGGCCAGCAGGCGGTCGACGGCTCGCTCGTACGCGTCCGGGGACTTGTCCGCGAGGAAGGCCTGGGTCTCGGCTTCGGTCGGCGGCAGGCCGGTGAGGTCGAAGGAAAGCCGACGCAGCAGGGTGTGGCGCGGGGCTTCGGTCGCGGGCTTGAGTCCTTCGGCGGCGAGCTTCCGACCGACGAAATCGTCGACGGGGTGGCCGGTCACGGCGGCCTGCTCGGGCGCTTCGAAGGCCCAGTGGCGTCCCCAGACGGCGCCTTCGGCGATCCAGCGTCGGAGGATGTCGACCTGCGCCGCGGTCAGCCGCGGCTTGTGCGAGTCCGGCGGCGGCATGAGCTCGTCCTCGTCCGTGGTGATGATGCGTTCGATGAGCGCGCTGACCTCGGGCTTGCCGGGGACGAACGCTTCCTTGGCCAAGGCGTCCTCACGGAGGTCGAGGCGCAGCTTGGCCTTCCGGTGAGACTCATCCTGACCATGACAACTGAAGCAATTGTCGGAGAGGATGGGGAGGACGTCCCGGCCGAAGCGCACGGGCTCCGCCGCGCCGGCGGGCAGGGCGAGCGCGAGGAGGGCGCAGAGCAGCGGGGCGGGCTGATTCATCTGGGGTCTATTCTACGCCGAACCCGGCAGTTTTAAATGGCATGCCCCGACCGGCGGGTTGTATTATCCTACCATGGCCCAGCCTCCCGTCGCCAACCGTTTCCCGATCTCGCTCTACGCGACCCCCAATCCCTCGCACCAGGAGGTGTTCTACACGGTGCCGCGCGCGGGGCACCTGCTCGCCGGCACGGAGCACCATATCAAGCGCGACCACTTCCCGGGGCATGAGCTCATCCTCTGCCTCCGCGGCAAGGGCTGGACGCGGATCGCGGGCCGGACGCATCAGGTCCGCCGCGGCGATCTGGTCTGGATCAACTGCCACCACCCGCACGAACACGGCGCGGTGGCCGACGATCCGTGGGAGGTCTACTGGATCCGGGCCGAAGGGCCCCGCTTGGCGCAATTGTCCGATTTGCTGTCTGTCCGCGATGCCCCGGTGATCGGCGGGATGGACCTCCGTGCGGCGTCGCCGGTCTTCAAGGAACTGTTCCGGCTCATCCCCGCCGACGCACCGGAGTCC
>ENA-OREM01001749-OREM01001749.1-marine-metagenome-genome-assembly--contig:-NODE-1749-length-10286-cov-2.929082_pt1 | contig 10286 bp, 9 predicted proteins | sample MGYA00248623_ERZ508561 | MGnify/ENA primary metagenome ERZ508561 (study PRJEB26227, sample SAMN06264494) | marine metagenome | isolation source: Columbia River Estuary | place: USA:Columbia River Estuary...
TCGCAAAGGCCATTGAGCTGCACGGCCATCTGGATGTCGCCTTTGCCAACGCGGGTATTTCCGGCGGCATGGAAGGTATCTTCGACAACACAGTCGAAAATTTCACCAGCGTCCTGCGCGTCAACCTCATTGGCCCTTGGCTAATGGTAAAGCATGCGGGCAAGGTTATGGCCGATGCAGGCAATGGCGGTTCGATCATCCTGACCGCAAGTGTCGCGGGCATTCGTTCGGGCGCGGGTGGCCCGCCTTATTCGGCGTCGAAGGCTGGCGTCATCAATCTGGCGCAAGTCAGCGCGCAACAATTGTCGGGCACCAATGTCCGCTGCAACGCGATCTGCCCCGGCCTTACCGAAACCGGCATGACCAAACCGACATTCGATTATGCCAAGGAAAAGGGCGTGACCGACAAGATCGGCCGTCTCAACCCGCTGCGCCGCGGCGCGCAGCCAGAGGAACTCGCCAACGTTGCGTTGTTCCTTGCGAGTGATCAGGCGAGCTACGTCAATGGTCAAGCCATTGCCGTCGACGGCGGCCTTTCCAGCTCGCACCCCGTAACCCGCCAATTGACAGGACAAACAGCCGTATGAGCGCCGAAGAATTAGGTTTTCGTCCAGACCGGCTCGCCCGGATACCTGCATTCATTCAGTCTGAATATCTCGACAGCGGCAAATTGCCCTTTGCGGCGCTGCTGGTCGGGCGCGGTGATGATATTGCCCTTCAGTGGAGTTCAGGCGTTGCCGACGACGCAATCTTTCGCATTGCATCGATGACCAAGCCCATCACATCGGTCGCGTTCATGCAGCTGGTCGAACAGGGTAAGGTTGCGCTGACCGATCCGGTTTCCAAATATATTCCGGAGTTTGCAAAATTGGGCGTATTTGTGGGCGGCGGCGGCAACGTGCCGTTTATGACGCGTCCGCCGATGACGCAGATGCGCATCGTCGATCTGCTGCGCCACACCGCAGGTTTTACCTACAGCTTTCAGGAACAGGGCAATGTCGACGCGGCCTATCGCAAGACCGATGTTGAAAGCTGGACCAAAAATACATCGCAAAGCATGATCGATACGCTCGCGCAAATCCCGCTGGAATTCGACCCCGGCACGCAGTGGAATTATTCCGTCGCCACCGACATCGTCGGCATATTGGTTGAACGGATCAGCGGATTATCACTGCCGGAATATTTCCAGACGCATATCTTTGCGCCACTGGGCATGGCCGATACATTTTTCCAAGTGCCCGCCGATAAGGCATCGCGCATCCCCGACGGCTTTGGCTTTGACCCCGAAGCCAAAATGAAGCTGATCGACAAGGCTGGGTCCGAAAGTGCCTGGGCCAAGGGTTGGACTTTCAACTCCGGCGGCGGCGGCCTTGCGTCCAGCATATCCGACTATCACCGTTTTTGCCGGATGCTGTTGAATGGTGGCGCGCTTGATGGGGCACAAATCTTGAGCCCCAAAACAATCGAATTGATGACCGCCAACCATATTCCCGGCGGCCAAGACCTGACGCAAATGTCGAAGTCTTTGTTTAGCGAGGCCGAAATGGCTGGTATTGGCTTTGGCCTTGGCTTTGCCACGACCATCGACAGCGCCGCGACACTTGCGCCATGTTCCAACGGCGATTTTTATTGGGGCGGCATGTATTCCACCGCCTTTTTCATCGATCCGGTGGAAGACATCATCATGATTTTCATGACGCAATTGCTGCCATCGACCACCTATCCGGTGCGCCGCGAAATCAAGACGATGATCTATTCGGCGCTGACAGCCTAAACGAACTGTTTTGCACATAAACCACGTCATGCTGAACTTGGTTCAGCATCCATCGTGCCGTGCGGGCCGAAGGGTCTAGAGGCCGAATAGGCCCTGAAACAAGTTCAGGGTGACGACGTTGTGGGTGGGCAAAAGAAACGTTCGGAGCGAACCGCCCCTTAAACCGTCGCAACCTCCACCTGATTGACCGGCACGGGTTTTGTCCGCGCCGCAATCAGGCTTCCGCCCACAATCAAGGCCGTGCCCAAAAGCACAGGCCAAGTGACGGGTTCAGCGAAAAACAGCCAACCGAAAAACGCTGCCCAGACAAAGGCGGTATATTCGACCGGAATCAAAATCTGCGCCTCCGCGCGCGCATAAGCCCAGCTTAAAAGTAACAGCGAGATAACCGCCAGCGCAGCAGATACTCCGACCATTGGGGCATCAGACATGCCGATCGGTTGCAAAAACCATGGCGCGACAAGGCCAAGCGTTAACGCCACAAACAGATTCTGGAAAAAAGCGATCTCGATTGGCCCGGACACCTGCGCCTGTCGCCGCGCGAGAATGAGGTTATAGGCAAACACCACGGCCGAAAATAAAACCGCAGCTGCGCCCCAGATATGGTCCATCGTATAATGTCCGCTCAACCGGCCCGCCATGATGATGGCAACGCCGCCCAAACCCGCGAGAGACGCCCAGATCGCCTCTTTACCAATGGTTTCTTTCAACATCACGGCGGCAAGATACAGCGCGATGACCGGCGCAATAAAGCTCAGGCCAATGGCTTCGGCCAAGGGCAATTTCGTGAGCGACCAGAAAAAGCTGACCGCCATCACCGCGACGACGATGCTGCGCCAAAGATGCATTTTCAGCAGATGTGCAGGCGGCCATTTCTGCCGCGTGCCGACGAACAAAACGCCCATCAACAATGCGCCAACGCAGTTGCGCCACATCACCGCATTATACGCGCCGATGGAGAGCGCCAGATCCTTCATCGCCGCGTCCATCAGCGAAAATGTGCCGACACCAGCCGCCGCCACCATGAACGGGATAAAGGGGCGCGGGTGCAATTCAGCCATGGCTAAATGCTATGCGCCGCAAGGCCAGTCAGCGCATCGCCATCGACCCGGTACACCGTCCATTCGTCCATCGGACGTGCGCCAAGCGCCTTGTAAAAATCAATCGCGGGCGTGTTCCAATCGAGCACCGACCATTCGAGCCGCGCGCAATCGCGTTCCACCGCAAGCGCCGCAAGCTTGCCCAGCAATGCCTTGCCGAGCCCAGACCCGCGCGCGTCGGGCCGGACGAACAGATCCTCCAGATAAATCCCCGGACGCCCTTCAAAGGTCGAAAAATTGTGGAAGAACAATGCAAATCCCTGCGGCGTTCCGTCAATCTCGCCAATCAACACCTCGGCATAAGGGCGCGGTCCAAACAGCTTTTGCGCCATCACCGCTTCATCAAAACGCACTTCATGGGCAAGCTTTTCATATTCCGCGAGGTCGCGGATGAACTGGCCAATGAGCGAAATGTCGGCGGGTGTTGCCGAACGGATCGAGAGGCTCAAGCCGCTTTCCCGTGCAGCGTGTCCATGCTGACGCTGGTGCCGGCGTCGATTTCCGCCGCTTTGGCTTCGACCAATTTGACGATGTGGCTGACCATGTCGTCATTTTCGACATGGTGATCGGTCACGCCCGACAGATAGACCATATGCTTGCCATTGCCGCCGCCGGTGATGCCGATGTCGGTTTCGCGGGCTTCGCCGGGGCCGTTGACGACGCAGCCAAGCACCGAGAGCGACATGGGCGTCTTGATATGGCTCAGCGCATCTTCCAGCTTTTGGACGGTGCGGATGACGTCGAAACCTTGGCGGGCGCAGCTGGGGCAGCTGACCACGCGGACACCGCGGGTGCGCAGGCCCAATGCTTTGAGGATTTCATAGCCGACACGGACTTCCTCTTCGGGTTCGGCAGACAGGCTGACGCGAATGGTGTCGCCAATTCCGGCCCAGAGCATATTGCCCATGCCGATCGATGATTTGACTGTGCCGCCAATCAATCCGCCCGCCTCGGTAATCCCAAGGTGCAGCGGACAATCAACCGCCTCGGCCAGCCCCATATAGGCCGCAACCGCAAGGAACACGTCGGACGCTTTTACCGCGACCTTATATTCGTGGAAATCATGGTCCTGCAGCAGCTTGATATGGTCCAGCGCGCTTTCGATCAGCGCTTCCGGACAGGGCTCGCCATATTTTTCGAGGAGGTCCTTTTCCAAGGATCCGGCGTTCACACCGATACGGATCGCGCAGCCATTGGCCTTGGCGGCGTTGACGACCTCTTTCACGCGCTCTGACGAGCCGATATTGCCCGGGTTAATCCGCAAGCACGCAGCGCCAGCGTCCGCCGCCTCAAGCGCGCGTTTATAATGGAAATGAATGTCGGCGACGATGGGCACATTGGCCGCGCGCACGATCTGTTTGAGCGCAGCGGTGCTTTCGACATCGGGACAGGACACGCGAATGATATCGACCCCAGCATCTTCACAGCGGCGGATTTGGGCGATGGTCGCGGCGGCATCGCTGGTCAGCGTATTGGTCATCGTTTGCACCGCAATCGGGGCATTTCCACCAACAGGGACATTACCCACCATGATTTGGCGGGACTGACGACGCGCGATATCGCGCCAAGGGCGAATGGAAGACATTGGGGGGATATAGGCGGCTTGGAATATTCCCGCAATCACCATCCTGTACGTACGACACGCGATTGCTACTTTGATTTACACGCCGTTACAAACTATGACACGCGTATGAAACGCTTGCTTATCGCTCTTCTCGCCCTTGTCGCACCGCTTGCCCCTGCCCAGGCCTATTGGGAATATGGGCATGAAACCGTGGCGCACATTGCGCAGGCCAATATGTCGCCTAAAGCGCGCGCGAATATGCAACGTCTGTTGCGCGCGGCGCCGATGCTCGGCACGCCCAAATGCGCCATGCGCAACATTGCTGACGTCAGCGTCTGGGCCGATTGCATCAAGGGCGATCGCCGCCGCTGGGGCTATACCAACAGCTGGCATTATCAGAATGTCGACATCTGCAAGCCGTTCGACCTGAAAAGCGCGTGCGCCGACGGAAACTGCGTGTCGGCGCAAATCGACCGCAACTTTGCGTTACTTTCGGACAAAGCGCTGCCTGCGCATCTCCGTTTGCAGGCGCTGGCCTTTCTCGTGCATTTTGTGGGGGACATTCACCAGCCATTGCACGCCGGTGACCGTGCAGACCGCGGCGGCAATGACCTAAAGGTCATTTATGGCACCCTGCGGGGATATAATTTGCATATGGTGTGGGATGGCTTGCTAGCCGACCGCGCGCTGTCTGCCGCACCGGCGATTGTGCGCGCGTTTACGCCCGCGGAGAAAGCGGCGATCAAACAAGGTAATGCCCAGCTGTGGAGCCAAGAGAATTGGGCGATATCGAAAGAAATCGTGTATCCCCGCGCGGTCGATGGTGACCCATGTGGCGCAAAGCCAACCGCACCTGTGGTGATCGATGAAGCCGACGTCGCTGCCTCACGCGCTGCCCTACGGCAACAGGTTGAACGCGGCGGGATCAGGCTCGCGCGCTTGTTGGACAAAGCCCTGCGTTAAGCGTTAAAGCCCGCGCCATTTCCAGCCGCCCTCGGTGTGGTTGCGGACGATGATGGTGAAAATGCCGGTAATGATCAACATGAGCGCGACCGTCACAAATGTGGGTATCGCTTGATCATTGCCCACAAGCAGCGCCAAGCCAGTCATCGCCAGAAGATAAACAGCCAATGTCACCCATCCCTGCCACTTGAACGGCAGGCCAGCGCCATAGCCGACACGTTTCGCCCGAAACCAAGGTTCTTTGCCGAAGAATAAACCGCGCATCTCAAATCTCCTTTGGCGGTCGCCCGCGTTTTGGCGTGTCGCTGACGCCAACCTTCACCCCGCGCTTGGCGAGTGCCTCACGCAGCAATACCTCAATTTCGGCATTTGCGCTCCGAAAATCGGCGGCCGCACACCGCTCGACCGCAGCAAAAAGCGCTGGATCGAGACGGAGCGGAAAAGCTTTTTTGGACGGAGCAGACACGCCGCTGGCCTAGCTGTACAATGTACCGGTGTTGACCACAGGTTGTGTATCGCGTTCACCGCACAGAACGACCATGAGGTTTGAGACCATGGCGGCGCGACGTTCGTCGTCCAATTCAACGACTTTTTTCGCCGACAGCATCTCAAGCGCCATTTCGACCATGCCGACTGCGCCCTCAACCAAGGTCTTGCGCGCGGCAACCACGGCCTCGGCCTGTTGACGACGCAGCATGGCGCCCGCGATTTCCTGCGCATAGGCCAAATGGGTGAAGCCACATTCGTCCACAGTGATGCCTGCAACGCGCAAACGCTCCATCAACTCCAGCCGCAGTTCGGCGCCAACTTGGTCATGATTACCGCGCAGCGTCACTTCCTGATGCGTGAAGTCATCATAGGGGTAGCGCGCGCCAATGGTGCGGACTGCCGCCTCAATCTGGGCGAGCACGAACGCCTTATAATCATCCACATCGAACAATGCTTGCGCAGTGTCCGTCACGCGCCACACAACCTGCGCCGCCATCTCAATGGGGTTACCGCGCAGGTCGTTTACTTTGATCTTTTCGGAAATCAGGTTGTTCGCGCGTAGCGATATCTTGGCCTTGGCAATCCAGGGCCAAGTCCACCGCAAGCCTTCGTTCCGGTCCGTGCCCTTATACGCGCCGAACAATGTCAGCGCGACGCCTTGATTAGGTTGCAGCATGTAAAAGCCGCTGGAGACGAAAAGGAAAATAGCGATGCTTAGCCCCATGCCAAGGAAATCGGCATTCGGTTCATCCGGTATGACACTCGACATCGCCCAGCCAAACCAAAGCATGCTCCCCAGAAGGACGAGCAACATCACATAGCCGTTAAAGCTGCGCGCGGCGACCTCGCGGCTTGCATTCAGATTATTTGCAGAATCATCGGTCATCATAATCTCCCTAAAAAGATGATATCATATTTATATCGCTTTTGGAAAATGACAACAAAAAAGGCTGCGCAGAATTTCGCCTGCGCAGCCCCCTTTTTCATCTGGAAGAAGCGTTATTCGCCGGTTGGGAAACCGCGCTTTTTCATGATATATTTCACATCAGGATCACGGCCACGGAATGCGCGATAGGCTTCGATCCGGTCGGTTTCATTGCCCGTTGCCAGCAACATGGACCGGAACCGCTCCGCTGTTGCCTTGTCCCACACATCGCCCTTTTCGGTGAAGGCCGCCCATGTGTCGGCATCCATCGTTTCGGACCAGAGATAGCTGTAATAACCCGCCGAATAGCCATCATCGGCAAACAGGTGGTTAAACTGCGGCAGGCGGTGGCGCATCGCCATTTCCTTGGGCATGCCGATTTCGGCCAGCGTATCGCGTTCAAATGCGCGCGGATCGGTCACGGGTTCGCTGCGGTTATGCAGCTTCATATCCAAAATGGCGCTCGACAGATATTCTACGGTCGAAAAGCCTTGGTTGAACGTATCACTCGCGCGGATTTTTTCGACCAAGGCGGCCGGGATTGGTTCACCTGTTTTATAATGCTTGGCATAAGTGTTGAGCACATAAGGCGTGAGCAACCAGTTTTCGTTCACTTGGCTTGGATATTCCACAAAGTCGCGCGGCGTGCCGCCAAGGCCCGGCCATGTGATGTCGTAGTTCAGATAATGAATGGCGTGACCGAATTCGTGGAACAATGTCGACGCGTCATCAATGCTGATCAGCGTGGGCACGCCATCGGCGCCGGGCACGAAATTGTTGTTGTTCGATGCAAGCACGATGTCATTCTTGCCACCCAATTTATGCTGGCTGCGATAGGTGGTCATCCACGCGCCCGAACGCTTGCCGGCGCGCGCGAAATTGTCGAGGTAGAAAAGCCCAACGGTCTTGCCATCGCGCTTAACCTCAAATGTCCGCACCTTGGGTTCGAACACAGGGACTGTGCCCGTGTTTTCCGTGAAGCTCATGCCATATAGCTTGCCCGCGGCGTCGAACATGGCGGCGACCATATTATCCAGCTGGAAATAAGGTTTAATCGCTTCCTGATCGAGGTCATATTTCGCCTTGCGGACCTTTTCGGCGTAGAAGCGATAATCCCATGGCGCGATTATGATGTTGTCGGCATTGGCGATCGCCTGCATGTCGGCCACTTCTTCTTTGACGCGGGCGGCAGCAGCAGGCCAGACCTTCATCATCAGGTCCATCGCCTTGTTCGGGTCCTTCGCCATTGTGTCGGCCATGCGGTAATGGGCATGGGTCGGGAAGCCTAGGATTTCGGCGCGCTGCTGACGCAGTTTCAATATTTCGGCGATGGTCGCGTTGGTATCGTTCGCATTCTGGTTATCGCCGCGCATCGTAAATGCGCGCCAGACCTTTTCACGCAAATCGCGCCGCGTTGAATTTTCAAGGAAAGGTTGAACGGCAGAGCGGGTGTTCACGACGGCCCAACCGGTTTGGCCCTTTGCCTTGGCCGCAGCCTGAATTGCTGCAACATAGCTTTCGGGCAAACCCGCAAGGTCCGCCGCGTCGGTTATCAGGATGAAGGTTTCTTCATCCGCCAGAACCTTTTCCGAGAAAGCCGAGAATTTCTTGGCAAGGTCGGTCTCTATACTGATGACCTGCGCCTTCTTACCCGCATCGAGCATCGCTCCATTGCGGACCAGACCGTCATAGGTCCGTTCCAACAGACGCATTTGCTTGGCATCTAGGCCAAGATTGGCGCGCTGATCGTAGAGATATTTGACGCGCTGGAAATAACGGGCATCCAGCGCGAGTTCGGAGAAGAATGCGCTAACCTTTGGTTCCCATTCCGCCTGAATTTTGCGGACTTCAGGGTTCGACAGGTTCGATGAATGCACGCCCCAGATCGAGAATAAACGGCCGATTTTTTCGCCGGAAAGTTCGCTGGCGGTGATCGTGTTGTCGAACGTGATGGCTTCGGGCTTTGCGAGCATCGCTTCGAACTCAGCCTTTGATGCCTGCATCGCGGCCTGAAACGCGGCCGGGAATTCCGCAACTTTAACCTTGTCCCATGGCGGCACGCCTTCATAGGGCCCGGTCCATTCTTGCAGCAACGCAGGCTCGCTGGCCGATTGGCCGGACTTCATTTCTTTCGCTTGTGCAACCGCCGTCATCGCAACTCCTGACAATAAAAGCGCCGCTGCGCGCAATATGATTTTTCCCGTTTTCACCTAAATTTGCTCCTCTGCATTTTGCGGCCCGTGTGCGCAGGCTCAATGAAAAGGGGGATTAGCGCATCGCGGGCGCGTTGCAAACAAACAGTCGGCTAAAACTGTTTCTTCCAAAATGGATATAAATTGTACATGGCGCACACCGCAAACATCGTGCGTTCGCAACGTCAGGCCCTTTTTCGCATTGCCGGGAGAATATATATGGCAAAACCCCCGTCCACCTTCGATTCCAGCATCAATGGCCGCACGGCCATGATCGTCGGCGGCAATGCGCAACGCATCGCTGAACTCAAGCGATTATTGTCCGTAATGGGCTGCACCGCGCTGGTGATGGACGATACACAGCGGACGGATTTCATTTTGGTCCATTTTACGTCCAAAATGGACATACCAGAAGATTTCTTGGCGCGCATATCGCGGTATCTTCAAAGGCATCGGAGCACTGCGTTGGTGTGGACCAATATGGACGGGCTCGAAGACGCTTATGCAGCGCTTCCGCAAGGCCAGTGCCATTTTTTCGTCGACGCTGACTACATTGAGGCGATGCCGATTTTGGCGGGGGCGTTTGGACGGGGCGAAATGGACCGACTGCATGACACGAACCGTGATGTTCCATTCGGATCGCTGCACCGAATCAGCGACGAGCTTGCAGAATTTGCCCGCACGCTTGCCCGCATGGCCGATTCGGATGGCAAAACATCGGTATCCGACACAGCGATTTCCTTTCGGCCAGCACCCTTGGGTGGGTTTCAGGGATTTCCATCCACCAGTGCCATGCGCGCGGACGCGACGGACACCCAAATGCTCCGCGAGATCATCAAGCTGCGTCGCATGCGGGAGCGATTTTTTCCGCCCGATCTGTTCGCGGACCCGGCCTGGGATATTTTGCTAGACCTAAAGGCTGCCGGGCAAGAAGGGCAGCATGTGTCGGTTTCCAGCCTGTGTATCGCCGCTGCGGTTCCGCCGACGACTGCCTTGCGGTGGATTACCGCAATGACCGATAGCGGTATGCTCGTCCGGCGTCAGGATCCAGCCGATGCACGGCGGGTTTTCATTGAACTGTCGGACGAAACATCTGCCAAGCTGGATGATTATTTTGTCGCAATCGGCATCCGTTCCGCTCCGATCATCTGATTAGGCTTGCAAAAGCCAAAACGCTTTGGCAAAGGCGCGCTTCCCGTAGTGGGGCGCTTAGCTCAGTTGGTAGAGCATCTCGTTTACACCGAGAGGGTCAGCGGTTCGAGCCCGTTAGCGCCCACCA
>ENA-OREM01001750-OREM01001750.1-marine-metagenome-genome-assembly--contig:-NODE-1750-length-10282-cov-2.645076_pt1 | contig 10282 bp, 10 predicted proteins | sample MGYA00248623_ERZ508561 | MGnify/ENA primary metagenome ERZ508561 (study PRJEB26227, sample SAMN06264494) | marine metagenome | isolation source: Columbia River Estuary | place: USA:Columbia River...
TGGCGCTGTATCAATCGGCGCAGGCCGGCGGAGCCCCTGTCGACCTCCCGCTGGCCAAGGATCCCTCCCTCAAGAAGCTGGGCAGGAAATCCTGATCACGCGCCGGCGTTTCGGTTGACCGCGATGAAGTTGGCGATGATGAAAAGTTCGTCGCGTTCGTGGTAGTGCTCGATGCGCATGATTCCCAAAGGCGTTATGCGATAGAGATCAAATCCGGCCTCCTCGAAGAAACGCCAGAGGTCGCGGAAGAACACCTTGGTGTCGATGTTCGTCCCGCCGAACTCGAATTGCAGCACGCGGACGTTGCGGATCGCATCACCGAACCCTCGCAGGACCATCAACTCATAGCCTTCGACGTCGATCTTGACGATGTCGATGACCCGGCCGGACAGGGCTTGCTTCCAGTAGGTGTCGAAGCGACGCACTTCGACCTCCTCCATCGGGTCGAACCGGATATCGAGGTGGCCGAGCTGACGCTGGGCCAGACTGGCCATGCCGGAGCCATCCCGATCCGCGAAAAGAGTCATCCGGCCGGCGGCATCGGACAACGCGGCCTGCTGCAGGCTGACCTGCTGATGGGCGGCGAACCGACTACGGAGCCGGTTCACATTGGAAGTCGCCGGTTCAAAGACATGCAGCTCAAGTCCCGGGAAACGACGCAGCAACTCGGCGGAGTAATCGCCGACATTGCCGCCGATGTCGACGGCGAGCCGGGGACCACGGCCAAGCAAAGATGAAACCATGCGAACCTCCTGCGCGATGGTGGCAGAACCATAACCCTTGCCGCAAAGATAGGTCACCCGTTTCTCGACCGAGACGCATAGCTTGTAGAAAAACCGCGACAGGCTGAACTTCATGCCAAGGGTCTATCAATCGGGAATAGCGGAGCGACCAAAAAGTCCTGATGGATTAGGTTCCCGTGCCCCGAAACTCTTCCATCGTCTTCCCGGCTCCGGCATCGATGCCGGTCCGGGCGAAGACTTTGAAGAAGGTCATGACGACGATCTTCATGTCCAACCAGAAGGTGCGATGGTCGACATACCAGACATCGAGGGCGAACTTCTCCTCCCAGGTGAGCGTGTTGCGGCCGTTGATCTGGGCCCAGCCGGTGACGCCGGGCTTCACTTCCATGCGCCGGGCCTGGAAGGCGTCATAGCGCGCGACATAGCGCATGAGCAGAGGGCGCGGGCCGACGACGCTCATGTCACCGATCAGGACGTTCCACATCTCGGGAAATTCGTCGAGCGACGTGGCGCGCAAGAAACGGCCGAAGGAAGTCAGGCGGTGCTCGTCGGGGAGCAGTTCTCCGTCCGGCCCGCGCTCATCGGTCATGGTGCGGAACTTGACCATGCGGAACGGCTTCGCCCTCAGGCCGGGACGCTCTTGGATGAAGAGCACGGGCGAGCCGAGCTTGAGGCGCACGAGGAGGGCGACGACCAGCAGGAGCGGGCTGAAGAAGATCAGCCAGCCCAGCGAGAAGACGATATCGAACGCGCGCTTGAGCATCAGCGGGCCGCGGCGGCAGGCAGGTCGATCAGTTGCACGGTGGCTTCCTGCGGAAAAGCGCCGCCGGTGAAGGTGAGCTCGTACTCGAGTCCGGTAGCCCACGCCGGCACGACGGCCGGGACGATCGTCTGGCGGGACTGGCAGACCTGACGGATTTCGGAACGGGCGTTCGGGCCGGTGAAGCGCAGGGTCACGACGAGCTGGTTCTCGGCGACGGGCAGCTCGGCCGTCCAAGTCCACAACTGCAGGCGCACGAGCTGGCCGCCCTTGAGCGCGACCGGTGCGGCGATGGGGCCGATCTTCCCTCCCGGCGCGACAAGGCGCAGGCCGGAGCGAAGGACGTCACCACGGTTGAAGGAAGACGGGGCGAGGTCCGTCGGGGTCTCGACTTCGGCGAAGTCATGGCGATGCGCGACCGGCGCGGTCGCACCCTGCTGGGCGACGCGGTAGGCCAGCCAACCCTTGGGCTGATCAGTGGCGGCCCACTGGGCGAGCGCTTCGTCCGCTCCTTCGACGAGGAAGCGTTCGGACCATTGCGCGCGGGGATTCTCGCCCGAGAAGAGATGCCACTTCACCGGCTGACCATAGGCGCCCCAGCGGCGATTGAAGGCGGCTTCTTTCGCGGTGTAAGCGGACTCGGCGGCGGTGAGGCGACGCAAGGCGGAGAGACGAGCTTCGGCGGAGGGGATGACCTTGCGGGCTTGGACGAGTTCACGGAAACCGAGGTACAGGTCCCACGCTTCGGTGAACTGGCCGAGGCGCCAGGCCTGACGGCGACGCGCGGCGGCGTCGCTGGTCGGATCGCGGAGGATCTGCTGGGCGGCGAGGAGGTGCTGGCTGATCGCGGCGATCTCGCCGGAGGAGAGCACGAGGGCGCCACGCTGGTCGTGGAAGTGGCGGAGGAACTGGTCCTTGCCACCGACGATGGCGTCTCGCTTCCAAGCGGCTTCGATCTGCGCGTAGGCGGCGATCATCTCGTCGGCCGCCGGACCATAGGCGCGGGCGAACCAGGTCCGACGCAGCGTCTCGGTATTGGCCATGCGGTCCTCGAGCAGCTTCGCCGCGATCCAGAGCTTGGGCGCGTCGAAGGCCCAGAGCGGGTAGGCTTCGGCATACCAACCGCGGGCCCCGGCGGTGTAGGTGGTGTGGATGGATTGGATGAGCGCGGTCAGGTTGACGCGCGGCGAGGCGACTTCGGCGCCGTAGAGATAATCATAGACGCCGAGACGACGGACGCCCGACTTGGCCCAGGCGGCGAGATTGGCTCGGTCCTGCGCGGCGAAGGCCGGGTCACCGTAGGCGGTCCGGTCGGCGCACACCCACGGGAAGATCGACGGGCGGAGCTTGATGGTCGGAGCGCGGAGCGTCTGCAGGTAAGCCAGCACGCCGATGGCATGACGCTCGCCCTTCAGGTCGCCGTCGGGCGCCCAGACCGAGTCGGCGACGGCGTTATAGAAGCTGAAGACGTAGTCGGTGCGCACCGGACGCTCGCGATACCAGCCCTCGGACTCCGCGGAGTCGTCGAACTTGAGCGTGTCGTTGACGCCGAGGGGGACGGAGAAGGCGTCGGGGTTCTGGCGGAAGAAGCCGCGGGCGTATTGGGCGCCGATTTCCGGAGCGCGCGGGTTGTCGAGGTGCGGGTTCGGATCGTACGCGTCGCCCTTCGGTTCGACCGCCTTGCCGTCGACCATCGGAAAGAGCATCGGCTCCTGCTTCCAGAGTTTCTGGTCGAAGGCGCGATAGAGCCCGTGCGAGAAGCCCGGCGTCCGGCCGTAGCCGACAGAGAAGGCCCAGTCTTCGGAGAGTTCGTTGAGTCCGCTCAGCTGGCGCCAGCGGAAGTCGGGGCGGAATTCATCAGAGCCCGGGAAGCCGAGCTGATAGCGCGGACGCCAGTCCGCGCCGAGCTCTCCGGGGAAGGCGAAGAAGACGCCGAGGTGCTGTTCGCAGAAACGACCGACCGCGATGCGCGTGGCGGCCGGGTTGTTGCCGAGGAGGAAGACCGACTGGCCCACGACCGCACGGCGGGCGGTATCGCCTTCTTCGGCCAGAGCCTTGATCCCGGCGGAGCGGGCGGCGGCGGTCTTACCGACATAGATCGCCAAAGCGGGGCTACGCACGCCCTTGGCTTCATAACGCGTCTCCGGACGCACGCCGGTCACGCGCTCGCACCAATCGGCGAGGGAGCGGGCGGCGGAGAGTTCATCGATCTCGGGCTCGGCCGGGAGGACGATCGGCGCCCAGACGCCGGCGTCGAAGAGACCGCCCGCGCGCGCCAGGGCGGTGAGTAGCAGGAAGCAGGCAAGCGTTAGGGGGCGTAGCATTGCGGGGATAAGGGGATGTTAGGAGGGAAGTTGGCCCGTTGGCAAGGGAGGCAGTTTAAGAGGACTGAATTGAGGACTGCGTAGAGGGCTGAATGGAGGGCTGAATGGAAGAGACGCGGCCCAGGTGGCGGGATCGGTGCTCCCAGCCGCTAACCGCCAACCGCTAATACCTGACATAGGTAGGGGACAGCACCACGTGCTGCCCTAGGTGCAAATGTGCAAATCGGCCTTCGGCCTGTGCAAAGGTGCAAATGTGAAAGTCAGGGCTCAAAGGGAAACCGGAAACCGGATGATTAGCTGGGGCATTTCGTTTCAGGTGGCGGGTGGCAACCCCGGGTGGCGGGTGGCGGGATCTGTGTTCCTAACCGCTTACCGCTAATACCTAAAACAACTAGGGTCGCTTCCGGCTTGATGCCGTATTACGGCAATACAGCATTACAGCATGACCTACACTCTCGCTGTAAGCAAGCGCGGCACCCTCACCCTGCCGCCAGAACTCCGTCGCCGGCTGAAGCTGGACCAAGTCAGCTCACCCCTCGTCATCGTCGAAGAACGTGACGGCGGTCTCTTCCTGCAGTCCGCCGTCGCGATGCCGATCCGCGACATCCCGAAAGCGACCATTCGCCAGTGGGTACTCAACGACGAAGCGGAGGCTAAAGACCTCAAGGCATTCCGTCGTAAGAAGTGAGACTGTTCCTGGATTCGAGCGTGCTTCTGGCCGCGGCGGGTTCGTCTAAAGGGGCTTCGCGCCTGCTATTTGATCATGCTACTAGCCATGGCTGGCAGCTCCTGACCGCGGACTACTGTGTACGTGAAGCCGAATTCAATCTGCCAAAGATCGGGGAAAAGGCCGAACTGAGCTGGAAAGTAGTTATCCAGCCCGCCCTCATTCCAGCAAAGGCGCAGCTGACGCTTGATCGGCCGCTCATCTATCGTGCTACCAAAGATCGCCCGGTCGTGATCTCCGCCTTAAGCCAAAAAGCGGACTATCTCCTGACGTTGGATCGAGATGATTTCCATGACCTACTCGGCCGCAGCGTGTACGGCTTACCCATCCGAACTCCTGGGGAGTTCTTGCGCGAAATCGGTTAGCCGCGTTCGCCGAATGGTGAACGCAAGGTAGGGGCGTGGCTACGCCGCGCCCTTCGGAGGTAGGGATGCGATGACATCGCATCCGTCGGGATGAGAGGAGGGCGCGATAAATCACGCCCCTACCTTCGGCGGCCGGCCGGACGTGTTGGTGATCACGTCCCTACCTCGGGTCGGGGCCAATCTCCAACGCCTCTCATGGTCGGCATGCATTGCGGCCCTCACCCTAGGGAGGCCATAGGAGATCGACTTCATAGGTTGATTTTTGCCGATGCAGAGCGAAGCGCTAACAAAGTGGCGTGCCATTATCTGTACCCATAAAATACTTGCGGCGTCTCCGCGTTGCCTCTTACTTCATTTCCTCATCCCTGTGGGTATGCTGGACTTCGAGCCACGCCCCCACAGAGCCCCACGGGTTACGGCCCGTGGGGTTTTTATTTCCAGAGTTTAGATAGACATGCCGGCAAGAGCGGCCGTCCTGATAGACGGATTCAATCTCTACCATAGCCTGCAGGCGGATAAGGCGAGCAAATGGCTAGATCCATGCAAGTTGATCAAAGACGCCCTGATCCAGCAGGCGGATACAGCTGAAGTCGTGGCGATCCACTACTTTACCGCCCTTCCTCTGCACTTGAGTCTGACTGACCCAGGGCGCCTAGCCCGACATCGAATTTATCTTCGGGCCTTAAGCGCGCAGCGTAATCCTCGTATTGAAATTCATCATGGACGCATCAGAGCTCAATCGATCGAGATTTCGCAGGGTAGATCAAAGACACGGGGACGCATCTGGAGGGAAAAGGGAACCGACATAGCCCTGGCGGTGAAACTATTCGAGCTGGCCATGACGGGTGCATATGACGAATTCATCATCGTCTCGGGCGATGCCGATTATGGTCCGCTCGCAAAAGGTTTCGCCCGAATGCACTTAGGCCGCAGGCTGATTTTCGCCTTCCCATTGCTTCGAGTTAGCAACGAACTACTGAACTTGGCGCCTGGTTCTCTTATTCTCACTCAGGCTCATTATAGGGCAAGTCGCCTGCCTGATGAAATCATCCTTCCGAGCGGCAAAAAGCTTCATTGCCCGAAAGAATGGCTACGATAGATTTAAAGAGGTTTAAACTGCGATTGCTGAGCGTTGCATCTCCCCACCGCCAACCGCTATCACCTGTCACGGGTAGGGGCGTGGCTACGCCGCGCCCTTCGGAGGTAGGGATGCGGGGGTGATCACGTCCCTACCTCGTGATCCGGGCACAAAAAAGCCGCGCATGGGGCGCGGCTTATGTGGTGATATTTATGGCTAGTCAGGGGAGGTTCTTATTCCGGAAGAGCACATCCACCTGAATCAGCTTATCTCCGGAATACATGAGGTCGACGATATCGACGACCGCGAAGCCTTCGCCCAGAAGGAAGGCGACAACTTCTTCGAAGTGAGGCGCACCTAGGTTGTAGTTATGCGTCTGCAGCTCCAGCAGGAGGTAACGTGAGTTTCGCACGACCGGAAGTCCGCCGCGGATGACGTCCAGTTCGGCGCCTTGGACGTCCATCTTGATGAGGTCAAAGCCTTCGGCGGTTCCCAACAGCGTAGTCAGCGTGACACACTTGCGCTTCTCGGAGGCAAAACTGAACTCCGTGTTCTCCCGATAAATGCCGTTCCCGGAGCCAGCATCGCCGTCGCAGCACTTGTAGTAATCGACCTCTCGGCCGTCTGAGTCTCCGAGTACCGCAATCCGGCAGTCGCCCAAAGGGCGGAGCAGTCGCTCCTTATCCGTATTGGCGTCGACCATAACGACCTGGGCCGAGGGGTAGATCTCGCGCAAGAGCTTGGTCCACTTGCCTTCAAAGGCCCCGAGATCGAGGGCACGTCTTACCTCGACGCCAGACGCCTGCAAATAGCCGAGCCGCTTTCGGTGAGAAAGCCTCTGCTTGGCTGGCCTAAAAAAATTCAGAAATCGCTTGATCGAAGATAACATGGTCAGGAAGGATATAACTGCTTCACCAGCGACCTCGCCACCGCGACGGCATCGAACTGCGTGCGAGCGATTTGGGCGGCGCGCACGCCCATGGCAGCGAGCTCCGTATCCGATGCGGACAGTACGGAGCGCAGCGCCTCAGATGGCTCCGCCGGATCGCGAATAACGAAACCGGCGTTCGGAGCTTCGACGACTTCGCGGATATTACCAGCGGCGGCTGACATAACGATGGGCAGTCCGGCGGCGGCGGCTTCGATGGCCGAAAGAGGATTGGGGTCCAGTCGGGTGTTCAGCACAAACGCATCCGCAGCCCAAAGGACCCGGCGGACTTCCTCGGGCGGCAACTGGCCGAGGACGCGAATGGCGTCGCCAGACTTCGCAGCCAAGGACTCAAGCGCGGCACGGCGATCACCATCGCCAACAAATAGGAGCCTCGCGCCGCGACGTTCCGCCTCAGATAGGGCGAGGAATTTCTCGGCCAACTCCACGACGCCTTTGCGTTGGGTCAGGGCCGACACCTGGACCAGCACCCTGCCCTCTCCTTCGAGTCCGAGCGCCCGTCGAGAGTCAGCATGCACTCCCGCGGAAGGACGGGCGAAGAATTTGGCGTCGATGGCGTTCGGCAGCGTAACGATCGGGCGAGGTCCACCTGCCTGCGCCAGCGCCCATTCGGCGCTCTTGGCGTTGGGGACAGCGAACCCATCGAAGGTGCGATACATCCGACGACGCAGCCAGGCAATGAGGCCGCCTTTATGAAGGGCGGCGTCGGCATGCCCTTCGCTCCAGAAAAAGCGGCGCGGGTGCGGCGAATAGATATTCAAGCCGGCGACGAGCATCGTCGGGGTATTCCAAGCTCCCGCGATGATGAGCGTGTCCGGCTTCAATAAGTTCAACTCAGCCAGAACGCCCGGGTTGAGGTGTGCGTGAATACCCGCCAGCGAGGGATGAAAGCCGCGCAGCACCGTGTGCGCGTGGCGCATCTTCGAAGCATCGTAAGGCCAATGGCGTCCTGGCTCCGTCTTCGCGCAGTAGAGCACATGGAAGCGCCTGCCCGCCCGCGCCGCCTCCTCCGCCAAGGCGTCGAAGAACGCCGTGCGGTAAGGAGTCGGGATATTGGTGAGAATGACGAGCATCTGTCTAGGAGGACGGACGATTGCAAAAGAGCAAAGAACGATGCCGCTCGATACTAAAGCCCGCTTTATGAAGCCAACAAGGTATATCCCGGTGTGCCGCTTCGCCGTGAAGTTCAATGACCACACATTTAACCGAAGCCAGCCAAGGCGTTGGCGGACGAAGGATCTCATACTCAGCTCCCTCGATATCGAGCTTGAGAATATCAATGACGCCCGAAGGAGATTGACGGAGAATGTCATCCATCGTCCAGACCTCTAAAGTCTTGTCGCTGTCGCCAACGGGAATCGTCCTGGAGCCTGTACCAGCCTCGAGGATACTAAAAGCTCCTTGCTCGCGCGCCATCATAGCGCGCCTCAGAATAGCCCTATGCCCATAATGAGAGAGATTCTGCTCCGCCAGCTCAGCGTTACCGCTTGGCTCAAAGACTAAGCAGGTCGACTCGGGATAAAGACTGAGGAACACAGCTGCGCTGTCCCCAATATAACCGCCTCCGTCCACGATGAACTGTGCCGACCGCGGGAGGGGGCCGCCTACGCACTCGGCACGGACGATATTCTGCATAACGACATTGCGGTCAGATTCCGTCAGCCTGTACGTAAAAGGATGAAGGAGTCGACGGAAGCGATGGCGCCTTTCTCCCTCACCCCAGAGCATCGCCTTAGCCGCGGAAGGTGATTCCAATAAAGTCCGGAAGACCGAGTACGCCATGGACAGCCTCTTAATCACTGCAAACGGCAGGACTGCTTTGAGAATTTTATTCATGTGAGGAGCCCGGAGTGCTTTTCATAACGAACGTAAAGACTGCTGAACCTACCGTCACGGATTTCCCCAAGATGCCTAAGGGCGATTCCATAGGCCCGGAGATGACCGAGCCATCCTCGTCCACGAGCCACCCGGACTAAGGTCTGGTGAATTGCTGCCCAATAAATGGCCCCCAACGAAAGCCAGAATCCAATCCCGGTGCGAAGCCTGGATGCGATGTAGATACGATTCCACGCACCGCATAGGTCCGCAAACGAATCAGGCTCTCGCCACTCTTGGGAAACGAGATGGGTCACTGCGATATCCTCGGAAACGATGCATCTCCTGCCAGACCGGCTAGCCGCAATGTACACCTGATGGCTGAAGAGCATATCCTCCGCTTGGGCGTAACGGGACATTTTTTCGTCAAATTGGAGATGGTGCGACGCCACGAACGCCCGTTCAACGGCGAACCAATAGCCAGTAGCCCATTCGGTCTCCATGTCGCCGACGATCGGCTGAGGATAACGCGCCTGCATGCAGGCCATCACTTTGCCATATGTTAGCGGCCTGAATGTATTGGTCAGGAAAAAGGTCGCGGCGGCCCGGCGCCAGAAGGGGCGCGGCTGAGCCAAGGCGAGAGTGTCGCGGGCGGCCAGCATCACCATTGCTGGCGATTTTTTGATCTTGGTAACGAAGTCTCCCGTCACTGAAGCAGGCCAGTCAACGTCGTCGTCGGAGAAAATCACCCAGTCACCGGTTGCGGCCTTGAGCCCGAGATTGCGCGCGTGTGTTGATGAAGGCACGTCGGACCAGATTATCCGAACGTTAAGGCCGGCATGTGATACGGTTTCAATAGCGGCAGAGACGCTAGGCCGCTCTTCGGATGGAGACTGGTCAATGACGATGATTTCATCTGGCCTTCGTTGCTGAGCCGCAATCGTGCTTAAGGTGCGGCCAAGTGAGGACGCACGCCGATAGGTGGCGATGACAACGGAAACCTTCATCTCATTAAACAATCCCCAGTGCCGATAAATAACGCCGGGCGAATACCTCGGCGGAGTATAGTTCCTGCGCACGCTGCCGGCCTTTCCCTGCGCGCTCATGAGCCTCTATCGGCTGGTTGATGACTTCTAAGATCTGGGCACAGAGGGCGGCAGGCGAGCCCTGTTCAGCGTAATAAGCAGAGTCGCCCGCGACCTCCCGCATGGCCGCGACATCCGACAGGACGCAGGGCAATCCAGCAGCCATGGCTTCGGCCACGGCTATGCCGAAACCCTCCCCTGCCGAAGTCGCGAAAATGAATGCTTCCCAGTTTCGCATGGCCTCTTGCGGCCGAGGCAATGCACCCAGGAATCTAACACGATGTTCAAGGCCTGCGGCGGCTACCTGGCGACGGAGTTCGTCCGCTAAAGCTCCCTCGCCTGCCAGCTCGAGGCGAAACTCCAAATCCACCGGCAATAGTCGGATGGCTTCGATGAGGCTGCGGTGATCCTTAAGCCGATCGAGCCGGGCTAGCAT
>ENA-OREM01001753-OREM01001753.1-marine-metagenome-genome-assembly--contig:-NODE-1753-length-10261-cov-3.689906_pt1 | contig 10261 bp, 7 predicted proteins | sample MGYA00248623_ERZ508561 | MGnify/ENA primary metagenome ERZ508561 (study PRJEB26227, sample SAMN06264494) | marine metagenome | isolation source: Columbia River Estuary | place: USA:Columbia River Estuary...
CCTTAGCTGGATTACATCCTGCGTAAAAACCAATTTGTCCGCTTCCGGCAAACTGTTGTGCGTAGGCATAGACCGAGTATGCAAGGCCGCGCTTTTCGCGAATTTCTTGGAACAAGCGAGAAGACATTCCCCCACCAAGTGCAGATGCCAAAATTCCCATCGCAAAGCGTCGATCATCATGACGAGCAACGCCCTCCATGCCGTAAAACATGTGTGCTTGTTCCGTTGGGCGAGAAATAAGGCCAACAGAGCGTTGAGGGCTCTTTCGTACAACAGTGTTTGGGCGAATAACTGGCGCGCCAGTTACATCCAAGAATCCATCTTGAGAAAGTGCCGCTTCAACCATTGCAACAACTTTTTTGTGCTTAATGTTTCCAGCAACAGCTACTACCAAATCTTGCGGCAGGTAACGCTTCTTGTAATAGTTAAAAACCGAGTTACGGGACATGTTGTTGATTGAATCAATGGTGCCAAGGATCGGACGACCCAAAGGCGTATCACCGTAATAAGTTTCGGCATATAAGTCATGAACTAAGTCGCTGGGATCATCATCGCGCATGGCAATTTCTTCAAGGACTACCTTACGTTCGGCATCGACATCTAAGGCTGTAACAATTGACGATGTGATCAAATCTGACACAACATCAATTGCCATTGGCAGATCGGTATCGATTACACGTGCGTAAAAGCAGGTGTACTCCTTGCTTGTGAAGGCGTTCATCTCGCCACCAACTGATTCGATGGAAGAAGAAATCTCTAAAGCATTTCGTCGCTTGGTTCCCTTGAACAGTAAATGCTCTAGAAAGTGAGAAGCCCCAGCAACTGCCGGGGTTTCATCACGAGAACCAACATTTACCCAGATACCAATCGCGGCGCTGCGTACCGAAGGAACTTCTTCAGTAACGATACGCAGACCGCTAGGTAAAACTGAACGACGAACGCTCATTTATTCAGCTGAACCAGTTGTTCCATCTTCAAGTACAGGAACCAAAGACAACTTGCCCTTTGGATCGATCTCGCCGATTTCAACCTGGATCTTGTCGCCAACCTTCATAACCTCTTCAAGGTTTTCAATGCGCTTTCCACCATGCATCTTGCGAATCTGAGATACGTGGAGCAAGCCATCTTTACCTGGCATCAATGAGATGAAAGCACCAAATGCTGCAAGCTTTACAACGGTACCGAGGTAGCGCTCTCCAACTTCTGGCATCTGTGGGTTAGCAATTGCATTGATTTGAGCACGTGCAGCTTCAGCTGATGGACCATCAACTGCGCCGATATAGATTGTGCCGTCATCTTCAATTGAAATATCTGCGCCAGTCTCATCTTGAATCTGGTTAATAATCTTGCCCTTAGGCCCGATTACTGCACCGATCTGATCAACTGGAATCTTCACAGAGATAATGCGTGGAGCAAATGGGCTCATCTCATCTGGGCCATCAATTGCTTCATTCATTACATCTAAAATCGCAAGACGCGCTTCCTTAGCTTGGTGCAATGCACCAGCTAGTACTGAAGCAGGAATTCCATCAAGCTTTGTATCTAGCTGCAACGCTGTAACGAAATCCTTTGTTCCGGCGACTTTAAAGTCCATATCGCCAAATGCATCTTCTGCACCAAGAATGTCAGTGAGTGCTACGTACTCGACCTTGCCATCGACAGTGTCAGAGATAAGACCCATTGCAATACCTGCAACTGGTGCGCGTAGTGGAACGCCTGCGTTATAAAGCGCAAGAGTTGATGCACACACAGATCCCATAGATGTTGATCCATTTGAACCAAGTGCTTCAGAGACCTGACGGATTGCGTAAGGGAACTCTTCGCGAGTTGGAAGTACTGGAATCAAAGCACGCTCTGCAAGTGCACCGTGGCCAATTTCGCGACGCTTAGGTGTACCAACACGACCAGTCTCACCAGTTGAATATGGTGGGAAGTTGTAGTTGTGCATATAACGCTTATGGTTTTCAGGATTCAACGTATCTAGCTGTTGTTCCATCTTGAGCATGTTAAGAGTCGTGATTCCAAGAATCTGTGTCTCTCCACGTTCAAAGATTGCTGAACCGTGAACACGAGGAATTACTTCAACCTCTGCAGATAGTGCACGGATATCGCGCAATCCACGTCCATCGATACGGATCTTGTCGCGCAATACGCGCTGGCGAACAAGCTTCTTAGTTAGTGAACGAAACGCTGCAGGAACTTCCTTCTCGCGGCCTTCAAAGGCAGCAGAAACTGATTCCTTCGTTGATGCAGAAATCTCATCAATCTTTGTTTCGCGCTCTTGCTTACCAGAAATTGTTAGCGCCTTTGCAAGATCTGCACTTGCTGCCTTTTCAACAGCTGCAAATACATCATCTTGGTAATCAAGAAAGACTGGGAACTCAGCAGTTGGCTTTGCAGCCACCTTTGCAAGCTTTGACTGTGCTTCGCAGAGAATCTTGATAAATGGCTTTGCAGCATCTAGACCTTGTGCAACAACTTCTTCATTAGGAGTTGGTGCCCCGCCCTTGATGAGCTCAATTGTCTTTGTTGTAGCTTCTGCTTCAACCATCATGATTGCAACATCGCCATCGCTAATGCGACCAGCAACAACCATGTCAAAGACTGCGTTTGCAACCTGTGAATGGTTAGGGAATGCAACCCACTGTCCATCAATCAAAGCAACGCGAACGCCACCGATTGGACCAGAGAAAGGCAAACCTGCAAGTTGTGTTGACATTGAAGCAGCATTAATCGCGATTACGTCATACATGTGGTCTGGATCAAGTGCCATTACTGTCACAACGATTTGAACTTCATTACGAAGTCCCTTAACAAATGATGGACGCAATGGACGGTCGATTAAACGACAAGTAAGAATTGCATCTTCTGATGGACGACCTTCACGACGGAAGAATGATCCTGGAATACGACCAACTGCATACATCTTTTCTTCAACATCAACTGTTAAAGGAAAGAAATCAAATTGATCTTTAGGAGTCTTTGATGCAGTTGTAGCTGAGAAGATCATTGTTTGATCATCTAGAAATACTGCAGCAGCTCCTGCTGCTTGGCGCGCTAGGCGACCTGTTTCAAAACGAATCTCTCGTTTTCCAAATTTTCCGTTATCAATAACTGCAACGGCTGACTGAACCTCTTGACCCTCCATGGGTCCTCCTTTATTACTATGGACGCGACTCATTGCAAGTCACATCGTGGTTACTACCCACTTAAAGGAGAAATGAATCTTCGATCGAAGTTCACGCACATTAATTTGTGCGGAAACCACTACCGAGGACCATTTGCCTTGAAGTGGTGTAGGTATTACTTAATTAGCGGCGAATACCGAGCTTCTCGATAATCACGCGGTAACGGTTGATATCTGTCTTAGCAAGATATTGAAGAATGCGACGACGACGACCAACTAGCAACAACAGACCACGACGGTTGTGGTGATCATGTGGATTGGTCTTTAAATGTAATGTGATTTCTTCAATACGCTTAGATAGCAAAGCGACCTGAGCTTCAGGACTTCCCGTGTCAGTAGGAGTAGATCCGAACTGCGCGACAATTTGCTTTGTTACTTCTGGTGTTAGTGCCATTCTTTAGTACTCCTTGGTTTCTGATCACGAGGGCTTTCGGTTTGCCTCACGAAAGCTCGCTTTCTCGTTGGACTGGGCAAGATTACCAGCGGGGGCGAATAAGGTGAAATCCTGAGCCTAAAGCTCGGTTAATTCACGGGCTTTAGCACAGTCTTTAGCCATCTGCTCAAGCAATGGCTCAAGTCCATCAAATTTTAAAGTTTCACGAAGTCGCCAACCAAATTCAATTGTTGCCCGTTTTGAATAGAGCTCTAAACCAACTTGATCAATTGCATATGCCTCAACTTGGCGGCCTCGGACTCCATCAAAAGTTGGATTAGTTCCAATTGAAATAGCGGCAGGCCATCTATCAATGCCAACAGTTAACCATCCTGCATACACACCATCAGCTGGAATTGTTTGATTTTCAAGATCTCCCAGATTTGCAGTTGGATAACCAATTTCACGACCACGCTTTTCGCCATGAACCACAATGCCATCTAAACGATGAGGTCTAGTTAATAACTCCCGTGCCTGTTCAACATTGCCTTCAACAATTAATTTGCGGATTCGTGTGGAAGAAACAACTTCACCATCAGATGGTTCAAGATCTAGCACAATCGTCTCAAAGCCAGAGTGGGCCTTTAATGAATCAACATTTCCGGCAGCCTTTGATCCATATGTAAAGTTCTTACCAACCACAACCTTTGTTGCACCAAGCTGATCAACAAGGACGCGATTAACGAAATCTTCAGGTGACATCGCGGCAAACTCTGGCGTGAACTTCATAACAGCGACTTGGTCTGCGTTATGTATCTTGAGTAGCTCAATTCGATCAGTCAAAATTGTGAGCAAAGTTGGAGCTCGATCTGGTGCAAAAACAGTTGTTGGGTGTGGATCAAAAGTCAGCGCAATAATCTTTTCATCACCAGCAATCGCTTTGGCTTGATTGAGCACTTCTTGATGTCCCTTATGGACACCATCAAAGACCCCAATGACTACAACGCTCATGTTTATATTGTCTCAGACCTAGTTAGCCGCTGCGAATACGGCGATTGGCTTGGCTAAAGCATCCTTGTTACACAACAGCGCGATGAGCTCTTGTCCAGAAATCGCTGCATAGATCGCTTCATCTGGATTTGGGCTCAGTGGGCGACCAAAGGAAAGTTCATTGACTTCCTCAAGTGCAAGCTCACGTGCGCTAAATGTGCTTCGCGCAACATCAACTAACGGCAACGCTACAAACTCCCCCGCCTTAAGCGATGTTAGCGAGATGGCCGTGTCTAAACCAAAGCCAGCAACTCTCGTGCGGCGCAATGCATTGAGGTGCCCGCCTACTGCAAGTGCATCACCACAATCTCGGGCAATAGCACGGATAAATGTTCCAGCAGAACACGTCACTTCAATATCAACTTCAATAGCGTTTTCAATGCGGCGGATTGCTGTGATATCTAACTGTGAAATCGTGACTTCACGAGAAGCAAGTTCAACGCTTTCACCTGCTCTAACACGATCATAGGCACGTTCACCATCAACTTTCACAGCCGAAACCGAACTAGGACGTTGCATGATGGTGCCACGCATTTTCACGAGCTCTGCTTCGATTTGAGAATCAGTAATACCTGAAACATCACCGCGTGAAATAACTTCACTTTCAACATCATCTGTGACTGTTGCAGCACCTAGAACAACTGTGGCTGCATAGCTTTTATCCCCATTGGTGATGTATTGAAGCAAACGTGTGCCGTTATTAAAACCTAAAACCAAAATGCCTGTCGCCATCGGATCTAACGTGCCGGCATGGCCAACTTTGCGTGTACCAAGTGCACGTCGTGCAATAGCCACAACATCGTGGCTTGTCATACCTGGTTCTTTATCTACAACCAGAAATCCGTGCTCGATGATTAGTCCTCGTCAATAACGCGAGGGGCTTTATATGGATCTTCTCCCCCGGCATATGTTGCATTAGCGCGAAGAGCAGCAACTTCAGCATCTAACTCATGTACTTTTGTAAGCAATGAATCAAGTGCCTTAGCACTCTCTGGCAAACCATCTTCAAAGAATGCAAGCGTTGGCGTGATTCGCAAACCTAGTTCACGCCCAAGTGCTGACCTGATTGCACCATTAGCACTCTCAAGTGCGGCAGTTGTTGCAGCACGTTGATCGATATCACCTAGCACGGTATAGAAAACCGAAGCTTGTTGGAGATCTCCAGTAACGCGTGCATCAGTAACGGTGACGAAGCCAAGACGTGGATCTTTGATCTTTGTCTCAAGCAACTGCGCCACAATTACTTTGATTCGGTCTGCAACCTTTTGGCTGCGGTGTGATGCTGCCATTGTTATACCCGCTTTTTCTCGCGCATCTCAAAGACTTGAATGGTGTCGCCAATTTGAAGATCCTTCATATTGCCAAGACCAATTCCGCACTCGAAGCCTTCTTTGACTTCAGTTGCATCATCTTTAAAGCGCTTAAGTGAATCGATTGTGAGGTTATCCAGGATGAGGGTTTCACCACGCAAAATACGTGCCTTTGCATTACGACGGATGACTCCATCCTTAACAAGTGAACCTGCGATGTTTCCAGCCTTAGAAGATTTGAAGATCTCACGAACTTCAGCGTTACCAGTGATAACTTCTTCATAGATTGGCTTGAGCAGACCCTTAAGTGAGAGCTCAATCTCTTCAATTGCTTGATAGATGACTGAGTAGAAGCGAACTTCAACGCCTTCTTGATCAGCAAAAATTGCAGTCTGTGGTTCTGGCTTAACGTTAAAGCCAATCACTACTGCAGTTGAAGCAGATGCCAACGTGATATCGCTCTTAGTAATTGCACCAACACCACGGTGAATAACGCGAAGATCAACTTCTGCGCCAACATCGAGCTGCATCAATGCCTCTTCTAGGGCTTCCACAGATCCACTTACGTCACCCTTAAGAATCAAATTAAGAGTAGTGATCTTGGATTGCTCCATAAAGTCTTCAAGTGAGACCTTTTTGCGTGCCTTAGCAAGTTGGGCGTTGCGCTCTGCAGCTTGACGCTTTTCAGCGATCTGACGAGCGGTGCGATCTTCATCGGCAACTAAGAATGTATCTCCAGCACTTGGAACAGATGTGAAACCAAGAACCTGAACTGGACGTGATGGACCAGCGATTTCTACTGAATCACCATTCTCATCCAACATCGCACGAACGCGACCAAATGCACCACCGGCAACAATTGCATCACCAATTCTTAGAGTTCCACGTTGAACAAGAACTGTTGTAACTGGACCACGGCCACGATCAAGGTGAGCTTCAATGGCAACACCACGAGCAGAATCATCTGCAACAGCGCGCAGATCAATAGCTGCATCGGCGGTAAGAAGAATTGATTCGATCAAATCTTGAACACCTTGGCCTGATTTTGCAGAGACGTTTACGAAGATTGTTTCTCCGCCGTACTCTTCTGCGATCAAGTTGTACTCAGTTAACTGCTGACGGACCTTATCTGGGTTCGCACCCTCTTTATCCATCTTGTTAACGGCCACAACGATTGGAACATCAGCTGCTTGAGCGTGGTTTAACGCTTCAATTGTCTGAGGCATGATTCCATCATCTGCAGCAACTACAAGAACTGCAATGTCAGTTACCTTGGCACCACGAGCACGCATAGCTGTGAAAGCCTCGTGACCTGGTGTATCAATAAATGTAATTGCGCGATTAATTCCGTTATGGTCATGGTGAATTTGGTATGCACCAATGTGCTGTGTAATTCCACCAGCTTCTGACTTCATTACTTCACTCTTTCGGATTGCATCCAAAAGCGAAGTCTTACCGTGGTCAACGTGACCCATAACGGTCACAACTGGAGGACGTGCAACCAACATATCAGGATCGATATCACTGAGTTCGTCAGTTAAATCAATATCAAAGCCTTGTAGTAGTTCACGATCTTCATCTTCTGGGCTAACAATTTGAATGTCATAGCCCAGTTGAACACCAAGAATTTCAAAAGTATCAGCATCCACAGATTGAGTTGCTGTAACCATTTCACCCAAGTGAAAGAGCGCTGCAACTAGCGCTGCTGGATCTGCATTGATCTTGTCTGCGAAATCTGCCAATGAAGCACCGCGACGCATACGAATAGGAGTCTTGCCATCACCGTGTGGAACAACTGCTCCACCAAGTTGTGGTGCCTGCATATTGTCGAATTCATCGCGCAATGCTTTTCTAGATTTAGATTTACGTCCTGACTTCTTGCTTGCATTCTTTCCAAATGCTCCGCCTGCACCGCCACGTTGTGGTGGACGACCGCCACCTGGACGTTGTGGACCACCTGCTGGTGCTCCACCTGCATTTGATTTATATGGAGATGCTGGTGCACCAGTTGAAGGAGCTCCAGTACGTGGAGGAAAACCAGCACCTGCTGGTGGACGAGCCCCTGGTGGACGTGCAGCAAATCCTGGACGAACTGAACCTGGACGTGGTCCTGACATTCCAGGACGTTGTGGTGCACCGCCCGGACGTTGTGGTGCTCCGCTTGGTCGTTGTGGTGGACGTGGTGTTGTGCCACCAGTTGAAAATGGATTATTACCTGGACGTGGTGGGCGTGGAACTGCGCCACCAGTTGAAAATGGATTATTACCTGGACGTGGTGCAGGTTTTGGAAGCTCTGATTTTTCTTCAGCGATTGCTTCTGCAGCATGTGTCTTTGCAGATTCTGCCTTTGCTGCTTCAACGCGCTCTTGTTGTGCCTTAAGTGCGTTGATATCAACGCCTAGTTCTGCCGCTAACTCCGCAGCTTGTTCAGCACTTACTTCACTCTTAGGTTTTGCCGCGGCCTTTTTGGCTGCAGCCTTTTTGACAGGCTTTTTTTCCTCTGCAGGTTTTGCATCGGGATACATCTCGATGAGCTTGCGCACAACTGGCGCTTCTACTGTCGATGATGCTGATCGGACGAATTCGCCCATTTCTTGGAGCTTTGCAAGGACAACCTTGCTCTCCATACCGAGTTGCTTTGCTAACTCGTGTACGCGGACCTTTGACACTTTTTCCCCTGTCTTGGCCCGCATGAAACTTCACATGCAAGCCCTAGTTGTACGACCTCATAGTTCTAGCGAGCTCATTTGAGTTTCATATCTTTCTTATCCATTTCTTCGGTTTAAGCAATGCCCTATGGTATCGAACCCGAGGCCCCTTTACATAATGCCCTTAGGCCTCAATCGGATTGTCTGGGTGAATATCGATTCGCCAGCCAGTTAAGCGGGCCGCTAAGCGTGCATTTTGCCCATCTTTTCCAATGGCAAGTGAGAGTTGGTAATCAGGCACAACCACCTTGGCAGAGCGTCCAGCAAGGTCAGTGATTTGCACGGATGCAACTTTGGCTGGTGCAAGTGAGTGTCCAACAAATGTTGCAGGATCTTCCGACCAATCAACAATATCGATTTTCTCTCCATGTAACTCATCCATCACTGCGCGAGCACGCGCACCCATGGGACCAATTAATGAACCCTTAGGACTCACGCCAGCACGGTGAGAGCGAACTGCAATCTTTGTGCGATGACCTGCTTCGCGTGCAACTGCCATGATTTCAACAATGCGATCATTGATCTCTGGAACTTCTAGAGCAAATAACTGCTTCACAAGTGCTGGGTGGCTGCGAGATAACATGATCTCAGGGCCTTTTAATCCCTGTTTTACTTCAACAACAAAACATTTAATGCGATCACCGTGGTTATATATCTCACCTGGTACTTGTTCTTGTGGCGGAATTCGTCCTTCAAATCGACCTAGGTTCACAAGAATCATTTTTGGATCACGCCCTTGCTGAACAACACCAGAGATAACATCTCCAACATTAGCTGTGAACTCTGCAACGATTGACGCGTCATTTGTCTCACGCATCCTCATCTTGATCACTTGTCTAGCTGTTGATGTGGCAACACGAGAGAAACCCTCAGGCATATCTTGCTCATCACCGATTTTCTCGCCAATTTCATTGAACTGAGAAATCAATATTTGAATTTCACCTGACTCGCGATCTAAAACAGCATGAGCATGACGCTTAGCTTCATCGGTCTGGTTATAGGCGGTAAGAACGCCTACCTCAATTGCTTGAATCAACTGCTCCAAGGGAATGCCTTTTTCATTAGTGAGTTCTACTAAGGCTGACATCTCAACATGCATTAGTTGTCATCCTTTCGGTTAAATTCAATTTCAACCACAGCGCGCTTGATATCTGCAAAGGCAATCTCATGGTTTTTCATACGTCCTTTAATGTTTTCAACTAACTGGGCATGAGTATCGTTAAATTCACCGAGTCTGGCAGTGACTACTGTTCCATCGTTGAGAGTCATCTTGATTAATCGAGTGAGGTTTTTAGTCCAGTGGCGGGGCAAAGTAAGTGGGCGATCAACACCAGGAGATGTGACTTCTAGTGTGAAAGGGTTATCACCCAATGCGGGTTCATTATCTAAAAGCTCTGAGATCACGCGCGAAACTGAAGTAACTTCATCCATGTTGAGCGGCTTTAATCCATCAACAACACAGATAACAGTGCTGTGATTACCGGCTTTTTGCATGAGAACTTCTTCTAAGAAAAATCCCGCGTTTTCAACAGCTGGGGTGAGAAGTTCGGTCAGTGAATCCTTGAGCGCCATGATTGTTTCTGCTTTCTTATTAAGTTGTGGGTTAAGTGTAACTAGAAAGATGCGAAAGTAT
>ENA-OREM01001759-OREM01001759.1-marine-metagenome-genome-assembly--contig:-NODE-1759-length-10236-cov-6.003150_pt1 | contig 10236 bp, 10 predicted proteins | sample MGYA00248623_ERZ508561 | MGnify/ENA primary metagenome ERZ508561 (study PRJEB26227, sample SAMN06264494) | marine metagenome | isolation source: Columbia River Estuary | place: USA:Columbia River...
TGAAGGAATACCCCTACGTCCATGCCCGGATCGAGTCGATGTTCGAGGTCGAGCGCAAGAAGTCTGACAAGGATCGAGCTCTGGAAGTGATCCGTGGCAACCTCGGTGACAAGGTCGCAGACCTCGTGCTGGCGAAGGCTGTGGTGGAGTATTCGGACGAAGACTACGATCTGAACGAGCTTGCCGAGAAGCAGGACGGACGCTTGCCGCAAGCGGTGTTGGAGCAGATCTATCAGGGAGAGCTGCGTGAAGACCCCCTGACACTGACCCGCGTTCTTGAGGACTACATCGACTACAAGACCGAGGCTGGCGTAATCGATAAGAACCTCTCCAATCGGATCGAGCGCCTCCGCCGAGAAATGCTCCACCTCTATGGCAAGACCAAGATGGAGAAGGTGCTCCTGAAAGACATCAGCAGGTCTGACGCCAATGCCCTACGAGACCTCCTCCTGGGCAAGATGGCTCCCAACTCTGTGCAGCGGACCATCGGTATCCTGAAGGCGGCTGTGAACTTCACCATCACCGAGCAGGGTCTCGGTATCCCGAATGTCTTTGCAAGCCTCAGGATAAAGGGGGCAGGTGCTAGCAGAACCGATCGACTGCCAATCTCTGACACGGACCTAGAGAGCCTGATTGCAGCAGCCAAAGGTAGCGAACCCGCCGCAAGCCTCTTGGTCGTCTTGGCAGACACCGGGGCACGCCTCGGAGAGATCGTCGGTCTGGAGGCAAGAGACGTCGATACAGAGGCCAGAGTTCTGCACATCCGGCCCAATGGAACGCGGGGGCTGAAGACCAAGAGCTCGCAGCGGAGCATTCCTCTATCCCAGAGAGCCACAGAGGCCCTCAAGGGGCGCCTCGTTGGTCTCTCGGATACCTCCCCTATCTATGAGCAATATGCTCGCCCTCGTGGCAGAGATGCAGCCTCTGCGATGCTCATGAAGCGGCTCAGGCTGATCGTGGAAGACCCGAAGGTCACCATTCACTCGCTGCGGCACCGAATGAAGGACAAGCTGCGCAACACCGGCTGCCCGGAGGCCATCTCCCTGGCCATCCTCGGACACAGCACCAACACAGTCGCTGCCAACTATGGCTCAGGCTATGCGCTGGAGGTCATGCGGGAGGCGTTGGTGAGGGTGTGGGAGGAGTGATGGTGGAGTGGGCGAGTGACGCGTCTGAGCGGACCTTCAACCAAAGCGCAGCTAACGGCAAGAAAGAGCCTGCAATGCCCAATGCTGCATAATGCATGAAGAGCGGCTTCCAAGTGTGAAATCGTAGGTGAGCGTCATTGGCGCCAATCCCGTAAATGCTCTGTCACCTTTCTAATGCCCCTTTTCCAAGCATAATTTTATCTCGGAACTTGAGAATTCGGGCGCTGCGTGTTTTCGATGTTTTTGCAGAACTCAAGTTGATCACATAACTTCGCTGTCTGCCCGGCGTCAGCTGGTGAAACGCTTCTGCAAGTTTTGGATCATCATCTAATGCCTCAACCAATTCGCCTGGCAGCTCAAATTCCACCTTCACTTTTGGTGGTTCTATGCCAGAATCGGCATAGCCAATGGCTTCTTCGATATATGACCTGACCACTTTCTCCATTCGTGCTACATCATCATTCCTGGTGAAGATAATCATGTCAGCCGTTTGCGTATTGGGTCCCTTCTTGATCAAGATACCTTCAGGGTCTTTCATCAACGCAGCTTTGAAAAACGTCAGCCGGAAATCATCGCGAAACGAACCAATGATGACAACATTGCGTTTGCCACGCATGTAGCAAGGGTGCCCCCATTTTGCTGTTTCTGTAAGATCAAGTTCCCGGCAAATAACGCGTAAATCAGCCAATCCCATTGCCCACTTTAGGACCTTGCAATCGGGCGTCGCGAAATATTTGCAGCGTCCGCACCCCTTTGTGAAATAGTCAGCGATGTTCGTGATCATGATATTGAATTACTCAACTTTCTTAAGGTCCACTTCTAAGTGGTTACTATGATTCAAGAATACTCTTTCGCCAAGTACCCCATTAGTAGGAAGCCAAAGGCATCAATGTCAGAGTAGATGTGAGCGGACATTCATTGGAGAGCCGCAAACTGGTGCTTTGTCGCGCACTACGGCCATCAATGCGCGCCACTATGAAGGTCGACTTCGAGCTCTCGTCAACACTCAAGTATGAAAACACGATTGTTATAAGCGATCGCTGGGTGCTGTCAGACGAATGCGAACTCGTCTCAGTTTCCCGATATCGGCAATCTTTTAGGCTGCGCAGATGCAGCGCCACTCGGCAAGAGCGGCGGTGCGGTTGAGCTTGAAATTTGATCGGCTGTAGAGATGTCGTTCCTGATTGAAATGGTTGTGGACTGAGGCGTGTACGGCGACGAATTTCTGTAAGGTTCGCATGCGCCTAAATCGAAGCATGGCCCGTTCTCTTCGTCGGAATGGCTGGTATGAATTCTCGGCCCGATTGTTGAGCCAGCGGCCAGTTTCCTGTTTGTCGGCGTTGCCGATTGCCTTCATCGCTGCACCATCGGATCGCAGTTTATCGGTCACGAAGATATGCGGGTTGCCATGCCGTTTCATCGTTTTCCTGAGGAATTTCAATGCTGCTTTGCGATCCCGGCGCTTTGTAACGAAGCTTTCGAGAACTTCCCCTTCATGATCGACCGCGCGCCAAAGGTAGTGCGTCTCGCCATTTATTTTCACGAACACTTCATCCAGGTGCCATTGCCAATTTGAGTATGAACGCATCCGATTGATCCGCTTCCTACGGATTCCAGCAGCAAACACCGGGCCAAAGCGGTTCCACCAGAACCGAACGGTTTCGTGGCAGATGTCGATGCCCCGTTCGTGCAACAAATCCTCCACATTCCGCAGCGACAATGGGAACCGGACATACATCATCACCGCCAGGCGGATGATCTCGGGTGATGTTTTGAAATAGCGAAAGGGGCTGGGTTTTGTCATCCGGTGACGCTAGCCGGCGCGAACCCAGCCGGCAAGAAAGTTCCTCTGACACTGCCACGGCGCGAAATGCCTCAATGACATCTGGCAGCAAGGCCACCGTAGCAGAGGGCACCGCAGCGATGCGCACGATTCCTGTGGTCGACATCGCGTGACGGCGGATTGCATTCGCACTTTTGTCAAAAACATCGGTGGCACGCTGACTTTCCAATAGAACAAGCTGGCCCAACGGCGTCAGGCGGCTTTTCCGATCTGTCTTAAATAGGGGACCCCCAACTTCTTCTTCAAATTGCGCCAACATCATCGACACCGCAGAAGGTGTCCGGCCCAAAACAGCGGCAGCAACAGCAAGCGTACCTTGCGCTGCTGTAACCGAGAATGTTCTGAGCATTTCGAGCTTAATAGACATTCAGAATTCCTGAAAAAAACTTCAATTCTTTGAGAGTGACTGAACTTATCGAAACCGTCTAGACCACAATTAAATAAATTGGAGACCACCATGACCGACCCTACGCAGCTTTACATTGATGGCGCATGGACAGATGGGGCGACGCAAATCGAAAACCGCAATCCATCTGATACGTCGGATTTGATTGGTATGTATGCGCAAGCCGATGCCGTCCAGTTGGACGCCGCACTGGATGCCGCCCGACGTGCACAACCTGCATGGTGGGCTGCGGGCATTCAAAAACGCCATGATGTGCTGATGGCAATCGGCACAGAGCTGATGGCGCGCGCCGACGAAATCGGGCGCATGTTGTCACGCGAAGAAGGAAAGCCGATGGCAGAAGGCAAGGGCGAGGTGTACCGCGCGGGACAGTTCTTTACCTATTTTGCCGCAGAAACCCTCCGCCAGCATGGCCATATGGCCGAAAGTGTACGCCCGGGAATCGAGATTGACGTGCGCCGCGAGCCGGTTGGTGTTGTGGCGATCATCTCGCCGTGGAACTTCCCGGTGGCAACTCCTGCTTGGAAAATTGCCCCAGCGCTTGCCTTTGGTAACGCAGTTGTTTGGAAACCTGCAAACGTCACCCCTGCCAGCGCCATGGCCCTGACAGAAATTATTGCGCGTCAGGACATTCCCAAAGGCCTGTTCAACCTCGTCGCTGGTCCGGGCCGAGATGTGGGTCAGCGCCTTGTGGAAAGCGCACAAGTGGACGCGATCAGCTTTACCGGCTCTGTACCGGTGGGTCGGGGTATCGCAGCTGCCGCCATGCAGAACATGACCAAAGTCCAAATGGAAATGGGATCCAAAAACCCGTTGATCGTCATGGACGATGCCGACATTGATCTGGCCGTGATGCATGCTGCCGGTTCCGCTTTCGGGGGGACCGGTCAGAAATGCACCGCGGCAAGCCGGTTGATCGTTCACAGTGCCATCCATGATGCCTTCGTGGAAAAGCTGATCGCGGCTACCAAGGCCCTGAAAGTCGGGCACGCGCTTGAAGCAGGCACACAACTTGGCCCCGTGGTCAGTGAAAGCCAGTTGAACCAGAACCTCGACTATGTGGGTATCGGCAAAGACGAAGGCGCTGATCTGCTGTGTGGTGGCGACCGTCTAGAGATGGCCACCGATGGATACTACATGTCCCCTGCCATCTTCACGAATACACGCAACGACATGCGCATCAACGTGGAAGAGATGTTCGCCCCTATTACAGCCGTGCAGCGCGCGGACAGCTATGAGGAAGCATTGAGCCTTGCCAATGACACGCAGTTCGGTCTGACCGCTGGCATTATGACAACCTCGCTTGCCCGGGCCAGCCACTTCCGGGCCAACATGCGTGCGGGCTGTGTGATGGTGAACCTGCCCACCGCTGGTACAGATTATCATGTGCCTTTCGGCGGACGTGGTGCCTCAAGCTTTGGACCGCGTGAGCAAGGCTCTTATGCATCCGAATTCTACACCAGCGTGAAAACCGCATATGTTTGCGCGGGTGAGCCTGCATGACCTATCTGATTGATGGTCTGCAATACGCCAATTGGTCCGAAAAAATCTTTCGCCAGATGCGCGACGGGGGCGTGGACGCGGTTCACGTGACCATTACCTACCACGAGACGTTTCGTGAGACTGTACTTGTCATCGAACAGTGGAACCGCTGGTTCGAGCAATATCCCGACCTGATTTTTCAGGGGCGCACCGCTGATGACGTCCGCCGCGCCCGCGAAACCGGCCGCACTGCGATCTTTTTTGGCTCACAAAACCCATCCTGCATCGAGGATGATATAGGGCTAGTCGAAGTGATGCATACGCTCGGTCTGCGGTTCATGCAGCTGACCTACAACAACCAGTCCCTGCTTGCGTCGGGGTGTTATGAAGACAACGACACAGGTCTGACCCGCATGGGGCGGCAGGTGGTCTCTGAAATGAACCGCGTGGGCCTTGTCGTAGACATGAGCCATTCCGGCGAGCGTTCGACGTTTGAGGCAATCGAACATTCTACCCGCCCGATCACCATCAGCCACGCCAATCCCGCCAGCTGGCACAAGGCCCTGCGCAACAAGTCCGACGACCTGCTGCGCGCCCTTGGGCAAAGCGGCGGGTTTCTTGGTCTTTCTGCCTATCCGCATCACCTGAAGGACGGCAGCAAATGCACGCTGCAATCCTGGTGCGATATGGCGGCGTTGGCCATTGATCTGGTGGGATCACAGAATGTCGGCATCGGCACAGACCTGTGTCAGGATCAACCCGACAGCATCGTCGAATGGATGCGCGTGGGCCGCTGGACCAAGGCCATCGACTACGGCGAAGGATCTGCCGCCAACGCAGGCTTTCCGACCATGCCGAACTGGTTCCATGACAACCGTGATCTGGCAGGTTTCCGCGAAAGGCTTTTGGCGTCTGGTCTGGACCTGGCAACCATAGACGGTGTGATGGGCGATAACTGGCACGCCTTCTTTGACAAAAGTTTTGGGGCAAAAGGCAGCCCGAAAGAAATCCAAAACGCTGCCGAATAGGTGGCGCATCATCGCTTCTGGGAGGAACAAAGATGAGTGATACGAACAAAACGACGGGCCTATTTTCAGGCGGAACGGACAAGGCGCTCTTTGCAATCACGGGCGGCTTCATCGCCCTGTTCTGCGCCTATGCATTTTTCAACATTGACGGGCTCTCCGCACTGGTGGACAGCAGCTTTGCGTTCTCGGCAAAGTATTTCGGTCTTTACTGGCAGATCCTTTTGCTGGCCACGTTTTTGATTGGTCTGGTGCTGTGCGTTCTGCCGGGCTCCAAGACCTTGATGGGCGCGCTGACCATGCCTGAATTTTCAACATTCAGCTGGGCCTCCATGATCATGTGCACACTGCTTGCGGGTGGTGGCGTGTTCTGGGCCGCGGGTGAGCCGATTGCGCATTTCTTGTCACCCCCTCCCGTCTTTGGTGACCTGAGCGGTGACGTGCAGGCGCAGGCCCATGCGGCCCTTGCCCAAAGCTTCCTGCATTGGGGTTTTCTGGCCTGGGCTATTCTTGGGTCTCTGACCACAGTGATGCTGATGCACTACCATTACGACAAGGGTCTGCCGCTTGCCCCGCGCACGCTGCTTTACCCTGTCTTCGGTGACCGTGCCCTGACAGGCCCCATCGGCCTGATCGCTGATGCGTCCTGCATCATCGCAGTTGTAGCTGGCACCGTTGGCCCCATCGGCTTTCTTGGACTACAAATGTCTTACGGGTTGAACGAGTTGACCGGTATTCCAGACAACTTTGCCACACAGGCTGTTGCGATCATGGCGCTTGTGGGCCTCTACACAGTGTCCGCGATTACTGGATTGGCAAAAGGCATCAAGATCCTATCGCAGATCAATGTGATCCTTGCCGGTGCACTGCTCGCTTTCATGCTTATTGCAGGCCCTACGATAGATATTTTTGCAGGCTTCTTTGGCGGCATGCAGGTTTATGCTACTCACTTCTTTGACATGGCCATGTATCGCGGCGACGCTGGCTTGTTTGGCGATGCCGGTTGGCTGGGCTGGTGGACCGTGTTTTTCTGGGGCTGGTTCATGGGCTACGGTCCTCTGATGGCCGTTTTCATCGCACGTATCAGCCGCGGCCGTTCGATCCGCCAAATCATCCTGACGCTGTCAATCATGGCACCACTGATCACGAACTTCTGGTTCACGATCATCGGCGGCTCCGGCATCTTTTTCGAGATTGCTGAACCCGGCGTCATCTCCGCTCCATTCGAAGGCTTCAACCTGCCTGCAGGTCTGCTGGCAATCACCCAAGCCATGCCAATGGGGTTCATCCTATCGGTCCTGTTTCTGGTTCTGACGATGTGCTTTGTCGCCACGACAAGCGACTCCATGAGCTATGTTATTTCCAGCACCATGACCTCAGGCGAGCCTTCGTCCGCCATGCGCGCGTTCTGGGGCTTGGCGATGGGTGTTATGGCTTTGATCCTGATCTCGACCGGATCGGGGGGGATCGGCAAATTACAAAGCTTCATCGTCGTGACGGCGGTACCGGTATCGCTGATCTTGCTGCCGTCCCTTTGGGATGCGTTGCGGATCACGCTGATGCTGGGCCGCGAACCTAAAGCTGAGACTGCGTAACCCAATAACGTGGCGCGCCGCGGGTGCGCCACGTTTGCCACACATCTGCACTTTTGGGAGGATCTGCTATGTCATTGAACACCTCAATCCTATCCACTGAAACTCTAGACTATATGCGTCCGGCAACTGAGGTCATGCGCCTTGCCCGCATGGGCTGTGGCCACCCGACCCGCCTGTCATTTCTGCGCGTGCTATTGCGGCGTCTTGCATCGAGCGATTGGAAAATTGACCGTCCCGTCTGGAACGTGGACGCGAACGGCGTCGGCCACGGAGTATACCGCGTCAAAAGCGCCGAGCGCACTTATAGCCTTGTGGCCTTTGCCCACGACCTGCCCCCAGAAATGCGGTCCGACCGTGTGATCGCGACCGCATGGGACGCGACATTTACCTTGTTCGACGGTGAACCAACAGCAGAAGATATCGCACGACTGGCAGACAACGTTCCTTACCAAGAAGCCGGGCGCATTAGCGCCAAGGAATTGACGCTCGCCCGTGCCAATCGCTCGGTTCGGTTATTCGAACATGTGGTCAATGCATTGGCGCAAGGATGCCAGCCTGATCCGGCCGAAATTGCCGCCGTAGGATATCTGATGCGCACCACGGCAGTTTACGGATCGGGCAAGTTTGGCGCATCAGACCGCGCCGATATCGCTCAGCGGCCTGAACTTGCCGCGCCGTTTCAGGTGGAAATGCTCACCGTCTGGCTGATCCGCGCCTTTACCGTCGATATCGTCGAGCATATCGCGACTGCCCGAGGTGGCGAGACCGCTGTAAAGCTGGATCGCGACATCCGCCGCAGCCTTGGTGTTGGTAATTCCACCGGCCTCGGGATGGCCCCTTTCATTGTGCGCCACCCAGTTTTGCTTAACAATTGGATGATGGCCCGTGAAGAGGCACTGGCCCGCGTTCGTTCACAGTCAACTGCTCGGTCTCAGGCTGTTTCGGACCTGAGCGCTGCGCTGGATGCGGCAATCACGAACGCTAGGGTTTGGCACTCCGAGCATCCTATTCAGGTCTGCAAGCTGGATGAGCTGCGCCATGACCTCGCCTTGCTTTCGACAACGCTGAATACGTGGGACTGGAAGGGCGAACATCCTTGGGATGCTCTTTGGAGCTGGGGTGCCCAAACCCTGACTTTTGAAGGACAAGAGGCGCTTTTGTCCCTTATGCTGGAGCCTCACGGCGCGCTTATCGATGATCTGGCCGATCACATGGGGGCGAATGAAGCGGTTAGTTTCAGGATCAACGGCGCGATGCCTGTGGCTGAGTTGCTGCGCATTCTAGAAAGCGACTACGCCTGGGCGCTTGCGGTTGATTTCACCTCACCTGAAAATGTCGCACGGTTCTGGTATGTCTCCGAAGAAAAGCTTGAGCCCCGTTTAGGCGAACGCGCCACCGAGGACGGTGCAACATTGGAACAGCCGCTTTGCATCGCGCGGTTGGTAGCAGAGCTCCATGAAACGGTGCGAAATTTTGATGCCACCCAATCCGTCGCCGCGCTTATGTTGGCGCATCCTGAACACCGTTTTGCGGTACGGCGCGCGCAGATCACAGCGCACCACCCCTACGCCGAAGTGCAAGATAACCTGATCGCAGCGGACATGCTGCCCATTGATCTTTTACGCTGCAAACTCGCCTTTTTCGGCGCCAGCCAGTTCGACCCAAGATCGGATCGTTGGGTGCGCATCAACCTGTTTGCAGGCGCGCCCTTCCCCGATGACATCAAAGCGGGAGGTGCCGTATGAGCAGTGAACCTCAGGACCAGACTCGCGGCGATTCCACTCCGTTCTTTAGCGACACAAAGCCCGCGCCTCTGTCGTGTAATGAGGCCGCATCCCTGTGCATGAAAGCCGCGCGCGGCGCTGGCATGAGTTGGGGCATGGCTGAAGAGGCTGGCTTTGCGGCGGCTTGGCTGGTGTCGCATGGCATTGATGGACCGTCACATTTACGCGCACATCTGGAACGCGCGGATGGGCGCGACTGGGCGGACCTGTGCCCCACTGTAACCCCCGATGGCTGGCAAAATACAAATGGTCAGCCTGCCTGTCCGATCATTCTGGGTGCCACCATGTGCGACTATGCCGACTTGCCCGAAGGACCTCACTCTGGGACTACGATTGCCCTTGGTCCAGTCAGCGCACCCATTCTATTGGTGCCTTTTCTGGCCGAAGTAGCCCATAGCAACGGTCTGGCTTTCACATTATCTTGGCCAGAGGGCGCGGTCCGTATCGACGCGGATGAAACGTGGCTCCAAGCGTCCTTGCAGTCCCTTGGCGTGCCGCAACTTGTGCTGGCATTATCCACCAACGCCGCCCCCCCACATGAACCGTCTGCGGTATCCATGCCCAACGCCCAAACCACCGCTACGACCATTGTGGTCCTCAACACTTTCGCCATGCGCACCACCGTACCAGCTACTGAAGCATCGCGCGCAGGCGCTGGATCAACCCTTAGTGACAATGATTAACAAAGGAAATGTCATGACACTCTCCCGCCTCAACCCCGGCCCTCGTATGAGCCAAGCTGTTACCATCGGAAATATCGCGTTTCTCGCGGGCCAAGTGCCAGATTATCTGACCGCTGACATTGAAACCCAGACACAGCAGGTTTTGGCACATCTGGACAAAGTGGTTGCCGATATTGGTGCGACGAAATCCGACAGAAGTGGTCCTAGATTTTAGACCAGTTTGCAGCCTTGTTAAGATGGATCAGGGTTTCATTTAGGCTGCTAATCTCA
>ENA-OREM01001761-OREM01001761.1-marine-metagenome-genome-assembly--contig:-NODE-1761-length-10220-cov-3.192547_pt1 | contig 10220 bp, 9 predicted proteins | sample MGYA00248623_ERZ508561 | MGnify/ENA primary metagenome ERZ508561 (study PRJEB26227, sample SAMN06264494) | marine metagenome | isolation source: Columbia River Estuary | place: USA:Columbia River Estuary...
CCAACCTTGAATGTGCCCTCATCCGGCTTTTCACTACCGATAATCATTTTAAATAGGGTTGATTTACCCACATTTGGGAGACCGACAATACCGCAGTTAAAACCCATAATAAAATCCTTGTGACTCTTTTTGCTAGTTGGGTCGCCCCAAAGATGTGTTAGTCAGTGCTATGTAACTTAGTCATGGCTCTTTCCCATTGTCCTGATACGGCCAAGGAAAGTGCGCGTAGAGAGTCATCAATACTGATATTAATTAGTTCTTGCTCGCTTGGCGGCGCTTTTTTCAACACATAGTCAACGACTTGTCTAGCATTTCCCGGATGTCCAATACCAATTCTTAGCCTTGCGAAGTCACTATTGTTACCAAGGCACTTAATCGTATCTCGAAGACCATTATGACCGCCATGACCGCCACCTTTTTTAAAGCGCGCAATACCTGGACTTAAATCTAATTCATCATGGACTACCAAAATACGCTCGGTGGGGATTTGATAAAAACCCGCCAGAGCCCCTATGGACTTGCCGCTGAGATTCATAAAGGTGCTGGGTATTAGCAGGCGAACAACTCGACCGGCAATGCTGACCCTCGCGGTATCCCCAAAAAATTTACTCTCGTATTTGAGTTCCGCATGCAGAGATTTTGCCAGCTCCAGAACCAAGTCGGCCCCAACATTATGTCGCGTCCGTTCATAATTGGGGCCGGGATTTCCCAGCCCTACTATTAACTCTACGGGCGCGTCCAATGTCAGGGCCTACTTAGAGGGCAGAGGCGAAGATTACTCTTCGCTTGCTTCCTCGGCGCCGCTGTCTGCTTCACCAGCGCCTGCATCAGCTGCAGGTGCGGGTTCTTCATCTTCGTCTTTAGCTTTCGACTTGTTGACAGCTGCGATTGGAAGATCGTGGTCATCACCATGGCTCAGAGCAACGGATTCAACACCTTTTGGCAGTTTGATATCAGAGATATGCAGAGTCTGGCCAATTTCAACCTCTGCCATATCTACTTCGAGATACTCGGGCAGATCGGCTGGCAGACACATGATTTCCAGCTCGGTCATGCTGTGGGCGATCAGACCGCCACCCAGCTTAACGCCAACACAGCTCTCTTCATTGATAAAGTGCAGAGGCACTCGAGTCTGTAGCTTGGTATTCTTGCTAACACGCAGAAAATCCATATGCAGAACAATGGATTTTGCAGGATGACGCTGAACATCTTTAACAATAACGTCTTCAGACTTGCCGTCGATATCTAGAGCAATAATGTGAGAGTAGAACGCTTCGTTTTCCAGCGCTTTCATCACGTCTTTATGGATTAGAGCAATGCGGGCAGGATCTTTCTTTCCGCCGTAGACAATTGCTGGTATTTCGCCGGCCAGACGACGCAGGCGGCGGCTCGCACCTTTCCCTGTATCCTCGCGACCTTTCGCATGTAACGTAAAATCAGTAGACATAGTAGTCTCCAATGTTGTGCCAAGACAGACCGCGACCAGACCTGAATTGGGTTTAATTTGCCTCGGAATGAGGCGGCTTTAGATCAACGGGGGCCTGGCGTTAGCCAAACATCGCGCTGATAGATTCTTCGTTGCTAATACGGCGTACAGATTCACCCAGCAGCTTGGCTAGCTGCAGCGTGCGAATCTTTTTGCACTTCTTAGCTTCATCACTTAGCGGGATACTGTTGGCAACCACCAATTCATCCAGCTGAGAGTTATTAATATTCTGTATGGCCCCGCCGGATAAAACCGCATGGGTGGCATAGGCTACAACCTTGGCTGCGCCATTTTTCTTCAGTGCTTCGGCGGCCTTACACAATGTGCCAGCTGTGTCTACAATATCGTCGACCAGCACACAGGTGCGCCCTTCAACTTCACCAATCAAATTCATTACTTCACTCTGATTGGATGTGGGGCGGCGCTTGTCGATAATCGCCAAATCACAGCCCAGTTGCTTAGCTACAGCTCTCGCCCGCACTACACCGCCGACATCTGGCGATACAACTTGCAAATTTTTGTAGTTTTGACGCTCAATATCGCCCAGTAGTACTGGTGCGCCATAGACATTATCAACTGTGCAGTTGAAAAAGCCTTGAATCTGTTCTGCGTGGAGGTCGACGGTTAATACACGGTCAACACCAGCATTGGAGAGCATATCTGCCACTACTTTGGCGCTGATGGGCACACGCACCGAGCGCACGCGACGGTCCTGGCGGGCATAGCCAAAGTAGGGTACCACTGCAGTAATACGTGCAGCTGATGCACGTCGCAGCGCATCAATCATCAGTACCAGTTCCATTAGGTGGCGGTTGGTGGGTGCGCAGGTAGGTTGCACCACAAATACATCATGTCCGCGAACATTTTCGCGAATTTCAATATTTATCTCACCGTCTGAAAATAATGATACTAGCGCGTCTCCCAGGGGGATCCCCAGAGTGCGAGCGATTTCATTTGCCAGTTCTGGGTTTGCGTTCCCAGAGAAGACCATCAATCTTGCCACGTCATTTTTCCTGGTATTCATAGTATAGAAATGGCTGGGGCGGGAGGATTCGAACCTCCGATGCCGGGATCAAAACCCGGTGCCTTAACCACTTGGCGACGCCCCAGTAAAAATCTTTCCCAATTCCCGATGCAGAGAGGAGCTATTAGTGCCCCGCGCTATAAACGCACTCCAGTACTCTGGTACCAAGTCGAGGGCTCTCTGAGCCTCTGTCTGGTTGTCAAAGCTGCAAAATACGCTAGCACCAGTCCCTGTCATCAGTGAGTTGCCGTAGTCTGCTGCCCAATCCAGGGCCTGTTTAACCGCTGGGTAGAGCTCTGTGACTACAGCCTGACAGTCATTCCTGTACTGCACCTCTGAGAGGGCGCGTATTTTGATGGGTGAAGTGTCCCTTGTCAATTGAGGATTGGAAAATATTTCGGCTGTAGATACCTGTACATTGGGTGTGATCACTAAATACCATAGTTCCGGCAGTTCAACCTCTGTCAGCAACTCGCCAATGCCCTCTGCAAAGGCCGTATGACCGCGCACAAAAACTGGTACATCGGCGCCTAGCTCAGCACCTAAGTCAGCCAGCTGATCAGTGTTCAGGCCAGTCTGCCAGAGTCTATTGAGACCTACCAATGTGGTGGCTGCATTGCTGCTGCCTCCGCCGAGTCCTGCGCCCATAGGAATCTGCTTGTCGATGGCAATATCAGAACCCAGGGTACATTCAGTCGTTGCCTGCAACAGTCTTGCTGCCCTGACAATTAGATTATCCTCTGCTGCAACACCGTCGATCGCGGGGCTCAGGCAGATATCTCCGCTGTTGTTAGTGTCGAAAGTTAGATAGTCGCCGTAGTCCAGCAACTGAAAGATTGTCTGCAAACTGTGGTAGCCGTCTGGGCGGCGGCCTGTGATATGCAGAAAAAGATTTACTTTAGCCGGCGAGGGCAACACAACAGATGGCATGATTTTTAGACCGCTGGCTATGGTTGTGGAAACGACCAGGCAGATACTATCAGTTTAAAGCTCTGTTCCCCAAGTTGCCCGGTGATTTTTCCCGGTAGGTTGCGATTATTTTTACGGCTGTACTTCGAGAATGATAGCTGCCAGCCGGCCTGTTCAAAGCTGCTTGCCTCGCCGCTGGGTCCGGACACTAGATTATTGATTGGGGCCTCTGTTGGAGAGGGCAGGCCTCGCGCCCACCAGCTCAAAGCATCTACAGGAATAGCCAGGCCGGTAAGCTGTTGCGCCAGCAGCTCTGGTGAGTTGCTATAGATCTGATCACCCTGTTGCATTCTGGCCAGATACTGGTCGCCCTCAATGATCGCACTGCCGGCACCAAAGGGGCCGCTGAGGGACAAAGAGTACTGCTTTTGATCCTGGAGCCAGCTTAGATTGGCGCTGCCTCCCTGTAAGGCATTTTTAAAACCTAGCTTGCCCTGAAGCTCCCAGTTCTGCAGCTGAGCCACCTGGATCTGATGTTGCTGCCAGTCGAGATCACCGGCTGGTCCTATGGCGGCCTGATTGGCGCAACCACTGAGCACCAGTGCCAATAAAACAGTGCCAATGGTATTTTTCATTCTTCGCTGCCTGAGGAAATTGATTCTGCAGCTCTGTCAGCCACTGTGCCCAGACGCTCCATGGTTTCAATAATAGAGGGGTGGTCCGGTACCTGTTGCAAACCCTGCCGCCATACTTTCAGCGCCTGCTCTCGGTTGCCCAAGGTCCAGTGCACCTCGCCCAAATGAGAGGCGATTTCTGGGTCGGGCAAGATATCGTAGGCTTTCTGAAGATACTCCAGAGCCTTATCTGGCTGATCCATCTGAAATAATACCCAGCCCATGCTGTCTATGGTGGCCGGATCACCAGGATTGAGAAGATAGGCGCGCTTGATCAGTTTGTAGGCTTCATCGCGGCGGTCTGTGTGCAGAATCATGGTGTAACCCAGAGCATTTAGCGCTACCGCATTATCCTGGTCCTGAGCCAGCAGGGCTCTGAGATCCTGCTCTGCAAGAGCAAAGTTATCCTGCTGCTCGGCCAGCATGGAACGGGCGTAGAGTAACTGGCTATCGTTGGGAAAAGCGTCCAGACCATGGGTCAGAATAGAGAGCGCCTGATCTGGTTGCTGGGCACTGATCAGCAAGTTGGACTCGATTTGAAACAGGGCTACCGCCTGCTGTGGCTGCTCCGACCTCAGGCGCTGCAAATAGCGCCGGGCTGAGTCTATATTATTGTGTTGGGCCAGCAACACCGAGAGCCTGGAGGCAGCAGCTAAATAGTTACGGCCGTAGCGAACCTGGGAATAATGTTTAATGGCGACTGCGGGTTGACCGCTCTGGTCGGCAATGCTGCCCAGATGGAACTGAGCATCTGCCCTGAGACTTGGGTTTGAGGACGCCTGGGTAAACAGCAAACTGGCGCGCTCTACATTGCCCTCACTGCCTTCATTTAACAGCAGCAGGGCCAGAAGGAAGTTAACCTCTTGATCATTGGGTTGCTCAATGCGCAGAATATCAAATTGCTCAATGGCCAGGCTGCGGTCAGTAATAGTTAGAAAACGAGCGTACTGCAGTCGCAGCCTGCGGTTGTCAGGCTGATTTTTTAGCGCTTTGGCAATCAGTGCCACTGCCTCTTCAATCCGGTCTCGCTGATGCAGCACCTGAGCCAGCAGCAACAGGCCGCGCTCATCACTGGGTTTGGCGGCCAGAAAATCCTTGGCCGCCCGCTCTGATTTGTCGAGCTGGCCAGTTTCCCTCAGCAGTATTCCGGTTGCCAGCAAGATACTGGGCTGTTTGTCCGCACTGAGCTTCAGGTCGGAATAGGCTTGCAGCAACTCCAGCATATCAGCTTGCTCGGTGGGAATAGAGGTGACTGCTAAAAATGCCTCCGAGTCGTCCCTGTGTTGATAAAGCCAGCTGGCCTGTTCAAGGGCGCCGATGCCATCATTGAGTTTGGCGTAGGCCTGCATAGCGGCTTCGCGGGCGATGGGACTCTCGGGCTCATTGTCCAGCCATAGCAGGGCCATTTCCAGAGTGGCCTGATAGTCGCGCATGTAATTGGCTACTCGCCCGGCCATTTCTATCACCCCGGAGTCTCCAGTCTGCCGCGCCTGCTCCAGGTACTTGGGCAGTGCTATATCAAATTGCTCTCGGGACAGGGCCACATCGGCAACCAACAGATCGTAGAGGCTATCTATGGCAAAGGGTTTGACTGGAAGCTCGGCTAGCTGCTCTTGAGCAGTATTTTCCGAATCCCGATAATCAGTGTTGTCTGCTGCATTAATGTTTTGAGGGGCCGAGGTGCAGCCGCCCACAGTGATTAAAAGAGCTAATAGACAGGCTGTAATTGGGGTGCGCAACGGAGTATTAATATTATTTCTCATTCAGTTATTTTCAAGGATACCGATGATTAAGACAATTCCTGCGGCGAAAGTTTTATAAGCATAGCTCAGAGTTTATCTCTGCTGTTAAATTCATTTACTCCCCAGCCTCCTTTTGCGATCGAGTCTGGTGTAAAATTCGCGGTTTAAGACCTAGAGCACAAGCTAAATCAATGGGTATTTTGGTATTCGGCATCAACCACAAATCAGCCTCGGTAGATCTCCGCGGGCAGATAGCCTTTGCCCCCGAGATAGTGGTTGAGTCGCTGCAGTCAGCGGTTGGCGCCATAGGTGCGACGGAAATGGCGCTGCTATCCACCTGTAATCGCACCGAGATCTATCTCTCGGGCGAGGTCAGCGACAATCAGGTATTGAGCTGGTTGGCGGATACCAAGAGGCTAAATATTGCGGACCTGCAGAGTTGTTACTACTGCCATCGCGATCAGCATGCTATCCGCCATATGATTTGCGTAGCCAGCGGTCTAGACTCTCTGGTACTTGGCGAACCACAGATTTTTGGCCAGATAAAGTCAGCCTATGCAGTGGGTCGAGAGGCACAAACTGTGGCTGCAGAACTCAATCAGGCCTTCCAGCAGGCATTTGCTGCAGCTAAAAGGGTTCGCTCTGAAACCGCTATAGGCCAGAATCCTGTTTCAGTGGCCTATGCCTCGGTCAGCCTAGCGGAGCAAATTTTTGCCAATCTTAATAACGCCCATGCGCTGCTGGTGGGAGCAGGTGAAACCATTGAGTTAGTGGCGCGCCATCTGCAGGAGAAAAAAATTGGTCAGATTACTGTGGCCAACCGCACTCTCAATCGAGCCCAGGAACTGGCCGAAAACTTTGCCGCCGAAGCTATTTTACTGTCGGATATTCCAGACTATCTCCACAGAGCGGATATTGTAATTTCCTCGACCGCCAGCCAGCTGCCTATTTTGGGCAAAGGTGCGGTGGAGTCGGCACTCAAGAAGCGCAAGCACAAGCCTATCTTTATGGTTGATATAGCTGTGCCCAGAGATATTGAGCCTGAGGTGGAGGAGCTGGATGATATCTATCTGTACACTGTAGATGATCTTGAGGAAGTGATTCAGGATAATTTGCGCGCCCGTCAGAGCGCTGCAGATATGGCTCAGGATATAGTTGATCAGGAGGTTAATGGCTGGTCGACCAAGCAGCGTGCACTGGCCGTTGTGGATACCATTAAAGCCTTCCGAGACAGCGTAGAGGTTATTCGCGACGGTGAGGTCGAGAGAGCACTGGCAGCTCTAGAGCGAGGTCAGGACTCCGCTGAAGTCATCAATGCACTGGCCCGTAACCTGACCAACAAACTGCTACACAAGCCTACCACCAGGCTTAAGAAGGCCAGCGAAGAGGGCAGCGACGCCACCATTGACGCTACCCACGAACTTTTTGGCCTAAAGAAAAAATAAGCGCTGTATTACATGGAAATTAGAGCCGCATGAAAGATTCGATACTGTCCAAGCTGGATACTCTCAGTGAACGCTACGAGGAGGTAGGAGCTCTGCTCAGTGATCCGGAGACCATTGCCGATCAAAATAAATACCGCGACCTGTCCAAGGAATATGCAGAGCTGGAGCCAGTGGTGAAAACCTATCTAGGTTTTCAGCAGGTGGTTGATTCCGTGGCAGAGGCCAAATCTCTACTCAAGGATGCAGATCCAGATATGCGAGAAATGGCCCAGGAAGAGATGAAAGACGGCGAGCAGCAGCTGGAGGTCGCCGAGCTTGAATTACAGCGACTGTTGCTGCCCAAAGACCCCAATGACCACAAAAATGTTTTTCTGGAAATTCGCGCCGGTACCGGTGGTGATGAAGCAGCGATTTTTTCTGGTGACCTATTTCGTATGTACAGCAAGTTTGCCGAAACGCAGCGCTGGCAGGTGGAAGTGGTGAGCGAAAATAGCGGCGACCATGGCGGTTATAAAGAAATTATCGCCCGCATAGTCGGCAAAGGGGTGTATTCCAAACTTAAGTTTGAGTCAGGTGCCCACCGGGTGCAGCGGGTGCCAGATACCGAGTCTCAGGGCAGAATCCACACCTCCGCCTGCACTGTGGCCATTATGCCCGAGGCCGATGAGCAGGATGAGATTGAAATTAATAAAGGCGACTTGCGTGTGGATACTTTCCGCGCCTCAGGCTCTGGTGGCCAGCATGTCAACAAAACCGACTCGGCGATTCGCCTGACCCACCTGCCCACCGGCATGGTGGTGGAGTGTCAGGATGAGCGCTCGCAGCACAAGAACCGGGCCAAGGCTATGGCGGTACTGCAGGCGCGGTTAAACTCTGCGCAGGATGATGCCGCGGCCAAAGAGCAGTCCGAGCAGCGCAAGAGCTTGGTGGGCAGTGGTGATCGCTCTGAGCGCATTCGCACCTACAACTTTCCCCAGGGCCGAGTTACGGATCACCGTATCAATCTAACTCTCTACAAGTTGGCTGAGGTGATGGAGGGTTCACTGCATGAAGTAGTGCAGCCTCTGGTCAATGAATTTCAGGCCGAGCAGCTGGCCTCTCTAGCAGAGTAAACATGGCAACTGTCGCCGATTTACTGCAGCGTCACAACGAGCTTTCTCCTGCCAGTGATACGGCGTTATTGGACACCGAGTTGCTGCTTTGTCACAGCCTGTCGGTGGATCGCGCCTGGCTAAAAACCTGGCCAGATAAAATCCTATCCGCGCCTGATATGCAGCGTTTTGAGCAGCTGTTTCGGCGCAGATTAGAGGGCGAGCCAGTGGCTTTTATTATTGGCAGCCAGGGTTTTTGGACTTTGGACCTCAAGGTCTCGCCCCATACATTAATACCGCGCCCTGAGACCGAGTTGCTGGTTGAGACAGCAATGCAACTGGAACTGCCCAATAACAGCCAGGTACTGGATCTGGGCACTGGAACCGGCGCTATAGCGCTGGCGCTGGCCTCAGAATATCCTCAGTGGCAGATGACCGCAGTGGATGTGCAGGCATCGGCAGTGGAGCTGGCGGAACAAAATCGTCTTGCTTGCCGGCTTAAAAATGTAACTATTTATCAGAGCGACTGGTTTGCAGCTGTAGCCAATCGTCAGCCCCAGACCTTATTTAATCTTATTGTCAGCAACCCGCCCTATATTGAAATTGATGATGCTCATCTGTTTGAGGGTGATGTGCGTTTTGAGCCCGCTTCAGCCCTGGTGTCTGGCACCCAGGGGCTGGACGATCTACAGCTGGTGATCGGGCAGAGTTCCGGGTTTTTGGCTCCAGCTGGCTGGCTGTTAGTGGAGCATGGTCATGCACAGGGTCTGGCAGTGAGGGACCTGTTTAATGAAGCCGGCTATGTGTTGGTAGAGACCCGCCAGGATTACAATCAACTCGATCGCATAACCCTGGGCCGCTTGGCGGATTAGTTGTCTGCTTGATTAGTCGTCGCAGACCAGTTGGCAATCTCTCGCTTTGATACCAGATTCCAGCGCACCAGCATCATAGTGCTGGCCAGCAGAGCGGCAATAACCAACCCTACCCAAAAACCATAGACGCCCATGGGCTCGCCCCAAAAATCTGTCAACGCCAGACTGTAGGCAATAGGGAAGGCGATAACCCAAAAGGCCAATATCTGAATAAGCAGTGGTACCCGGGCATCTTTAAATCCGCGCAGCGCACCAGAACTGGCCATTTGCATGGAGTCAAAACAGCCCAGTGCCGCAGAGAAGAAAAATAGATTGGCGGCAATTAGCTGTACATCTGCATCTGCACTAAACAGCGACGCAAACTCATAGCGCAGGGTAATTTTTAGTAACCCCAGAATTACTGCCAGCATCAGTACCAGCTTGAACCCGGTGAGACAGATCTGTCGCGCGGCCAGGGGGTCGTTACGCCCCTGGGCGTGAGATACCTTTATGGTAAGCGCCTGAGCTATACCCAGCGGAATCATAAAGGCCAGAGCATCCAGATTGTTGGTGATGGCATGGGCGCCCAGCACATTGGCTCCCAGGTGAGCAATCAGCATGGGAATAATGGCAAAGAAACCAATCTCAGCAGCAATCATCAGCGCTATAGGAATGCCCAGGCGCAGTATTTCCCCGATGGCGGCCACACTGGGCCCAGCAAACTGCTGATACAGCTGCAGTCGACGCATATTCTGGGCATAGTAGCCATAGGCCGCCATGGCCAACAGGAGAAAGGTCATAACCAGAGTGGTTGCCCAGGCGGCGCCTACACCGCCCAGGGCTGGCATACCCAGCTTGCCGAAGACGAAAATATAATCCAGCACAGCATTCAGCAAAAAGGCCAGACAGTTGAATATCATCACAGGCCGAATATCACCCATGCCTTCAAAGGTGCTGCGAAAGGCAAAAAAAGCTGGAAACATAAAACCGGTAATCAG
>ENA-OREM01001762-OREM01001762.1-marine-metagenome-genome-assembly--contig:-NODE-1762-length-10218-cov-3.287940_pt1 | contig 10218 bp, 9 predicted proteins | sample MGYA00248623_ERZ508561 | MGnify/ENA primary metagenome ERZ508561 (study PRJEB26227, sample SAMN06264494) | marine metagenome | isolation source: Columbia River Estuary | place: USA:Columbia River Estuary...
CGATAATGTTGTTTCTGTGCCGCCAACTGTTGTGATTGTTAATGTTGGTGCAGATGTATATCCAGATCCGCTATCAGTTACTGTAACTCCTGTAACTGCTCCGCCAACTACAACTAGAGTACCAGTTGCTGTTTGACCGCCTGCAATCTGTGGTGCTGAAAATGCTACTGTATCTGTAGCTGCATCGTAACCTGCGCTATCACCAGACACTACTGTTACACTAGCAACACCTTCGCCGCCGACACCTTCGTTGGTATAGTTAGTGTTGGCAAAATATTTTTTGTTTAGTGGACGTCCCATTTGTTTCTCCTATGTTGACGTTCTAGGTCAATACGCTGCGGGTAACAGCATAAGTCTTAGACATTGTATTTATCAACATAAAAGAAAAGGCATACTAGCTGATAACACTAGTATGCCTAATTACAAATCATCATAAGATAGGTTGTATTTAGAATAGGACCACACAGGTTGCTTGTGGTGCTGCTGCGTAGACTTCTTTGGATACTGGTGTCTCGTTTAGTTGTACGAGAAGGTTCATAGACACAATCCCATCAGTAGATACGGCAGTTGCTACCACACCGTACTTAACACCTTCTACATCGGCTTGAACCGGAATTGGAAACCCGTCCCAATCATCAGTCGTTGCTGGGATGTCAAAGTTGGCTGAAACCCAGTTAGGGCTCAGCAGTGGCGTGATGCGACGGTAGGAGATTGTATCGGCGATCGGGTCACCGTTTTCTTCGCGACCAATGATTTCCATCCGTTTGTAGTAGCTTGTTTCGCAGACGACTTCTTCAGACTCAACGTTGAAATGATGCTGTTTGAATTCAGCAGTCTCGACAGATGGTTCACTGGAACCGAATACCAGTAAACCAGCTACCAAACCAACGATAGCGAAAACAGCGCCTGAAATAGCGGTAGACATAAGTACGTTTTTCATGATGTAGTCCTTTAATGTGTATTATTACTATAACGCACAATAAAGTTTTTGTCAATTAAAAAAAGTCAAAAAAATAGGACCCGTAGGCCCTATTTTCTTGTATTAAGCTAAACTTAGCTAAAGGAAACGTTACCGTTAGTAATAGCAACCTTAGCTAGGTAGTCTGCTGCGTTACCCAAGGACGAAGCAGTGTTAGAAAGTTCAACATAACCGTAACGGGTTAGGAAGCTAACTACTGGCTCGAATGTGCTTGGGTCCAGTACTACACCGCTGGACATTAGCGGAATGTATGGACAGTAGAACGCTGCTGCGTCAGATTCGCTAGAACCTTTGTAACCAACTAGTACTGCTGCACCGTCGGATGCGTAGGTGTTCACGTAAACCTTCATAGCATTGTTAAGAGTACCAACCATTTTAGTGTTAGTTGGTGCTTCGAAAGTACCTTCAGTTGTACGAGCGAACGCAGAAGTAGTTGCGGACTGAAGAATTGTAAGTGCTAGTGGACTTACAACTGCCCAGTTACCAGCGCCACGACGTGTACGCTGAGCAATTAGGTTGCTTGCTCTGTTGATCTGAACAGCAAGTGCTGCGTGCTCATCACCAACGAAAGTAGCTGTACCAGATACTGCTGCTTGATCGTATGTTTCAACTGCTGTACCAGCTAGAGTGTCTAGGCTGGATAGTACTTCTTGGTCGATTTCAGCAGTAATTTCTTGTGCCAAAGCAGCCATAATTTCTGCTTCGATGTCGATGCCATGCTGCGACTGTGCGTCTTGCGCACCTTCGAACGTCCAGCGAGCGGATAGCTTGCGGGATTTAGCTTCAACAGTCTGCTTCAAGATCTGAATGCTTAGACGGTTACCAGCGGAGCCTTCAAGTGCTGCTGTGCTATCTGCTTTAGCAGTAGTAGCGTTACCGGAGTAAGCTTCAGCAATCTTGAATGGGCTAAGTGCTTCTTCACCAGCTACTGCACCAGCAGCGCCAGCACCTGCAGTGTCGCTGTAGCGAACACGTAGGGTGTGAATCTGACCAACTGGACCAGTCATTGGCTGTACGCCGACTAGTTCGTTAGCAATTACTGTTGGCATAACACGTCTGATTACAGGAAGAATCACACGGTTAAGGGTTGCAACGTTACCAGCAGATGTAGCGCCAGCTGTTGCACTCTCTGAAAGATACTTGCGAGTATTTTCAAGAGTTGCTTCCATTACGGACTTCTTGTTGCCTGCTAGGCCTTCAAGTAACGCCACTTTAGTGTCGTTCCAACGTCCTTCTAGTAGTTCTGACATTTTTGGTCTCTCCTTATTTTAAGCCTGCAAGACGCTTGAGATCAACTACGTTGCCCTCTGCCTCTGCTGTAGAACTGTTATTAATTATCTTATTGCCTGTTATTTCTGTGCCTTCGTTAATCTGTGCCTTTTTACCAGCTGCAGGCTTAGGAGTGTCCCCTTCAATCACCGCAGGTAAGTATTTGTTAAACGCTGTCTCGAGCTTGTTAGTTTGAACGCTTTCTAGTAAATCGTTCATGATCTCTTTCTGCTTCACGTTAAGTGGAGCTAGAAGACCATCAACCTTGTCCTTACGTTCCATGCTCTCTTTCAGAAGCTTGATTTCAGTATTCTTGCTTTCTGATAGTTTTTTGGCAACAGCAACCGCCTTCGCCGCCTCTTTAAGCTTTGCGTCTTTTTCAGACACAACGTTTAAGAGTCTTGCTGTTTCGGACTTCTTGTTTAAGTGACTTCCAACATATTCTTGCTGGTAGGATTCAAACAATCTACGCCCAAAATCATTTTCACGTGCAATTGTGATATCTTCTTTAAGTTGCGATAGTTCGCTCTTAAGTGATTCACTTACAACTCTGTTAACAAGTTGCGCACTGTTCTTGACAAAGTCTTTCTTTACTTCGTCAAATGCGTTTCTTGATTCACGCATTAGTCTAACCTTAGTTTCAGCTAGATCTTTCTTATCGCTATAGAATTCCGAAATCTCTTTAGTAAGAGCTTCGATAACAAATTCTTCTAACTTTTCAAATTTAGCTGCTACTGATTTTTGATCTTCATGTAGTTCAGAAACTTCTGTGCCTAGCTGCTCCATTACAAAACCTTCAAGCTTATCAGCATTTTCACGCATAGCTACAGCATACTTTGCTTTAGCTTCTGCTAGTTGCTTACGATCTTCTTGGAATTCTGCAATTTCTTCAGCAAGCGACTCACCAAGCATAGTATCAATGGACTCGACCATTGTTTGCTTGTCGTGCTCGTATTTGCGTGCGAATTCTTCACGTAGCTCAGCAGTTGCCTGCATCTTGTTTTCGTGAAGCTTCTTTTCCCACGCTTCTTCGATGTCTGCACGGATTTCTTCCGATATTACATTACCTTCAAATAATGTTTTTAGTGCATCCAACATATTATTCTCCTGTTATTGGAGACCGTTGATTATGTTAACCAACGATTCTTTTAGATATTTTTGTGCCTTTGTGTCGCTAACGACGTCTTTGCCTAGTTGTATTGCCTTATATCCGCCTTTGGTATTCATTAGGTGTTCGTAAATAGCACTTGGGTAAGCGCTCGGCGCACTTGGTTGTGCTACAATGTCAACGGTTACAATTTCAAAATCGCTTACGTTGCCACTACCGTCTTCACTTACGTTACCAGAACCTCTACTGGAAACACCTAACTTAACACCGCTTTCGAGCATAGTCTTAACTAGGTGGCCCATTGGTGTAGGCAAGATTTTCAACTTGCCTAACCCTTTTGAGTCTTCACACCACATAGTTTCGATCATGTGTGACACACGATCGAGGTTGATGTTAAGACCTTCAGGATGATCAACTTCACCGAGTACCGAATAGCCGCCTTTGATCTGTTCATTGATAGATTCGACAGCTTTTTGAATTTCATTCACAGGGTAAACACGTTGGTTAGCGTTCTTAACGCCACCTTCGATAAAAATTCCTTTCATGAACAAATCCTTGCCTTCATTAGTAGACTCGACAACTATCTTGGCCTCGTCAAATGTTAGGTTTTCTCTTAAGTTGATCATCCCGATTCCTTTACTTTGCTGGCTTTAAAAACTGCTTTGCTGTGCCTTCGCCTTCAGCTTTGCCGCTTTTCTTTTCAGCGCCGTGACCTTTTGCTACCTTGTTAAGTTTACTAGCGCCTTTGCTACCCGGAACGTTTACGTTGCCAGACTTTAGGTCACCCTTAACTTTGCCGCCAGTACCTTTAGCATTAGCAGTAGCACCTTGATTTAGATTGCCAGCGCCGTTGCCGCCTTTAAGTTCTGGGTTTTTACCGTTACCAGCTACTGGAGACTTACCGTCGCCGTTGTCGCCTTTGCCTGGCTTGTCGTTTTCAGCAGTTTCTGGCTGTGTGTACTCGTCAAGCTTCTTAAGGTAAGATGCCATCATTTCGGACTCGTTCTTAGGCTCATCGTCTTCGTCGTCTTCGTCTTCTTCTTCAGCTTCGTTAAAATCAAAAGATTCTTCAACGTCGTCGTCGTCTGCTTCAACGTCAGATTCTAGATCGTCAGTTTCGTCGCCGCCTAAGTCTTCGTCTTCCATGTCCATTTCTGGACCTTCCATGTCGTCGTCTTCGCCTTCTTGATCAGCAAAAAGTTCGTCCATCTCAGCTTTTAAGCTATCAAGCATGCCTTCGAGATCGTCAACACGATCTTCTAGCTCACCTTCGCCTTCTTCGCCCATGTCGTCGTCCATGTCATCCATTTCCATGTCGTCATCATCGCCCATGTCCATTTCCATGTCCATTTCTGGACCTTCCATGTCGTCGTCACCTTCTTCTAGATCAAATTCTTCTTCAATGTCAAAGTCTTCTTCTAGATCAAAATCTTCGTCCATGTCTTCAGCATCGTCGTCTGCTTCGTCGTACATGTCGCCTTCAAGTAGGCTTTCGTAAATACTTCTAGACTTGTCTACTACGATCTCGTGGAAAAGATCTTTTGCGCCTTGAGTGTCTTCGTTAACTAGACGCTCAAGCATTTCTTCGAACTTATTGCGTTCCATTGTATATCCTTTCTAATACATAATTTATTTACAAACAAGAAAAGATACCTTCACCTAATAAAGGAACCTAAACTGTGAATGATTGTAAACTGTCCCTTTATTTACGTATATTACTAAAAAACCGATAGTTTTATGGCATTTTTTGGTATATTTTATATTAAGATTGAGTAATCTTATTACAAAGCTAATTTTTGTTGTTAAACAACTCAATAAACACTTGTTTTCTCATAGTTCGCAAATTATTTAATTTTGCCAACTCCGGCGGCATAAAAGTATCGTGATCAACTACTCTTACGTACTGTACTGTAGGATTTTGCTCAATTACAGTTTTAGTTTGTTTAAGCCAGTTACCGTAGTATGTTGCGCCGTCTGATGATTTTTTATAGTTATTGGTGTCAGAGAATATGTTATTAAATCTTCGGCCATCTTGTAAACCTTTATAGTCGAATCCTAAAATATAGATAACTTTAAAGCCTTTTTCTGTTGACATGTGTAAGGCAGTAGGTCCACTACTCCAACCTTTAGATGGCTTAAAATAGTTTAAATTCTTTAAATTTTCATAAGCTTTGTTGTAATTTGTCCATACTTGATTGTGAACATTGTAACCTTCTCGATTAATTTCGAGAATCATTTTAACGTCAACAGCAATTAAATAATCAGGCGTGTTATGCCTATACAAGCCGTTACAACCAAATACCACGCCGTGCTTACTTAATTTGTGAATATCAATAGCACTACGGCTAGTTCCGTTGCCTACGACAAAAGCAGTGCCGGCGCTTGCGCTAGCATCTAGTTTAGGAGCTACATGTTCAAGTTTTTCTTTTTGTTCTCGAGCAATGCGTTTTGCTTCACGCTTTTGTTGCTTTTTTATTTGCTTCTCTTCTTTTGAAAGAGTCATAATAATTAGATACCACCCGCCTCGGCTGGTGCTTTATACTGATCTCTAATCTTAGTAAGTTCTAATTGCTTTTGCTGATCATGGAACTCACTAGCTTTGCGAATCTTGCTAATATCTTTAAGCCGCAGACGTGTTACCCGAGTATCATCGGCTTTCACAATAGAAGCGTCGTCTCCTATATCATAGGACACGTCTTCTTTGTCTTCCATAGTTTCGTCAAAGTAAAAAAATTCTCTTAGCAACATACTATTATTTATTCCTAAACTGTTATTCTGTCGGTGGTGCTTGCGCACCAGCATCAGGTGCTGCCGTTGTAGTATCTGGCATGTCACCTTCGCCTGCTAGATCTATAGCAGCATCATCTGGTAGCTCGGCATCTAGGCCGCCAAGGTCGGCGCCCATTCCAGCACTACTTATTCCGCCCATTCTCATTTCAGCGCTAGCATCCATTGCCGGGGTTTCTTCTTCAGCAGCATTTTCCTCTTGCCACATCAACTCGTTTTCAGCAATCTCTTCTTTAGTTAATCCTAAGAAGCGTTCTAGCGCAAAACGATTTGAAATGTAAGGCAGTGCTGCCATTTGACCAAATGTTGGCACTCTAGCATTGTCAAGCTCTGCTTGTCTGTAACTAGCAAAGTTTTGAGGCTTAACAAAAGATAAGTCAAACATTTCAGTATCAATGTTTACACCTTTAGTAATCAAGTAGCGCTTAAATTCTTTGTTAAAGGTCTCAATAAGAAGACCTTGTAGTCTTTCGCAATAGGTGTTAAATCGTAATTCTTGAATGTACGCTGTGCCTACTCTGCCGTCTTGGAAGTTAGCAGCACCGTCATCAGCGCCGGTTGGTAAGTAGCTTGAAGGAATACGCAAGCCACGTACAAGTTTGTTAGTAAAGTACCGTAAGTCGTCGATCTCACCAAGGTTAGTACCACCTGGCAGTGTTTCAACTTTAGAACCACGACCTTCTGCTGTTTGCGGGAAGAAATAATCCTCGTTAATGCTAAGTGGGTTATAACTGGAATCAATTACGTTTGCTCCGCCGCCGGTGGCACTCGGAATACGACGTTGGTGTATTTCAGTTTTAACTCGCTCAACAAACTGCATAGCAAGGTGACTTGGCATATTACCCACGTCTACATAAAACACTCGTCTTTCAGGCGCACGTTGTACACGATAGATAATAATCGCATCTTCGAGCAATTCTTTCTGCTTGTAAACTTTAAACACAGTTTCGAGCAGTGCGTTACCAAACGGATAATTGTTATCCAATCCTTCACTAAGACTTAGGTGTATTACGTGTTCTGCATCAACCCCGAGTTCATTTTGATCTTTAAAGAATCGACTGCCTGTCTGCGCTGCTGGCGTACCTACTACACCACGGGTACCGCCTGTTAAGTAACCAGTTCCACCTGCGCTTTGAATATTACCGCCTGTTTGGTGAGGAGTAGTAGCAACCATTTCTTTAAAGTTAAAGTTGATATTTTTAATTCTATATTCTTCAGGTTCTTTACCTCGACTCTCGTTTACAATAATGCTAGAAACGTTAGCTGGATCCACATGGAAAAGTTTTTGTGTTTCTGGGTCACGAATAAAAATTTCATCCCCGTACTTAAAAGTGTTTCTAAAGATTCTAAACATTCGAGTGTCAAACTGATTTAGCTTACACCACTGGCGCAAATACTGCGTTAAAATTTGTATCTCAGCATTAGTTGCTGGCTTAGCAAAATCAAAATCAAAGTGGTTGCCTTGATGATTTCGTTGTGTACAAAATTCAGCAAGGATATCAAGTGCAGCGTTTACTTCGCTATCCATATCCATTGTGTTGTATTGACCGTAACGTTCAGTACGGTTCGGAGAACCAGTATAGACATCAGGGAGGTAACTGCTGTAATTAGCACTTGCTGGGCCAGCACTGCTGCCGCCCGAGCCTCCACTTATTGGACTTACTTGTCCGTCGTATGGTTGAAAGTATTTTTTCCAAGACATGTTGTTTTTTTCTCGCTATGATGTTATATTTATATTAATTGTAAGACTCATGAGAAATAGTATAAGTAAAATATGACGCATCCTACTCGAATCTCGGTGCTTAATAATCAACAAAACGCCGGTTCGAAACTAACAACTAAGCAATACGAAATCTAATTAAGACTGAAAAAGAAAGTAAATCTAATGATTGTAAAGACGTTTAAATTAAACTCAGGTGAAGAAATTCTAGCAGAAGTACTCAACGAGGACGCTGATGTAATAACTATTATTCGACCTGTGACATTATCTGACAGCGATAACGGCGATGTGTCTCTTGTTCCTTGGCTGTTTTCTGTAAACCTAAATTTAGAAATTAGTTTTGAGAAGTCTAAAGTATTTCTAATTAGCAATGCTGCTTCGAGTTTTGTTAAGTCTTACAATCAGTACAAACAAACACTCACTGATTACCTAAATACAATAGACGGAGATACTACGTTTGATTCTGATCTTGAGTTAAGCGACGACGTTGAAATAGAGCAAGACGAAGACTCACCGCCGACTATTCACTAAGTTATTCTTTCTTCAATTCCCTGGAACGTTGCGTTCTTATCAATAGCTCTTGCTGTCATTAAGCCTGCCGCACCAGTTGCACTAGTAAGTTTAGTTAACTGATCGTTCATTATGTCTAGTTTACTATTATTCGATTCGAGTAACGACGGTATTAACGCAGACTGTTGATCATCTGATGGCGCAGAAGAAGGTGTGTTTTTGCCGCCATCAAATGGATTTATGTGCTTAATCATGCCAGCCATGATACGAAAGCCTTGTTGAACAACGCCCCCGTTAGTTTGCTCGAGTGTTGTGCCGCTGTCATTGTATTCGTCAACTGCGGCTGTTTGACGTGGCTTAGTATAGTTTTCTTCTAGCCAAGGCATTATTTCCTTAAATTGACCGAGCGCATTCTTATCAAACTGCCCGCCTGCGTTTTGTTTAGTAATTTCTGTATTAATTGATCGTAACTGCTCGAGCATTTGTATATCTTCGTCAGTAGCAGTACCTTCGAGCACTGCTTTTTCAAGATCAATAGTTGCTTCCTTAACTGAAATTTCAGCAGCTGATATATCAAGATTTGCCAATTCTCCGCTGAATACTTCGTTCAATGCTTCTGACAGGTTAGCAGCAAGCCCAGTAACACCTGCTCCAGCACGAGCTGCTATCTCTACAGCGCCACCTTCGCCTTGAAGTAAATTAATATTTTTTAGAAGTTGAGTCGAAAGATCAGCGTTAGTTCTTTCAAGAATAGCTAATGAATTTAATACAGCGTCATCGAGTCTTACAGTAATTTGTTGTTGGGCTGCTGCTTGCTGGCCTCCGACAAAATTTGGATCAGCGGCTAATCCTAGCATTGTTGCTCGTTGTTGATCAAGATCTCTTTGTAAGAACCCAAATTCTGCGCCTAAATACGGAGCAAATCTTCCTAGCTCTTGCATTACTCCTTGCGACTCTTGAGCATACACTACTTGCAATTCTTGAGACAATCTTCTAACTGCTGCGTCGTCGCCTCGAGCCGTTGCGGCATTAATTTCACCTAACAACGCAGTAGTCATTGGTTTTAGTGCTGCTTCAATTTCGTTACCTGGTGTCGGTAATCCTACTCCGCTAATAAAACCTTCAGCTAACCCACTAGCTCCGATAGCAGCAACAGTGTTACTAAACCCAACAAGTGCTTGAGTCATTTTTGGGTTAGTAATTAGATCCATTTGTCTAGCTAACGCACCTGGAGTTTCCATGATTGCTTCAGTTGCTTTAATTTGCTCACTAACACTCATACCTGTAGTTTGCGCAAGCAAAGTCTGTCTTCTAATATTTTCCTGAAGCGCCTCGTTCATTCCCTCGTAGTTTCCTCGCATTGCTGGGCCATATAATCCAGCAAAGTCCGACGAGTACTGTACAATTTCATTTACAGCAATACCTAACGCCCTAAATGTTTCAACGCCCATAGTTTCTTCGTTAATTTGATTACGAATTCTCAATAGGTCATTTATAGCTTCGTTACCTATTACGCCAGTAGCACGAAGATCGTCAATCGACTGTCTGGCAAAATCTGATAGTTCTTCTTGTGATAAATTAAGTTTAGCAGCAGTGTCACCTACAGATTGTAAGTCTCTAAGTATTACACCTGCTTGCCCCATTTCGCCAGCACCGACCATACTTTGCTGTGCTTGCTGGAAAGGAAACTTCAAACTTTGAGCTCGATTGCCTATTAAGGTGTCTAAATTAGCCATAAAGTCACCGCGGCGATTTTGTGCTGTGTTTACTGCTTTCATAGCTTGTCTATCAGCATTGTCAAGGAAGTTAAGAACGCCTGCCCCTTTCTTCCCTACTTGATCTAAT
>ENA-OREM01001766-OREM01001766.1-marine-metagenome-genome-assembly--contig:-NODE-1766-length-10207-cov-2.341560_pt1 | contig 10207 bp, 10 predicted proteins | sample MGYA00248623_ERZ508561 | MGnify/ENA primary metagenome ERZ508561 (study PRJEB26227, sample SAMN06264494) | marine metagenome | isolation source: Columbia River Estuary | place: USA:Columbia River...
TGCGTATGCCTGAGGGAGAGACTCGATTCACCGACTTGATCCGTGGAGAAGTAACTTTTGATCACAAGTTTGTGCCTGACTTTGTCCTCATGCGTGCAGATGGATCACCGCTCTATACCTTGGCTGTAGCAGTTGATGATGTTTTGATGAAAATAACTCATGTTTTAAGAGGAGAAGATTTATTGTCTTCAACTCCAAGACAGATACGAGTTTATCAAGCTATGGGTGTGGCTGAATCTGAGTATCCAATCTTTGCCCACCTTCCCTTTGTAATGGGACAAGATAATGCCAAGTTATCTAAGCGAAATGGCGAAGTTTCAATTGCTTGGTATAGAGATAAGGGATTCTTGCCTGAGGCAATCTGTAATTACTTAGCCCTTCTGGGTTGGTCACCGGGCGATGATCGCGAGAACGTAACAATGAAGGAGCTCACTGAGCTTTTTACTGTTGAAAAGGTTCACTCATCACCTGCACGCTTTGATATGAAAAAGCTTGAAGCAATCAATGGTGACAAGATCCGTGCCTTAACTATCGATGAATTCCTAGATTGGTCTCTGCCGTTTTTGACTAAGGCGGGGGTAATTACTGGAAGCGCCGATGAGATTGCACTTGTGAAGCTAGCGCTTCCATTGATTCAAGAGCGAATTATCATGCTCAGTGAAGTGCCAGCAATGCTCAAGTTCCTATTCGTTAAAAACTTTGCAGTTGAAGCAGATAGCGTTGCAAAGATTACTGATGATGCCTCAAAGCAGGTATTACAGCGCTCACTTAAAGAGTTGGAACCACTGGCTTCATGGAATCACGAGAGTATTGAAGCTGCGCTGCGATCATCTTTGATTGAAGAGATGGGATTAAAACCACGTATTGCATTTGGTGCAGTGCGCATTGCAACAACAGGTAGCACGATTTCACCACCGCTATTTGAATCTATGGAATTACTTGGCAAAGAGGCTTCATTGGCCCGTATTCGCGCGGGGTTAGAGCTCTAAATCCTTTGGTATTCTTTGCTCCTGCTGTTTTTGGGGTATGGGGTAATTGGCAGCCCTGCTGATTCTGGTTCAGTAAGTCTAGGTTCGAGTCCTGGTACCCCAGCGATGTAAAGATTTAAATGGAAACACTAGGGCCCCGTCGTCTAGCGGCCTAGGACTCTGGCTTCTCAAGCCAGCTACGCGGGTTCGAATCCCGTCGGGGCTACGTATGGCTAATTTTGTGCACGCAATTAAAACTTTGAATTAAAGAGTTTTACTAGCCCAGCGAAGTAGTGGGTCAGCATCGCTCAACATGTTATTTGCAATCCAAAGTGCTCCATCTAAATTATCTCCACGAGCAGCTACAAATTTAGCGTGTGTAAGTGAACGAGAAATATTGCTCTGTATGGCACTCACGTAAGCAGGATTCTTAGAAGGTCCACCTTGAATCGCAATCTCAGGTGCATCATCTAGTGAACCACCAGCACCTAACCATGTTGCAATAACTGTCTGTGCTAGAAGTTCTGCACCTTCGTTGCGAATGGCAATTGCAGTTGGACTTCCAGCATCTGCTGCTGCGAGTAAATTCTTTGCAGATGTAATAGCCAGCGTTGATGCTTCAGCTGCATTCTTTACCTTAAGTGCATCAAATGCAGATACTTGATCTTTAAATGCGCTCAGTAATACTTGATCATCACCACGACCTTGTCGGATGCCTAGCGCTCTTGTTAAACCCAATTTACCCAGCCAGAAACCGCCACCTTCATCACCAAAAGTGCTTCCTAGGCCGTCACGGTGTGCAAAGTGTGAATTGTTTCCACCAACACTTACTACGCCGCCTCCAATTGAGAGCACGACGCCGTTACTGCCACCAAGGGCACCTACAAATCCAGCAAGTCCATCATCGATTACTGCAACCTTTTTTGCCCCAAAGAACTCATTACAGAGTTCAAGAAAGGGTTGCGGGTCACTAACAACTCCGTTAAATCCTGTGCAGGCAAGAGCTGCGATTTCTATTTGGCTCTTAGGTAAATTCAGAAATACTGCCCGAAGGGAATCAACAACCGATTCTCCATTGAGTTTGCCGCGATCAGAATCAATCTGTTTGCCGTCGATTCGTGCCCGTGAACCAGATTGGCCTAAGTCAACGACGAGAGTCATGGGTTGAACATTACTGGAGGAGGTATGGGAAGATAACCCCATGAAGCAACTAGGCGCGATTATGTCTTCCGAGATTGCAGAGACCCCAAAAACCTTCTCTGCGATTCTGGAAAATTCAAGCGCATTTGATTCAGTAAAAGATGTATTGGTTGAGCAAAAGATTCAATCTGTTCTAATTCTGGCTCGTGGAACTTCTGACAATGCAGCACACTATTTAAAGTATTTAATTGAGACTCAAATTGGTCTTCCTGTTGGTTTAACCTCTCCTTCCTCTGTCACTGTCTATAAATCAGAACTCAAATACAAGAACACCCTTGTTATTGCCATAAGCCAGAGTGGGCAATCTCCTGATCTTGTTCATTTTGCAACAGCTGCGCGCGAAGCTAACGCCTATGTCATCTCAGTGACCAACGATGATTCTTCTCCATTAGCCAAGATTGCCCACAATCATTTTTCTCTCATGGCTGGCCCAGAGCTTGCCGTGGCAGCTACTAAGTCATATAACGCTCAACTACTCGTTTCCTACCTCCTCGTGTGTGCTTGGACTGGTAAAGAAGTAAATGGCACAAAGATTGTTGAAGAGGCAAAACGCATTGCATCTGACTCTGATCTTGTGGCAAAGGCAGTTGTTAACACAACTCGAGCCAATGAAATTGTGATTTTAGGTCGCGGCTTTGCATATCCCAATGCCAGGGAAGCAGCACTAAAGATTCAAGAGACCTGCAAAATCTCTGTGCAAGGACTTTCAACGGCCGATTATCTACATGGCCCAATCTCAGCCCTTACGGCTGATACTCAAGTTTTTATCGTTGCCCCAAAACACATGCCAGCTGAATCAATTGTTGAAGCAACTACAAAGATTCGAAAGACATCACCACGTATTTTCTGGATTGGAAATGGTGGAACCCCAACCGGAAGTGACATTGTTTTGGCTGGCTCGAACTGTGATGATGAAATCACCTCAACGCTAGTTGATGCCATGGTTTTGCAACGATTTGCTTTGGAATTTGCTGTTGCTTCTGGTTTTGATCCAGATGCACCAGAAGGTTTATCGAAGGTGACTCTTACTCACTAACTAAAGTAATACTGCTGTTGCTTGAGTTATAGCTCAGCAAATCAGCGCGCATACCAACTGCAATCTCACCACGATCTTTAAACCCTAATCGCTTTGCAGCACGCGTTGAAGTCGCAGCAACTGCTTCCTTAACCGAAAGGCCTAAAGAATTCACTGCGTTGATAAATACCGAATCCATCGTTAACGTGCTACCGGCAAGAGCATTATTGCTCTCAAGTCGGGCCACGCCTTCTTTAACTATTACAGGAAGTTTTCCAATTGTGTATGCACCATCTGCAGAACCTGCAGCTGCCATAGCATCGGTAACAAATATGATCCGTGAACCAAGGGCTGTGTAGATTTCACGGGCTGTAGCAAATGGGATGTGGTGACCATCAATAATGAGTTCAACTGATAGACGCTCATCAGCAACTACGAATGAGGCAAAAGAGCCCTCTGTTAAGGATTTATTCATTCCATTCATAAAGTGGGTAACAACGCTGGCACCAGCATTTGTACCTGCGGCAGCATCAATAAATGCACCATCACTGTGACCAATTGCAACAGTGACTCCGGCGGCGCTTAAATACTTTATTGCCTCTACCGCTCCAGGTAGCTCTGGGGCAATTGTGATCATCTTTATTGCACCATCTGCTAATTCAAGAAGCTCTTTTATTTCTGCTAGATCAGGAGTGACAAGTAACTGGGGATCATGAGCTCCGCATCTAGCGTGTGAAAGATAGGGACCCTCTAAGTGAATTCCGAGAATCTGAGCGCTTTTATAAAAAGCTTTCAATCGAATGATCTGCTCTTTGATAGTTTCAATCGGTTCGCTTACCAAGGATGCCAAGAGTGATGTTGTGCCATGTCCCCGATGCGTTTGAATGACAGAGTGGATTTCACCAGCAGTAAGAGCTGAAAAGTATTTACCTCCACCACCATGACAGTGAATGTCCACAAAGCCTGGAATTAATGTCCCATCAATTATCTGATTAGGAGAGGAGTGCACACCTTTATTAACTGAGCGAATAAAATTTTCACTCACTTCTACCCACGTATCACCAACAAGCGCTCCAGCGATTACGGCCGAGTGAGCTTGAATGATCATCAATTAACCAACCAGATCGCGGTTGCGCTTAATCTCGCGATCATGCTTACACGGCATATCTAAATGCCTGTCATAACATGGATCACAGAGCAGAACTAACTGGTGGCATTCAGGTTTTTGGCAGTTTCTAAACTCTTTGGTTGGCCCGTCACAGTGGGCGCATGTGCCAATGAGCTTCGTGTGATCGCTGAAATCAATAGTCAAACGATCATCGAATGTGTAGAGGGAGCCTTCCCACAGACCATCATCACCGAAGGCGTTTCCGTAGCGAACGATTCCGCCCTTGACCTGATAAACCTCTTTAAAACCACGATTCTTCATCACAACTGAAAGGATTTCACAGCGAATTCCGCCTGTGCAGTAAGTAACTACTGGCTTATCTTTCATGTGGTCGTACTTGCCGCTTTCAATCTCTTTAACAAAATCATGAGATGTCGTTATATCTGGAACGACTGCATCTTTGAACTTACCAACTTTGGCTTCAAAAGCATTACGACCATCAAAGAAGACCACTTCATCGCCGCGCTCTTCTACCAGCTTGTTTACTTCTTCCGGACGCAAGTGAATTCCGCCGCCGATAACACCATTTTGATCCACTTGTATCTCACCGGGATTGCCAAAAGCGACAAGCTCATCCTTGACCTTAATCTTTAACTTTGGGAAATCGTTACCAGTTCCCTCAGACCACTTGAAATCAATCTTCTTGAAGCCTGGATATTGGCGGGTGTTCTTGATGTATTTCTTCACATCATTCATGTGACCACCGAGGGTTCCATTGATGCCATGAGGTGAGATAAGAATGCGACCCTTGATATTGAGGGATTCGCATAAAGTTTTTTGCCACAGCTTTACAGCTTCTGGATCAGCAATGGGCGCAAAGCCGTAGTAGAGAATGACTTTGTTGAAATTCATCTCACTACGCCCTCTCTGCTAAAAGTAAAGAAACTAATTCATGTGGCTCAAATGATTGTGGCCATTGTGGGTTTTCACGACCAACACCATGGGCAACAACAAATGAGGCACGCTCTCTCGCGCTATCTCCGCCATGTCCGCCTTCATCAATATGTCCATGATCTGTTGTCACAACAACTAACCATGGTTCTTCTTGACTAGCACGGGCATGAACTGCTTGAAGTAAATTATCCAAGTAAGCATCGATTCGCGCAATTGCCCCCTTGTATTCATCACCAATTGAGCCAAAAGCATGTCCAGCCTCATCTACTCCACAGAAGTAAACAAAGGAGACGTCAGGACCATGTTGGGAGATTGCATAGTGCGCAGCAGTTGCGATTTCTGCATCGACTTGGGTGTAACCATAGGTTTCACCATCTCGAACTAATACACGATGGCGCAGAGCTTTTGCTTGTTCGCGACGTTCATGAATAACAGGTCCGTGGCCAATGGGATCAACTAATGGTGGCCATCCTGCTGCTGCAAATGTTGTTGTGCTTTGATCTTGATAAAAAGCTTGAGACAAAAGATCAGGATGATGGAGAAGTTTGTGTCCAGTAAAGGAGTTATCAATTACTCCATGCTGTGAATGCTTTGTTCCTGTAAGCAGAGTAGACCAACTTGGACCTGACCAAGTTGGGGGCTCAATTGTTATCGGTGTGAAAAATCCTTTTTCTTTTAACGCCACCAAAGTCGGAGCGTTCTCAAGAGCGGTATCTAGATTAAGTCCATCGATACCAATTAAAAGGATTTTACTTTTCATCTACGCAATTGCTGCTGAAATTAACTTGGTGTGTGCCGGTGATGAACCACAGCAAGAGCCAACAATGTTGACGCCTAGATCCTTCATCTCCTTGGCATAACGTGCCATTTCCTCTGGTGTGCCATCATAAATAAAGACATCGCCTTGAAGTTTTGGAAGTCCAGCATTTGATTGAGTAATAATAAAGACGCCTTCTGGGCGAGCTTCTACTAACTCTTTAGCAATCTGTGACATTTCATCTGTTCCACGGCCACAGTTTGCACCGATGATGCGCACACCCAGGGCTGCTAATTGCTTAACGGCCATCGCTGGTTTCACACCCATCATGGTGCGCAGATTTGTATCAAAGCTCATCGTCACAATAATTGGCATTCCAGGTGCAACTTCTTGGGCTGCAGTGACTGCGGCTTCAACTTCACCAAGATCTGACATTGTTTCAATAAGAATTGCATCCACACCACCGGCAACAAGTGCGCTGATTTGAGCCGCAAACAAAGCTTTTCCTGATTCAGGAGTAAGAGTTCCCATAGGTTCCATTAATTCACCAGATGGCCCGATATCTCCCATTACAAAACATCCAGCGTGACGATCAGCAACTTTGCGTGCAATTGCTGCGCCAGCCTTATTTAATTCTGCAAGGCGATCTTCAAGTCCGTGCATGGCAAGACGGCCAGCGGTTCCACCAAAAGTATTTGTCGTAATGAAATTTGCGCCAGCTGCTGCATATGCCTCTAGAACTGCCTCAATCTCCTCTGGCTTTTCAACATTCCAAAGCTCAGGTGCACCGCCATCGGTGAGTCCGCGATCTTGCAACATCGTGCCCATGGTGCCATCAGAGACAAGAGTTGCTTTCTCTAACGCTTCATAAATTGCAGACATTACTTTTCTCCCAGGGCATCTAACAGTGCAGAAAGTTTTTCTTCACTCAATTCTTTTTCAAGCTCATCTACAATTCGCGCTCCAACAACATCTGGTGCGCCTTCTGCTTCGACCCATGGATCACGGTTCCAACCAGAGGTGTATGCATCAGCATCAATTTCACCTAGGCGCATCGCTGCTTCATCGATGGCTTCCTGAAAACGAGAAGCCAACATGATTTTGATAGTTGTTTCACCCGAGCGTGCGACAACCATTGATGGAATCTCACGCCAGCGCATAATTTGATATTCGCTCATTCGGCAATTCTATAGGCCAACTTCCCAACCTTTCACACGTGAGCAAGTATCCTTTAACCATGGTTCATCTACATTCAGTTGATTTATGGCAACAAGCGGCGGTAGTTATCAACGCCGTGATAGCAGCAGTCCTTGGCTCACTCATTGGCTGGGAACGAGACCGGGCTGGTAAATCTGCAGGGCCTAGAACTATGGCCCTGGTGTGTGCATCCTCTGCTGTCATTGTTGCAATTGGCGCAGCCGTTGGCGCTGAAGCTCAATTTGGTGATCCAACTCGTGCCCTGCACGCAGTTGTAACAGGCATTGGTTTCCTTGGTGCTGGACTTATCTTCACAAACACACGTGCGGGCTCATCAGGAATTGGTGGCGTCACAACGGCAGCAACTGTATTCACAACTGCAACTGTCGGTGTCGGTGTCGGTTTGGGCTTTCAAGTAGCAGCGGCTGGTTTAACACTAGTTATCTTGGTTATCTTGCGATCAACGCAAGTAATCGAGGCAACTACTAATCGCCATGACTAACGCTTATTAATTTTTAATACAACATTTCGATCAGTAACTCTGCCTAACCACCAATCAATTCCATGCTTTGCGCCAAGCTCTGGTCGCTTTTGCCAAACATTTGCGCTAATGGTTCGAGATAGTGCCGCAATTTCTAGTGGAGTAGTTGCCCCTGCATAATCAATGCCAGCTGCGTGATCAATAACAGTTAATCCAAAGTAGATATCGCCAGTTGCATCTGTAACGATTTCCACTGTGCGGGATTGCTGTGGCCAATCAGCGTGGGATGCAGTTTCAATCTGCCAGAAGCCATTCACTTCTTCGATATCGCCAATCCATTCAATATGGTGTCGATGCTCATGTCCGGCAAGCCAGGCAATAACTTTTGGATATTTGAGCAACATGTCTCGAATTTCATCCAAGCAAACTCGTCGACCAGTAGGTGAGTAATCATTAAACATTTTACTTAACGGATGATGAGAAGCTAGAACTACTGGCTTTTGTGATGCAGCAACTTCCTTTTCTAGCCAAGCAAACTGTTCTTCATCCATCGACCCTTGCCAGCCACCGTAGTGATTGACGCTATCTATAACTATTAACTTCACGCCTTGAATATCAGTGGAGTAATACATTGTTTTATTGCGTGCATTTTCTTCAGTAAAGCCATGACCACGTGGAGAACCTGGAGAAGCCAAATGGAGCTGGGCATATTCCCCACGCTCTATAGCTCGCCGCTCAAGATCGGCAGCAACGTCAATATAAGGCGCATCATCTGCTGCCGGGTAGCCAGCTGGACCAACTTCCTTAAACTGCATTAAAACTTCAAAAAGATTTGTAGTTGATGGCAGCCCCGTGTATCGCTTGCCATCAACCATCTCTTTATTTACTTCAGGTGTAGGTGCAACAGTTCCTTGCAAGAGTGCATCATGGTTACCGTGGACTGCAAACCAAGGAAAATTCAACCCAGTTGCTTTAAAGGGTGCACGGCATGAGTTTAAAAGATTAGGAACAATTGGGAATCCATATTTCGCGCGAGGGAGATCATCTTCTTTTCCTGTGGGAGTTCCATGTGGGTGCCAATAGCGAACATCGTAATGTTCAGCGCCATCATCAATGACACCTTCGTATTTTGAAAAATCACCTGAGTCAGGACGAATCTCAAGACCATCTAAAAGCGCTAAATACCAATCAACTTCATTTTTCTGCGCGTTATCTGTGGTGTCACCAGTAATGATTGCACCAGCAATTTCATGGCCTGATAGAGGACCTTTTGTGATTGTGTTGAGTGATTGCACCATAGATTCAACAACATGAGGCGAGAGCATTGAGTGCGCACGGTATGTGCCAATAGTTCCAACCTGTTCACGGATTGGACTATCAGGATCTGCATTTCTATCTAAATATTCAGGTCGAGTGGGAGATTGCGCATCACAAACATGAAGATCAGAAAGGTGGTGAAGCAATAAAAGGGGAGTACTGGATGCGGGGAATTCATGTCCACAATGTGGTTCAGCGGGCACATTTACAAGGTTGCGCCAGCCCAGTGAGTTAGCTTCTCCACGAGCAAATGCCATAGTCAGTATCCTAGTCAAATGGAAAGCAAGGCTGGAAGCATCATCGTCTTAAGTGGCGGCACCAGTTCTCGCTTTGGCGCAGATAAATCCCAAGCGATATTGGGTCACCAACAGTTAATTCACCACATTCTTGCAAGCATTCCAGAAGAATTTGAAATCATTATCGTCGGAGCAGACCCGTTATTTCCAGAGATTGCATACCGTTGTATCCAAGAAAACCCAGTTGGCGGTGGACCAGTAGCTGGAATTGCTGCAGCTCTAGAAATGTGTGAGAGTGAGATTGTTGGTGTTCTAGCCACCGATATGCCATTTGCAGGTGCTCATATGATTCATTTGTTAAGTGCAATGACATCACACGATGATGCGATTATGTATGTTGATTCACAGGGTTACAAGCAACCATTAGCTGCGCTCTATCGCCGCGAATCTTTAGAAAACGCTCTATCTGCAATTGGTAATCCCCATGGAGCCTCTATGCGCACTTTGATTTCACATTTGAATATCCATGAAATCCACATGAGTCCTGAGATTGAAAAGACCATGATTGATGTTGATACGCCGCATGACTTAGTCGTTGCTATGGAATATCTGGCAAAGATATGAGCACACTCGTTGAAGGAAGTTGGGATGATGCTCGCGCGATAGCACAATCAACATTCAAGCAGTTGAAATCAGAATCCTTGCCAGTTGAGCAATGTGTAAACAGAACTGTGGCCGTGGATGCCAAGTCTTTAGTTGATCTTCCAACCTATGCAACCTCTGCAATGGATGGTTATGCAGTTAGTGGTTCAGGACCGTGGAAAATCATTGGTGAGGTTAAAGCAGGATTGCCGATGAAGGGCGTACTTGAATCAGGTGCAGCTGTTGGAATTGCAACAGGTGCGGTGATTCCCGAGGGAACTTTTGGAATCATTCGTTGGGAGTCTGCCAAAGTAGATGGAGCGCAATTAAGG
>ENA-OREM01001772-OREM01001772.1-marine-metagenome-genome-assembly--contig:-NODE-1772-length-10194-cov-3.646041_pt1 | contig 10194 bp, 8 predicted proteins | sample MGYA00248623_ERZ508561 | MGnify/ENA primary metagenome ERZ508561 (study PRJEB26227, sample SAMN06264494) | marine metagenome | isolation source: Columbia River Estuary | place: USA:Columbia River Estuary...
TCATTTGAGAGTTCTCCAAAGTTGAAATGAGAGCAGCTGGGTTTGCCAGCTGCCAACCCCCCTTATTTAGGAAGTTGTATGTATTCGACCAGAACCCGGAAAGGCTTGCAAAGGATTTCGAACTTTTTAGGGTCTTTCGTTGTCTTGAGCCAACAAACATTTACTGTCATTTCTATTAAATATCTCTAACTAATTGATTTTTAATGATTTATACTTCTGCGCGGATTCGTTGTTAACAGCCAACAACCGGATTTCATCGCGGCGGATGACAGGGCAATGGGGCCGCAACCATCCCGTGTTGTTTGGTTTTGCGACAATACAACGATGACGCCTACCGACGCCTTAATTAATGCCCTTGATGCCAGCTTACGGACCTTGTTTGCCAAGGCGCAGAGCAGTCGACATCCCGCCCCGCTAAACAACGACCCCGATGCGGTGACTGACAGCCTGTATCCGGTCTTGTCTGCGGAGGAATCCAAACTATCCGGGGCTCTGATGCGGGTGAACCACGTGGGCGAGGTGTGCGCGCAGGGGCTCTATGCCTCGCAGGCCTTGGGCGCGCGGGTGTTTTCTAAGAATGAGGCACTGGCCCAGCACTTTGAGGCGGCTGGCGCCGAGGAAGGCGATCACTTGGCCTGGACTGAGGCCCGATTGAAGGCGCTGGATGACCGTCCCTCTCTACTCAACCCAATTTGGTACGCTGGGGCGTTTGCACTGGGACTGACTGCGGCACGGTTGGGCGAGCGGATAAGCCTGGGTTTTGTCGTCGAGACGGAGCGACAGGTAGAAGCGCATTTGGCCAGCCACATGGACCGCCTCCCGCCAGCAGACCTCGCCTCGCGCCAGGTCGTCGCCCAGATGCAAGCAGATGAAGCACGCCACGCGCAGGAGGCTCGCCTCGCCGGTGCTGCCGAATTACCGCCGCCGGTCCAAGCGGCGATGCGTGGCGCGGCCAAGGTGATGACCACCGTGGCGCACCATATTTAAAAGCGCACCGTCAGCGGACAGTTCAGGGCAGTATCTCGAAGCTGGTGGTCATTTCAGCCGTCTTACCCAACATGATGCTGGCGGAACAGTACTTCTCATGGCTCATGGCAATGGCGCGTTCTGCCGCAGAGGCGGGCACGTTACCAGTAATGGTGAAGTGCATGTGAATTTTGGTGAACACCTTGGGGTCGGTCTCCGCCCTTTCGGACGTGAGCTTCACGCTGCAACCCGTCACGGGGTGGCGACCGCGCTTCAAGATCAGGACCACATCGTATGCCGTGCAACCGCCGGTACCGGCGAGTAAGGTCTCCATCGGGCGAGGCGCCAGGTTGGCGCCGCCGTTTTCTGGTTTAGCCGCGTCGGGCGCACCATCCATATTAAGCACATGCCCGCTGCCGGTCTCGGCAACAAATCCCATGTTTGATCGTGTGCTGGTGGCGCCAGTCCAGGTGACGGTGCATTCCATGTTGTGAGTTCCTAACTAACAGTAACAGTGTGGACACATTTTGCGAAAAAACCCTTGTTGCAATGCACCAAGTGGCTATAATTTGTTCATCGAGATTGTAGGTTCAACACCGATCTCCCAAAGTTGTCTCCTCCACCTCCTCAAAAAAGGTGGATTCAGCCCCAAGCATTGCGCTTGGGGCTTTTTTTTGCCTCAAAATTTCCCGCGCGTATCATCTTGGTTTCCCGAATCCGCTTTAATCAGCCCGACTACCGTGCCCAACACCGCCAAAACGACCAAGCTCAGCCCCGCCGACTACCTCACCCGCATTTTGAATGCCAAGGTTTACGACGTCGCTAAAGAAACCAACTTGGATGTCGCCGAGCGCCTGAGCGCTCGCTTGGGCAACACCATTTTGTTGAAACGCGAAGACCAGCAGCCTGTATTTAGTTTCAAGCTGCGCGGCGCCTACAACAAAATGGCGCATCTGACACCCCAACAACTCAAGCGCGGCGTGATTTGCGCCTCGGCAGGTAACCACGCCCAAGGGGTCTCTTTGAGTGCGCGTAAATTGGGTACGCGGGCTTTCATTGTGATGCCGACAACCACCCCACAAGTGAAAGTGGACGCCGTACGCGGTTTAGGCGGCGAGGTGGTTTTACACGGCGAGAGTTACTCAGATGCCTACAACCATGCAGTTGAACTTGAAACTAAAAAAGGTCTCACATTTGTTCACCCCTTCGACGACCCCGATGTGATCGCAGGGCAAGGCACGGTGGCCATGGAGATGTTGCGCCAACACCAAGGCCCGCTTGATGCCGTGTTTGTGGCGATTGGCGGCGGCGGCTTGATATCGGGCGTTGCCAATTACATCAAGGCCGTACGCCCCGAAGTCAAGGTGATTGGCGTGCAAATGAACGACTCCAACGCCATGATTCAATCGGTTGAAGCAGGTCGGCGCGTGACCCTACCTGATGTGGGTTTGTTCTCCGATGGCACCGCGGTGAAACTGGTTGGCGCCGAGACCTATCGCGTTGCCCATGATTTAGTCGACGAATACATTGAGGTGGACACCGATGCGGTCTGCGCCGCAATCAAAGACATCTTCACCGATACCCGGTCTATCGTCGAGCCTGCGGGGGCACTGGCGGTAGCCGCCATCAAGCAATACGTTGCCAAGCACCGCGTGAAGGGGCAAACCTTTGGCGCGATTTTGTGTGGCGCCAATATGAACTTTGACCGTCTGCGATTCGTGGCTGAACGCGCCGATGTGGGTGAAGAGCGCGAAGCTTTATTCGCCGTCACCATGCCGGAGGAACGAGGTAGTTTCCGACGCTTTGTGGGTTTGGTGGGTGACTTGCCCGGTGGCAGCCACAACGTGACCGAGTTCAACTACCGCATGAAAGACGGTCTTCAAGCGCATGTGTTTGTCGGCCTGTCAACCCAAAAGGGCGAAAGCCCCAAGCTGGCGAAGTTGTTCCAAAAGAATGGCTTTGAAACCATCGACCTCACCCACGACGAGCTGGCCAAACAGCATGTGCGCCATATGGTGGGTGGGCCCAACGGCCAAACCGGTGATGAGCGCCTGCTGCGCTTCATCTTTCCGGAGCGTCCCGGCGCGCTGTTGAAATTCCTCACCTTGATGCAGCCTAACTGGAACATCAGCCTCTTTCATTACCGTAACCAAGGTGCGGATTACGGCCGTATTTTGGTGGGTATGCAGGTTCCCAGAGGGGATACCAAAGCGTTTAAAACCTTCCTGACTGAACTGGGCTACCCTTACATTGATGAGACGGAAAATCCCGTCTTCCAACTCTTCTTAAAGAACAGTTAACCACCGAACATGGCAACCTCACTGGATGGAAAACTCGTCGTTGCGATTTCATCGCGGGCCTTGTTTGACTTCGAAGAAGAAAACCACGTTTTTGAGCAAGGCGATGACCGCGCCTACATGCAACTGCAACTCGCCCGTTTAGACGAGCCCGCTAAACCGGGCGTGGCGTTTTCACTGGTGAAAAAGCTGCTGGCGTTTAACAGCCCTGTCCGCCAACAGGTTGAGGTGGTCATCCTGTCGCGCAACGACCCCGTGAGTGGTATGCGGGTCTTCCGCTCGGCCAAGCATTATGGTCTGGCCATTCAACGTGGCAGCTTCACGCGCGGTCGGTCACCCTGGCGGTATTTGCGCCCTTTGCACGCCAACTTATTTCTCTCCACGCACCTGTCCGATGTGCGAGATGCCTTGGCTGCTGGGGTTCCCGCTGCACAGGTGTACCCGCACTCGGCGCAGGCCTCAGAGGCCCACCCGCACGAATTGCGCATTGCCTTTGACGGTGATGCCGTGTTATTCAGCGACGAGGCCGAACGCGTATTCCAAGACCAAGGGCTAGACGCATTTGTGCAACACGAGGCACAGCGCGCCGCAGTTCCCCTGCCGGGCGGGCCATTCAAACCCCTGCTGGCGGCACTTCATAACATGCAGCAACTGGGTGACGAGCAAAAAAATCCGCCCATTGCGTTACGCACCGCTTTAGTCACCGCGCGCAGTGCGCCTGCGCATGAGCGCGCGATTCGTACCTTGATGGATTGGCACATCGATATCGATGAGGCTATCTTTTTGGGTGGTCTACCGAAGGGCGAATTTTTACGAGAATTTGAACCTGACTTCTTCTTCGACGACCAAACCGGTCATGTCGAATCCGCCGCCACGCACGTACCCGCTGGGCACGTCGCCAGCGGTACGCGCAACGCTTCGTCTTAACCCGAGCTCTGTCAATTATGAATTCGTTACTGCAACGTGTTTTGCCGCGCCCTGTGCAACAGGCTTACGAATCTGCGGCAACCAATGTTCGATCGTTCCTCAACTTTTTGAAGCGTGCGGGTGCCTTGGCGGCCCCCTACTTCATGTCGGAGCGCAAGTGGTATGCGCGCGGCATGCTCAGCGCGATCATTGCACTGAATTTGGCAGCGGTTTATATGCTGGTGTTGTTGAACGAGTGGAACCGCTTGTTTTATGACTCGCTGCAAAACCGCGATGCCGACGTGTTTTGGTATCAGTTGCAACGCTTCATGGTGATTGCATTCATCTTCATCGTGATCGCGGTTTACCGCTTCTACCTCACGCAACTGCTGGAGATGCGGTGGCGAGAATGGATGACCAACAGTTACGCCAAGCGGTGGTTATCGGGTAACGCGTTTTATCGCCTTGAACTGCTGCGTTTCACGCAATCTGATGCCGCCGCCACTGACAACCCTGACCAGCGGATACAAGAGGACCTGAACCTCTTCACCGGCTACTCCGTGAGCCTGACCATGGGGCTACTCAACTCGTTGGTCACACTGTTCAGTTTTGTGGGCATTTTGTGGTCGCTGTCGGGTGATTTTTCCTTCTACCTGTTTGGTAGCGCGGTCACCATCCCTGGCTTTATGGTCTGGATGGCGGTGCTGTATTGCCTGATCGGCAGTGTGCTGGCGCATTACATTGGCCGCCCGCTGATTGCCCTCAATTTCAAGCAACAACGTGTGGAAGCGGACTACCGACACCAACTGGTGCGCCTGCGCGAGTACAGCGAATCGGTGGCAATGGACAAAGGTGAACCGGTTGAGCGTGGCCGTCTGGATCGCCGCTTCGGTGCGGTTCTGAGTAACTACATCGCGCTGCTGTTGGCCAAAAAGCGCCTCACTTGGTTTACGGTTGGCTTTGGTCAGCTGGCGGTCGTTTTCCCATTCGTGGTGGCTGCCCCGCGTTTCTTTAGCGGCGCGATTCAGTTGGGCCAACTGATGCAAATTTCGTCTGCTTTTGGACGCGTACAAGACGCCCTCAGTTGGTTTGTTGACAGCTACGACGCCTTGGCCAGTTGGCGCGCCACCACCGACCGTCTGACGCGCTTTGATGACGCGATGGCCCAAGTCTCTGAACCCACAACGGACCCCGCGCAACATTGGACACACACCAGCCCAGATGCGGGCCTGCAAGCGTCTGGCTTGCAACTGACGTTGCCGAGCGGGCAGGTCATTGGTGGGCCGCTGGACTTGCAAATCAACACGGGCACCACGCTGTGCGTACAAGGGCCGTCGGGCAGCGGCAAGTCGACCCTGCTGCGCGCCATTGCCGGTATCTGGCCCTGGTGGCAGGGACATCTCAGTCAGCCTGAAGATTTTGGGGCCCGGGCCATGTTTTTACCGCAGCGGCCTTATTTTCCGAGTGGCACGCTGCGCGAGGCGGTGGCGTATCCCCAATCCAGCGACGGGTTGGAGGATGCGCATTTGGCGCGCGCTCTTACCCGGGCAGGCTTGGCACACTTAGCCACGGACTTGTCAGCGGAAGCAAACTGGACGCAGAAATTATCAGGGGGTGAACAACAGCGCCTCGCGATCGCACGGGTCTTTTTGAAGCAGCCGGCATGGCTGTTCTTAGACGAAGCCACCAGCGCGCTTGACGAAAAAACCGAGGCGGTCGTTTACCAAGCGCTACTGGATGACATGCAAGCCCGGGGCGGCACCGTCATCTCCGTGGCACACCGTACCAGTGTGGCCAAGTTACACAGCGACACTTGGCACATGCCAAGTGCGCCGAGTGCGGCTATCGCTTAAGCGGTTTCGCGCAAACGCGCAATGCGCTCTTCAATCGGTGGGTGGGTGGCAAACAAGCTGCCCAGTCCGCCGGCAATACCAAAAGCGGCCATGGTCTTTGGCAGTTCACCAGCATGCATGCCACCCAGGCGGGCTAGCGCGTTGATCATGGGCTGCTTGCGCCCCATCAGGTGCGCCGCACCCGCGTCAGCACGGAATTCACGCTGACGGCTGAACCACGCCACGATGATGGCAGCGACAAAACCCAACACGATATCCATCACGATGGTCGTGATGAAGTAGCCCATACCAGGGCCAGAGCTTCCGCTGTCGTTGCGACGCAGCGCCGCATCTACCATCGATCCCACCACCCGACTGATGAAGACGACGAAGGTGTTCATAACACCTTGAATCAGCGTCATGGTGACCATGTCGCCATTGGCAACGTGTGCCACCTCGTGCGCCAAAACCGCCTCAACTTCCTCCCGCGTCATACCCCGAAGCAGGCCAGTGGATACAGCCACCAGTGCGCTGTTTTTGAAGGCACCCGTTGCGAAGGCATTGGCTTCCCCCTCGTAAATAGCGACCTCAGGCATGGCAATACCCGCACGCTCTGAGAACGTTTGAACCGTTTGCAGCAACCACGCTTCATCCGCGTTGCGTGGCTGCGTAATCACTTGCGCACCAGTGCTCCATTTGGCGATAGGCTTGCTGATGAGGAGCGAGATGAAGGCACCACCGAAGCCCATGATGAGCGAGAAGCCCAACAAGGCCCCCAGGTCGAGGCCATTCGCCGTTAAGAAACGGTTAAAGCCAAACAAGCTCGCCGTGACGCCCAAAACCACCATGATGGCGACGTTGGTGAGCACAAACAAAACGATGCGTTTCATGTCTTCTATCCTCCGCTGACCGCCACCGCGACACCGCCGTGACTTTGATCAAATGGGTCAGCCGTGTGAATGATATGGGGTGTCTGACGCCGGATTTCAAGCCGCCGGCATTTGGCTCACGCGCTGTGGGGCTTTTTGCCCCTCACGCAAGGGGCGGAACACCCCCGCATCGCTGTAAAAATGGGCATCGTTATTGGCGGCATCCCAGCCTGGAATCCCCATAACTGGCAGCGGTGTAAATGGCTTACCCGCCAAGGCAACATCGGTCCGTAACGCGTCAGCCCAAAGGGCATCCAAGGCTTGCATCGGCAGATCTTTGTGCGCGGCGGCTTGGAACGCTGGCGTGGGCAACCACAGATGCGCCGTTAAGCCCTTGCGCGGAAAAAGCAACAGTTGTTCCAACAAGGCATGCCCAAAGACCCACAGCCTCGCCTGCGCCCACAGCGGGCGCAAAGTCACTAGGGCCTCAATCCACGACCGGTTCACCAACGCATCCCAAATCGGACGGGGCGCCACTAGGAGCGCACCGTTCTCATCAAGCAACGTGAGGGCATCGCGGAATGGACCCCGGGTTTTTTGGACGCCGTTTTGAGCGATGTCACGCGACTGCAGCGCGTTGAGGGCGCTTTTGGTTGCGGGCCAGTGCGCCCACACCAATCCATTAAAAAAATCATGTGCGCCGCAGCGGGTTGGCACTTGTTTGGTTTGGTAGATAAAGGCCTCGTAGGCCTCACCGTCTGGCAAGCGCGACTGCGGCACAAATCGAACAGGGCAAGGCGTCGCCATCGGCGTCGAAGGCGCAACGGCTTGGATGGCATCGTTCAAACTCTGCCAAACCACCTCGCCGCGCAAGACGCCCGCTGCCGCAACTTGACCAACCGCCGCGTAAGGGGCCCACCAAGGCGAGGCGACGTCAAGCGTCGCCAAGCGATCGGGCCACGACATTACCCAACCAATCCCTTGAACCGCCACGCCAACGGCTCACCACCCGCCAGCGGCTTGATGGTGGCATCACCGAAGGGCAGAGATTCGGGTGGTGTCCACGTCTCTTTGGCAAGGGTGATTTTCTGCGGGTTACGCGGCAGACCGTAAAAGTCTGCGCCGTAAAAGCTGGCGAATCCCTCTAATTTGTCAAGCGCATTGGCCGCCTCAAAAGCTTGCGCATACAACTCCATGGCGCCGTGCGCGGTGTAACAGCCTGCGCACCCGGTGGCATGCTCTTTGAGGTGTGCCGGATGCGGCGCGCTGTCGGTACCGAGGAAAAAGCGAGAGCTACCGCTGGTCGCGGCTTTGACCAAGGCTTGACGGTGCTGCTCTCGTTTCAAAACTGGCAAGCAATAGTAGTGGGGCCGGATACCACCGGTAAAAATTGCGTTTCGGTTGTAGAGCAAATGGTGCGCTGTGATGGTCGCTGCGGTATGGGCATCTGCGCTCTCGACGTACTGCGCCGCCTCTTGGGTGGTGATGTGCTCAAACACAATCTTGAGCCCGGGAAAATCGCGGCGCAACGGAATCAGGTGCCGATCAATGAATACCGCCTCGCGGTCGAATAAATCGATGTCAGCGCTCGTGACCTCGCCATGCACCAGTAGCAACATGCCACACTTTTGCATGGCCTCAAGTGCGGGATATATGTGCTTGAGATCGGTCACGCCCATGTCACTGTTGGTAGTCGCACCGGCAGGGTAGAGCTTGGCCGCGACGACGCCGCCTGCCTTTGCAGCCTCAACCGTCGCAGGTGTGATCCGGTCGGTTAGGTACAGCGTCATGAGCGGCTCAAACGCCACACCGGTCGGCACGGCAGCGGTAATGCGATCACGGTAGGCCATGGCCGACGCCAAATCGGTCACAGGCGGCTTGAGGTTGGGCATGATGATGGCACGTGCAAACTGTGCCGCCGTATGCGGTACGACATCGTGCAAGACTGCACCGTCGCGTACGTGCAGATGCCAGTCATCAGGTTGTGTCAGGGTCAGCGTTTGGGTCATGGTGATGTCCAGTAGGCGCGCTTAAGCGCTGGGTGATTCTTCCTGTTGTAACGCCCACATCTGAGCGTAGGTGCCGCCGGCGGCGAGTAAGTCGGTGTGACGTCCGCGCTCAACCACACGTCCACCATCCAACACCACAATCTCATGGGCATGCACCACCGTCGACAAACGATGGGCAATGACAAGTGATGTTTTGTGACGCGCGGCGAGCCGAATTTCAGCTTGAATGGCGCGCTCGTTGCCCGAGTCGAGCGCCGAGGTGGCTTCGTCAAAAATCAGCACCGGCGGATTCTTTAGGAGGGTTCGCGCAATCGCCACACGCTGCTTTTCACCCCCCGAGAGTTTCAAGCCGCGCTCACCAACGGGTGTCTCGTATCCATCAGGCAGCGCAGTGATGAAGTCGTGAATCCGAGCCGCCTTGGCCGCCATGATCACGTCTTCCACACTGGCGTCTGGTCGACCATACCGAATGTTGTAAGCGATGGTGTCGTTGAACAACACCGTGTCTTGGGGCACGATCCCCACATGGCGGCGCAAGCTGTCCTGCGTCAGATCACGCACGTCGGTACCGTTGATTTCAACGCGACCGGCATTGACGTCATAAAAGCGATAAAGCAGCCGCGCCAAAGTGGACTTACCCGCCCCCGATGAGCCGACGACCGCCACCGTTTTACCGGCGGGGATGTTGATATCGATGCCGTGCAGGATCGGGCGATTAGGCTCGTACGCAAACTGCACCTGGTTGAAGCGGACGTCGGGGGGCACGTCAAGCTGGAGCACCTGCGCGTTAGGGCGATCCTCAATTTCGCGCTCACGCTCCATCAACACAAACATCTTGTCGAGATCGGTGAGGCTTTGTTTAATCTCGCGGTACAGCACACCCAAAAAGCCCAAGGGGATGTAGAGCTGAATCATGAAAGCGTTGATCATCACCAGGTCACCCAGCGTCAAGGTTCCCTCAACGACCCCGGTGGTTGCGCGCCACAACATGAGCACCAATGCCGTGGCGATGATGAGTTGCTGACCGGCATTCAGCAGACTCAAGGTCGTTTGGCTTTTGATCCGAATTTGGCGCAGATTTTCCAAATCCACGTTGTAACGATTGGCCTCAAAACGTTCGTTATTAAAGTACTTGACGGTCTCGTAGTTCAACAAAGAGTCGATGGCGCGCGAATGTGCCGATGAATCTGCTGCATTCATGGCGCGTCTGAACTTGGTGCGCCACTCGGTCACCACGACCGTAAAGACAACGTAAAGCACCAACGCTGCAACCGTTATGAATACGTAGCCCGAGTCGAACTGAGACCCCAAAATG
>ENA-OREM01001774-OREM01001774.1-marine-metagenome-genome-assembly--contig:-NODE-1774-length-10190-cov-10.885296_pt1 | contig 10190 bp, 8 predicted proteins | sample MGYA00248623_ERZ508561 | MGnify/ENA primary metagenome ERZ508561 (study PRJEB26227, sample SAMN06264494) | marine metagenome | isolation source: Columbia River Estuary | place: USA:Columbia River...
AACCAAATTAACAAAAATATTTTAGAAAACAATTTTAATGTTATTGATGCAAGAAGTTTAGAAAGATTTGAGGGTAAGGTTCCAGAGCCAAGAAAAGGATTGCGAAGTGGCTCAATCAAAAACTCTTTTTGTCTACCTTTCTCTGAACTTATAAATAAAGATCATACATTTATTAGTAAAGAAAAGATTCATGAAAAGTTTAAATTAACTGGATATGAGATAGGTAAAAACATTGTGTTTACTTGTGGTTCTGGTGTTACTGCTTCAGTTTTGGCTCTTGCTTATTCTTTAATAGATAATAAATATATGCCTACTATTTACGACGGATCATGGAGTGAATATGGAAAAAATTAAAATATGAAAAGATCTACAAAAATCGGAACTGCAATCCTTGCCTTCTTTTTAATCATTACAATAGTAATTGTTGGAAGAACAATGATAGGAAATCATTTTAAAAAAAAATTTAGCAAAAGACCTCCTCCAGGAATAATAGTAACTGAAGTTGTAACAAAAAATTTCTCTCAAAAAGTTTCAACTTATGGGACAGCAATTCCTTTTAGAACTAAATCATACAAAATTGAAAAATACGAAATAGATAACCCAATAGAATTCAATAGAAAATTGAAAAAAGGTGATTTAATAACGAAATTAAAAACTAGAAATTTAATAGCATCTTTTGATGGAGTGGTGACTAAAAGAGATTTTTCAAATGATATTAAGGTTTCTGAAAGTTCACTTTTAATACAACTAGAAGATACTTCGACAATTTATGTAGATGTGGATATTCCTGAGCTTTATTCAAGTTTTATTAAAGAAAATTTAAATGTTGATGTTAAATTTTCAGGTAATAGTGAAAAAATTTATTCAGGTGTTGTTGACTCAACAGCTGGTAGGATTGATGTGGACACAAGATCTTTAGCTATAAGAATAAAATTAGAAAATGATAATTTTGAGATTTTACCAGGTTCTCTTTTAGAAATTATAGTTAAATATAATGAGAGAAATTCGATGAGTATTCCAGATACAAGCTTAATCATGGAAGGTAACAAAACTTATGTTTATAAAGTTGCAGAAGATAATATCGCTAATAAAGCTGAAATTGTTATTGGAATAAGAGACTCTGGTTTTATTGAAGTAGTTTCGGGTTTAGCTAATGGAGATAACATTGTAGCTGAGGGTTTAAAAAAAGTTAGACCAAGAGGCGAAATTAAACCAATTAAAAAATAATGTTTATAACTGATATAAGTATAAGAAGACCAGTTGTTGCTTGGGTAATGTCTCTTATATTAATTGTTTTTGGAATATTTGTTTTTTCACAATTGCCAGTAAGAGAACTACCCGAGGGCTTACAACCACCTGTAGTTCAAGTTAAAGTAGACTACAAATCTGCATCAGCTCCTATAATTGATCAGGAAGTAACACAAGTAATAGAAGATGTAATAGGTGGAGTAGAAGGAATAAAAAATATTAACTCAACATCAGAAAATGGGAGTAGTTCAATTAATGTTGAATTTAATCCTGATATAGATCTTGATAATGCTGCTAATGATATAAGAGAAAGAGTTGCAAGAGTTGTCGATAGATTGCCAAGTGAAGCAGCAGCACCTCAAATACTTAAACAATCAGCAGGATTTTCAACCACTATGTGGCTGGCCGTATCTTCAGCAACCTGGAGTGATTTAGAGCTTGGAGATTATGTTGAAAGATATTTAGTAGATCAATTTTCAAGTGTTAAAAATGTTGGAACAATCTCAACTGGTGGCTTAAGAGATTTAAGTGTTAGGATCTGGATAGATCCAATTAAACTTGCTGCAAACAATTTAACTATTCAAGAAGTTGAAGGAGCAATAAGGAAAGAAAATGTCAGCCTACCCGCAGGAACATTAGAAGCTACCAACATAGATTTAATACTAAATTTAGATAAGTCATATAACGATATAGAAAAACTAAAAACATTACCTATTAAAAAAAATCAAAATAGTGTTGTAAGACTTTCAGATATTGCCAATGTTGAGTTTGGTCCAGTTTCAGAAAAAAATCTTTTTAAAGCCCAAAGTAAAGATGCTTTAGATTTAAACACTGTAGGAATTGGTATTTATGCGAAAAGTGGTGCCTCAACAGTAGAGCTTTCTAAAGAAATAAGTAAAAAAATTGAAGAAGTTAAAAAAACATTACCAGATGACCTAAATATAGAAATAGCTTTTAACAGGGCAACATATGTGGGCACCGCTATCGACGAAGTATACAAAACTTTAATCATTGCTTTTATACTTGTAGTTATTATTATTTATTTATTCTTAGGTAATATAAAAGCTGTAATTGTACCAGCAGTTGCACTACCTGTAAGCTTAATAGCATCGTTTTTGGGTCTTTATTTATTTGGTTTATCAATAAACATATTTGTCTTATTAAGTTTTATTTTAGCAATTGGAATAATTACTGACGACTCGGTCATAATGACAGATGCAATTTATAGAAGAATTGAAAATGGAGAGAGCCCATTAATTGCAGCTTACAAAGGGTCAAAACAAATCAGCTTTGCAATCATTGCAACAACTTTAATTCTAGTTGCGGTATTTATTCCTTTAATTTTCATAGATGGAATTGCAGGAACATTATTTAGAGAAACAGCAATAGCATTATCTGTTTCTGTTGTGGTGTCCTCTTTTGTTGCTCTTACACTATCACCTATGTTAGCAAGTAAGTTTTTAAAGAAAGAGCCAAAACAAAATTTTATAGTCACTAAATTTGATAAATTTTTTAAATCATTTTTAAAATTTTATGAGGAAACATTGGGGTATTGGCTTAATAAGAAAAAAATCATAATTTCATTTATAGTCTTCACTATTATTGTCTCTGGTGTTTTATTTCATTTTACAAAAAAAGAATTATTACCCTTAGAAGATCGAGGGGTTTATCTTGTTCTAGGATTTACAGATGAAGGAAGCTCTTTTGAATATACTGAAAAAAGAGCAGAAGATGTTGAAAAAAGATTAATTCCTCTTCTTCAAGCTGAGGACAGTCCATACAAAAGATTTATAATGAGAGTGCCAGGCTTTGGTAGCAATAAAAATTCTTTTAATAGCTTTATAATAATTGCATTATTAGATGAATGGGCTGAACGAGATAAAAGTTCACAAACAATAATGAGAGAAGCAATTGGAAAAATTGTGACTGTTCCTGAAACAGTAGCTTTTCCAATATCACCTCAATCTATTAGAGTTTCTAGTTACAATAAACCTGTTCAAATGGTTATATTGGGCAGCACTTATGAGGAGTTAGAGGAAATACAGTCTAAAGTTATCAATAAATTAAGACAAAATAAAAATTTATCTAGAATAGAATCTGACTATTCAAGAGACAAGCCAGAAGTCAAATTAGTAATTAATAAAAATAAAGCTAAAGATTTAAGTGTGTCTACTGACTCAATTGGTAAAACTTTAGAAACTCTTTATGGTGGAAAAACTGTAACGAAATTTAATAAACTTGGTAAAGAATACCCAATTATACTCCAACAATACTTGGCTGATAGACGATCACAAGAAGGCCTTTCTAAAATATTTGTTAGATCTGAAAGCTCTGGTAAACTTATTTCTTTATCAAATTTAGTAGAGTTCAGTGAAATTGGATCTGCAAAAAAATTAGCAAGATATAACAGGCAGAGAGCTGTAACAATATCTGCAAATATATCGGAATCTTATACACTTACAGAAGCAATTGCATATTTAGAAGAAACAATGGAAGAAATTGGCTCTTCTAATCAAATTGCATGGAAAGGTAAATCAGAAGAAATAAAAGAAACTAGTAATGAACTATTTATTATTTTTGGATTAGCATTTCTAACTGCGTACCTAGTAATGGCTGCAACCTTTAATTCATTTATTCATCCATTTATTATTATGTTAACTGTTCCACTTGCTTTGTTTGGAGGTTTGGTCTTTATATTATTCCTGAACAGTTCTATTAATATCTTCTCACAAATAGCGCTTGTCATACTAATTGGAATATCAACTAAAAATAGTATTCTAATTGTTGATTATGCCAATCAGTTAAGAACAGCTGGAAAAAATATAGAAACATCTGTTAAGGAAGCTTGTCAATTAAGATTTAGACCCATAATGATGACGTCAATAAGCACAATGATAGCAATGATGCCTTTAGTTATAGGAAATATTGGACCAGGCGCAGGTGAAGCTTCAAGATTAGCAGTGGGTGCTACTATTTTAGGTGGAATGATTATATCAACATTCTTTACATTATATGTAACGCCAACCATGTATTTGGTATTAGCAAAGAATACGAAACGAATTGATGCTGTTGATATTGAGCTAAAAAAACAACTTCGTTAAAATATAATATATTTATTTTTATTTAATCTTTTCTGGCAATCTTGTAATTGTGATTTATATTTATTAGATTGTTTTTCTACTTTTTTAGCTAAGCCTATAACTTTCTGGTTATTCTTATAATCTTTATAACCACCCCACCCTTCATGATACGCAAGATACTGTCTAAAGGCATCTTTCTTAGAAATTTTTAAAAGAGATTCAGTTTTATCGGTATACCAACCAATAAAATCAACACTATCTTTAAATCTTGTTCTTGTTGCTAATTTATTTCCAGTTTCATTTTTATACTGCTCCCAAGTTCCCTTTACTGCTTGTGAATATCCAAATGAACTAGAGGGCCTCTTAAATGGTATAATCTTAAATAATTTTTGCCTTGGCGGTTTAGCTAGCCAATCAAAGTCTGATTCCATCTTAATTATAGCTAACTGAATATAAATTGGGGTTCCCCATTTTTGTTCAGTTTTCTTTGCATGTTTATACCAAAGATATCTTTCATTAAAAATTGAGCAACTATTTGAGGTATTTTGAGGTATTGAGGAGCAGCCAGCTATAAAAATAATTAATAGTATTAAAAAATGATTTTTAAGTTTTGACATACCTAATTACAATCTTATAGATAAGTATAACTAATATTACACCTACAATATTTCCAAATAAATCACTCATCTCAAATCCACGATTTGGAATGATAATGTGAAATAGTTCTAAAAAAATTGATAATAGAATTAAATAAACACTTAAAAGATTAATCTTTTTTGTATTATGAAAAGAAAGTACCCCTAAGCTTGTAAGTAAAAGAAAAGCATAGAAATGGTTTGATGAAATTATAAAATCTTGAGTAATTTGTGGTTGTTTATAACAATCATTATACAAAAAGCATCCGAGAATACTGCCTGGGAATAAATAAAATATTATCAATATTATATTAGAAGAATAAAACCCAATTCTAGAAAAGTTTTTTAATTTATTCATAATAATCTTATTTATTTTATTTATTTTATTTATTTTATCAGTTATCAGAATATATCAAATGACTCATTTAATTTTAGTAAGACATGGTCAAAGTGAATGGAATCTTGAAAAAAGATTTACAGGCTGGGTAGATGTTGACCTTACAGGGCAAGGTAAATTGGAAGCCTGTAAAGCTGGAGAGTATATTAAGGAAACTAAAATTGATATTGATTATTTTTATTCATCATTTCAGTTAAGGGCTATCAATACACTAAAATTTATTCAGGACACATTAAGAGACAAAAGAGAACCAGTTAAAGCCTGGCAATTAAATGAAAGACATTATGGAGCTTTAACGGGGCTAAATAAAGATGAAATGAAAGAAAAGCTTGGTGAAGATAAAATACATGCTTTTAGAAGATCTTGGGATATTAAACCAGATCCATTAAGTAGAAACAATCCATATCACCCGTTAAATATAGAGGTTTATAAAAGTATTCCAAAAGAAAATATTCCTGACACCGAGTCCCTTAAAGATACCTACGATAGAGTAATGAAATTTTATATTGATGAAATTCAAATGAAACTAAAAAATGATAAAAATATTTTAATTTCAGCTCATGGGAATTCTATAAGAGCGTTATGCAAATTTTTATTTAAATTAGACAATCAAAGGATAACATTACTCGAAATACCAACAGGCAATCCACTTTTGATAAATTTAGATTCAAAGCAAAATATTAAAGAATGCACTTACCTAGATCAAGATAGAGCTAAGGACTTGTTAGTTTTTTAATAATTTTTTGTAAATATTGAGATCTGTTAAATGTCTAAAGTCTTCAAAACTCTCAAAACCATATAAATCGTCTTTATCAATTAATTTATTCCAAATATTTGAAATGGAAAAATTGCCTACCTCATAAGAATCAAATAAACTCTTATTTATGATTTGGCACCCTGTATAAATTAAGTGATTAAGTTCATCTTTTTTTATAATATTTTTTTTAAGATTGAAATCACCCTTCAAATTTTTGTCAAAACTCAAGTTTTCATTAGCTAATAAAAGTATATTTTTAATTTTATTTAAAAAATAAAATTTCTCCATATCTTTAATATATTTTTTGTAATTCTCATTCCATACGGTATCTGGATTAAATATCATAAAATCTGTTTCATTAGATGAATTTATTAAATTTAAAATTCCACCTCCCGTATCTAAAATATTTGAGCCATCATTTATTATTTTAATTTCTAAATTAAATTTCTTATTATTAAGAAATTGTTCAATTTTTTCACTTAGGTAAAATGTGTTAATTAAAATTTTATCAATTCCCAAAGAATGTATTAGATTAATACAATTTTCTAATAAAGTTATTTCGTTTATCTTTAGTAGAGGCTTCGGGGTTGTCAGTGTTATTGGGTTTAAGCGCTTACCATATCCAGCACATAAAATTAATGCGGTTTTAATCTTCATTTCTGATTTCTTATTTTTTTGGAAAAATTAAGCTCTAATAAGCTTTTCAGCTCAGAAAATTTTTTATTGTTCGAAATTCTTAATTCAATTAACTTCCAAGCATAGGGAATTAATTTCAAATATTGCTTTTTCTTATCTCTCATTGCCAATCTTGTGAATATTCCAATAATTTTCATATTTCTTAAAATGGATAATATTTCAAAATCACTTAATAACGTAGCCTTGTTAACTCTTTTTTTATTTAGTTTTAGATAATAACGATAAATTTTATTTTTAAATATTTCATCTGTTCTAAATCTAACATCATCAATTAGGGAAGCTAAATCATAAGCCCTGTTTCCAATTAAAGCATCCTGCGAGTCAATAACTCCTATTTTATTTTTGTACTTCATTAAATTCGATGCATGAAAATCTCTATGAACTAAAACTTTTTCTTTTGATTGAAGGAGTGTTAATAAAAACCTAATTTGTTTTTTTATATCAATTTTAAACTTGGTTAGTTTATTTTTTTTTATAAATTTTTTTGCATACCATTCACAAAATAAATTTGCCTCATTGAATAATTTAACATTATCATAAATAGGTATTTTGTAAGTTTTACCTTTAAAGTTTTTAGATCGATTTTGTTTAATTTTTTGAATCACTCCAAGTAAATCAATAGATTTTTTATAGAGAGTTTCTTTTTGGTTTTTATTTTTTTTTAATAAACTAAAAACTGAGTCGTCTCCAAAATCTTCAATTTCTATATAATTTTTTTTATAATTTTCGCTATAAAGTTTAGGTGCTAAAACTTTATTTTTAATTAGAAGACTATTTATTGCATCATATATTAGCAAATTTTTCTCTTTTTCCTTAGAAGCAAAAACTATGATTGATTTTTTTTTTAATAATGACTTTCTATAAAAAGATCTAAATGATGCGTCACCTTTAATTTTTTTTAATTTATTATTAGTTTGTAACATCTATTATTTATTTTTAACTCCCTTAATTGTTAAATATCTTTTACTTAAATCATCATTGTATTCAAAATGTAAATCAATTTTGGAATCAATAGTTTCTTTTATTTTCTCAGGCCATTCAATTAATGTCACAACTTCTTCTCTATTTTCAAATAAACCAATGTTTTTTATCTCACTATAGTCAGTCAACCTGTACAAATCGTAATGCTGTATTATAAAATTTCCAACATCATATTCATTTACCAAATTAAAGGTAGGACTAGTAACTTCGGTTAAATTGATTTTATTTAATTGTTGAAGATTATTAATGAGGTGTCTTATAAATGTGGTTTTGCCAACACCTATTTCTCCATGAAAATAAGCTACATCTCCTTTTTGTAGTGTTCTTGAAAAACTTTTAGCTAGCTCAGATGTTTTATCTTCTAGGGAGATATCTATTTTTTCGCTATTAGTAGCGATAAGCATCTGGTTTGAATGGACCTTCTGTTTCAACACTTATATAGTCAGCTTGGTCTTTTGATAGTTTCGTAAGTTTAGCACCTACTTTTTTTAAGTGAAGCATTGCCACTTTTTCATCTAATGATTTTGGTAATACATAAACTTTATTTTCATAATTTTTATGATTATGCCAAAGTTCAATTTGTGCCATTACTTGGTTTGTAAATGATGCGCTCATTACAAAACTTGGATGTCCAGTTGCACAACCTAAATTAACTAGTCTACCCTCTGCTAAAAGTATAATTCTTTTTTTACTTGGCAATTCAATTTCGTGAACTTGTGGTTTAACTTCACTCCATTTGTAATTTTTTAAAGCTTCAACTTGAATTTCATTATCAAAGTGACCAATATTACATAAAATTGCTCTATCTTTCATATCTCTCATATGATCAGCGGTAACAATATCCTTATTACCTGTGGCTGTTACAACTATATCTGCTCTACTAATAGCTTCTTCCATTAAAACAACTTCATAACCTTCCATTGCAGCCTGTAATGCACAAATTGGATCTGCCTCTGTAACCAAAACTCTTGCTCCGCTTTGTCTTAGTGATGCTGCACTTCCTTTACCTACATCTCCAAAACCAGCTACGATTGCAATTTTACCCGACATCATAACGTCTGTTGCTCTTCGAATTCCATCCACTAAACTTTCTCTACAACCATATAAATTATCAAATTTAGATTTCGTAACAGAGTCATTAACATTGATTGCAGGCACCAAAAGAGAATTGTCTTTTTCCATTTTGTTTAAAGCTTTTATTCCAGTAGTAGTTTCCTCTGAAACTCCTTTTATATCTTTCATTAAATCTTTATATTCATTATGCATAATTGCAGTTAAATCACCGCCATCATCTAAAAGCATATTTGGTTTCCAATCAGGTTTACCAACAATAGTTTGTTTAATGCACCAAAGATATTCCTCTTCGGTCTCACCCTTCCATGCATAAACAGGTATTCCAGCTTTTGCAATTGCAGCAGCTGCATGATCCTGTGTAGAAAAAATATTACATGAAGACCATCTTACTTCAGCACCTAATTCAACCAATGTCTCAATTAAAACTGCTGTTTGAATGGTCATGTGTAAACATCCAATAATTCTTGCACCTTTTAAAGGTTTAGTTCCTGAATACTCTTCTCTAAGAGCCATTAATCCTGGCATTTCGCTTTCAGCTATTGAGATCTCTTTTCTGCCAAATTCAGCTTCTGATATGTCTTTTACTTTAAAATCTTCCATGGGTGAGTTTTATACCGTTAACAATCAATTAATCAAGTTAAGATTGTACACTTGGAAACTTTATTTCTACCATTGCACCATCCACATCTAATCGATTAGATGCTAAAATTTGTCCATCATGAAGATCAACTAAATTTTTAACAATATTTAACCCAAGGCCCGAATGCTCTCCAAACTTATCAGGCCTATTACTATAAAATCTTTTGAATATTTTTGATGTATCATTCTCTTTAAATCCCTGACCTTCATCAGAAATTTTAACAATGATCTTTCTATCTAATGAATTTGATATATTTACAAAAATATTTTGTCCCTCTTTGCTAAATGAAATTGAATTATCTAATAAATTTGCAATTATTTGCTCAATTCTATTTTCTATACCATTAATAATATATTTTTCATTACCATCATTTTCGTAGTGGATTTTAATATTTTTTTTAACTGTTTGGATATTATTATAATCATCTACAACAGATTGGATGATTGGTTCTACATTAATATTTTTCATCTTTTCTTTACTAAGAGCAACTTCATCTTTAAGCATCTGAGAATAATCAGTTATTAATCTTTCAATTCTCAAAACATCGTGACTAAGAATATTTAATAACTTTAATCTTTGTTCAGAGCTATTAGTGTCTTGTAATATCTCTGAAGCACTTTTAAGGGATGCCAATGGATTTCTTATTTCATGGACAAGATCTGTAGAAAAATTCTCTGCGTGA
>ENA-OREM01001775-OREM01001775.1-marine-metagenome-genome-assembly--contig:-NODE-1775-length-10185-cov-4.943708_pt1 | contig 10185 bp, 8 predicted proteins | sample MGYA00248623_ERZ508561 | MGnify/ENA primary metagenome ERZ508561 (study PRJEB26227, sample SAMN06264494) | marine metagenome | isolation source: Columbia River Estuary | place: USA:Columbia River Estuary...
AAACTATATAGACTACGCCGCTTGCCATCGTTGTCATAAAGCAAGCCGTCTTCCCTGTTGTTGTATGGAATTTGCTTAAGGATTGTTTGAAAATTTTTGTTCAAATCTCCAAACTGCCTAAACTCGTTGTTCGCACCCAAAGAGAACCAAACCCAATCATCTGCACTGTTATTTGGGGACAGCTGCTGCCAGTCCTTAAGTTGCTTATTGCCCCCTCTTTGTACTTGAACATAACGAACTTTGCGTTTTTTGGTGTGCTGGCTTACTCTAACTTCCGCAATCAAAGTGCCGTCATCCAGCGGTATGTCTAACTTTACATCGCTCCACTTCATCATCCGTGCTTCGCCAACGCGTAGCCCGCTGTTTGCAAGGAAGATAACGAAGCAATAAAGTTGTTGCCGCATAAGCATATGCCACTTGTTAGTACGCACTGCCTTGAAAACACCCTTAGCGTCTCTGTAGCTCTCCAAGTATGTATAGAGCGCCTTGTATTCTTCAGCGTCAAAGCCAGCCCTTTGCCCATCACCATTGTCAGTTTTGGGAGCTTTAAGCCTAAATCTTTGCGTGGTGCGATTGCGTGACACAGCATCGAAAAAGATTTGGTTTAAGGCGCTTTGTTCCATCAGCAAGGTCTTTTGAGCGGGCGTCTTTACCGCATTTTTCGTCCCTTGCGTCTTTAATCCACGCCGCTTGGGATTGTAATTTAAAAGCTTTGAGTTCTCTGCCCTGTGCCAGTAGCCAACACGCCACTCAAAATACCGCTGTGCATAATCTAGATCTATGTCGTCCAGCAGCATACTCTGTTGATTTTTAGTCCTAAAATAAGGTCCAAAATATCGATTGTAGTAGTTTTCGTGCCAAGTCACTCGTGTTGGACGCCAGTTGCCATTGTCTACGTTTCGCTGAAACCAGTCCTGCCAATGCTTGTCGAAAGTCCAAGCCTCAATACTTCTTCCAGTCTTTACCGCATCCCAAATGCGTTGATACTCCCTTACAGCGTATAGGTAGGCTTCCTCGTAGATTGAGTGTTTCGTAGACTTGTTGATGATCTTGCCGTTTTTTCCTTCAACTTTGATACGCATGTACCAATTGAAGGGCTTGGAGGCATTGTCAGCAGACTTAGTTGCTTCGCGCCGTTGGTAGCGCACGAGCCTGCCATCAAAATGTGCGACTTCATTGTTATAGTAAGCCATAGCCACCGCCACCGCACAAAGGAGCAACTTCGTTTGCTACCAATATGCTACTGTCGCTAACCGTAAAGTCAATTATGACTGCGTTTTGCCAACTTTTTGCTACGCCTTACCTAACTACTTAATGCACTATATATAGTAAAAGGGCGCCACAAAGTGACGCCCTCCACAAGATATAGTCGATAATTTTTAACGCTTCGCTAACTGGATCGTTAGATTGAAACATTGTTTTCATTCGCTCTTTTTGAATTTATATGAATGATGCTATGTTTTTGCTATGTCAACTGCTCTAAGATCGTTAAAACTTTTAACTAAACACGACAGTTTCAACATCCTCGCTGTCATCTCTCGCATCCTCACTATCACCGTGTCCTTTGTCCTTACCTGCACGTAGATAAGGTTCAAAAAGCTCATGCAGCCGCACCTCAATGTCGCCTACAGTTTCAGCTTCAAAATAGCGTTCAATCAGCTCAACAATCTCCACAAGGTCAGCTGGAACACGCTGCAGGTCTTTGTTGTCTCCAAACACAAGATCACAAGCATCAATGCTGTAGCGGTGGAATGTGTAAATGTTGTGATTGACGAGCAAGTGCTCTGCCCAAGTGTCAGTAAAGTAGTCGCTGTCATCAATGTCATGCGCCATCAAGTCGCTGACAGTAAGATACTTTGAAAGCGGGGTAGCAAAAGGGAACGCCATTTGACGCTCGTTCCTCGCCAAACGTATGTCCATTGGCACAAACCAACCCTTAACTTTCCAAGTATTTCTGTCGCTTGAAAAGTTAGGTGGAACAGCCAACTTGCGTTGCTTTCCTGCCATTTGACACGGTGAACTGCTGTCCAAACTTATAGTGAAATCTTCACGCCCAAGTGCTTTGCGTAATGCTCGTTGAGCCGCTGTGTATACTAGGCTGTTGACGGGAGGGGACTTACCAAGTGTGTGTATCCATTCGCTCTTTTCCAGCTTTCCCTCGTTCAGCAGTCTTCTCAACCACCACAAGCTGTTAAACATTCCACCAGTTTGACTGCCTAACGCCCAACCTTCAAAGTCAAAGTCCTTAACTGCTTGATACCAAGCCTCACCAGTTCCGCTTATGCCCTTTTTAGGATCATCAATGTCTTGCAAAACGTTCAAAAACTTTGTTGTTCTGCTCCCAAGTCCTCTGTTATTTGAAAAATAGCGTAAATTATCAACACTTAGGTCTATTAGCTGCTGGACACTAAGCTTGCGAAGTTGGCTTTTTTTGGCATTGGGTTGTTCGTAACTTTCAGCCGCCCAAATCACCATATCTAGCGTCATTGCATAGTCAGTATAGCGTTCTAACCACGCCAGTGTTCGTTGCCTAAAACCACTGTCGTGCCACTTGTCAAACTGTGCCACAGGGTCGTTTTTGTAACGCTCTAAATGGGCAAGTTCTGCTTTGCTTTTTACTGCTCCAGTTCCAAGTTGGAAGCCACCGCTGTCGCCAACAACTATGTTACCGTCACTCTTCAGTCTTTCAGCTATGATGTCTCTTTTTGGTATGTTTTTGGTTTCAAACTGACCGCAGCTATACAGTGTGTAACCGCAGTGCCATAGCTTGCTGCTTTGGTCTAAAAAGTTCAGCCAACGTGTATCAAAGTTCTTTGGGATACGTTTCCTGTCACGTGCTGTTTCAGCGTTCGTTTTCGTTGCGTAGTTTGCATAGCCCTGTTGTAGTGACGGCAGATATACAGCGTAACCCTTATACTGATGTGTCAGGTTCTCAGTCATTGGCGATAAACTTCTTAAAGTATGTGCTGTTGCGTTTTCCTGTTATTGTGCAGCTGGGTATGTAGATCTGCACCTCAGCCAACTCGTTGTTGTAGTTGATGAAAAGTAAGTCTTCGTTGCCCCTCATCATCACCAAATCGTCTTTAACCTTGTGCTGAGAGATCATTTGGAGAGCGGCGATAATGTCTGTTGGAGCAAAAACGATCCTGCCCGTACCGCAAGTCTCCGCATCGTCACTAAACGCGGTTAAGTAGCGAGCACCTGCCTGCATGAAGCAAGCTCCAATCTTGTCCCATTTCTTCTCGCAAGTGATGCCATCTTCGCTAACATCAAAAGCAACGGCTTTGTTGTTTGAAGTGTGCACCCTGTGCTTGACCCTATGTTGCCAGCCATCAAAGTGCTGCTCATACAGTCGTCTAAAGTAAGACACATTGCCCTTAATCGCCCAATCATAGTTAATCTTTTCATCAACGATCGCTGGCTGGCAAAGGGTTGCATCGTCTACCCTACTGAAGTCGTAAAAATATAGATTTCGCTTCTGCTTTGAGAGTGTATTTTTGAGCGTGATTTGGTGAGTTGCGGTTAGCTTCTTGTTGGTCTGCGGTTCCAAGTCATTTGCATCATATAACGCAATCTCACTTTCGTTTATCAGCTCAGTTTCAAGCCAGTATCTGTCGTTGCCACGTAGGAAGATGTCTTGATCAACTGCGAACTTCTCTTTTGGTATGTAGTAGGTCGTTAGACTTGCTTGGCTATATGATTTAGATACTAAAATCGTGCCATTGCGTTGCAAAACAAGTCGTGCATTCTCACGCAGTTTTGTTGGTTTTTTTGCACCTTCTTCAATCACTTCAAGTTTGGATTGATTGTAAAAGTTGGGCCGTGCTCCATAGCTTTGCAGAGCTTTTGGAATAGTGTTCAGTTTGATCGCTTCACACAGCATACGCAGCTGTGCTGGTGCATTCGCAAAATCTACCTCACCAATGCTCATAACAGCACTGTCAACAAGTCCTTGTTGTGCTGTTGTGCCAACAACCCTCAGTTCGCTGCCATTTCCAGTAGCCTTAGCCAACACAACTACTAAGTCGTCGTCGCCCGTTCCAACTGCACCAACATCAAAGGTTTGCGAGCTTAAACTTTGAGAAATAGCCAGCTTCTTGAGCTCTAACACTTCAAGCTGTTGCTTTTTCTTCTGCTCTGAAGTGCTTTTCTTTTTCTTTGATGTATTTCCTGTGTCTTTGTAATCGTAACCGTATTCTTCAATCTCTGCTGCCTTGGCTCCGCATATGCCGCTTATGCCGCCGTTGTCGTCTATCCAATCTACCAGTTCCGCTGTTGCATCCCTGTTTTTGTAGATATGTGAGTTACGCAAAAACTCGTCATCAATCGCATTTAGAGCACTTCCCCAGTTTGAAATCGTCACGTTGTTCAAATGCTGCTGCATATTGAAAACAAGACGGATGACTGGATTAAAGTTGGGACGGTTGAGTTGAGAACGGTATTTGATCTTTGCAGTTTTAAGCCGCTTCTCTAAGTAGTCAGCTTGTTGGGATGCTTTTCGCCACCAAAAATACGTTTCAACCAATGCTCTATAGAGTGCTATTTTTGATGAGACATACTGCTTGTTTTGGGCCGCAGCGTCACTACGCAACTGCTCCAAACCGCTGTCTAAGTCTTTGTCACTCGCCATTTTTGGCACCATACATTTGTTTGCGTGTGTAGGCATTCACAAGGTTAAAGACAACTTTTCCAGCTTCTGCTGTTTTTTGTGCGTCCTTTAGCCTGTCATCTGCAGTCTGCTCAGCGTTCGCATTGCTCAGTATAGCAAAGTTGTGAACTGCTTTGTTCCTGCCCTCGTAAAATTGACTGACGGCTGCTCTCAAATTTTTGTATTCAGCATCTTTAGGAATTTGTCGTTCCTCACGTGCAATATCCATAGCAGCCATTGCATTGGCTAAGCTGGTAACTGGCTGATGTTTTTCCTCATGATGCATCAAGTGTTGGGTATATGCCTCAATCCTGTCAGTAATCACGCTGTCAACAAGTGTGATTGCCTCTAAGAAAAAACCCGCAGACATTGCCTCGTTGTATCTTTCCCAAGCAACTTTGTAGAGTTCGTGCCTTGCAAGACCAGCATCACTGCCCTTACCGCCCACCACACGCACTTTTGGTGAAGTTGGCTTGGCACGTGCCTTCAATGTGCGTTCTCTGATGGATCCTTCATCGCTTTTCTTCTTGCTCATAGTCGAAAATCCCTACGTTTCTCGTAGGAAATGATCTTACACAGCTTTGAAGTAAGCAACTGATCTTTAGGGCTTGGTGTGCTTTTCAGTGTAAAGCTCTAAGACCTTCCGTCTGCTTCGTTTGAGAAGTTCTGTGCCCTTCAAGTTCTTCTCCAGCCAAGCCCTATGCTTTAGCTCCCGCTCAAGCTGCTTGGTTATCCTATGAATGCTACGTGTTTTCATAGCAGTAGTTTACACTCAAGTTATTGTAAAAAATACCATTTTAGAGCTCGTAGCAGTGCTTAAGCGCCATCTCCGCTACCCAGTTGCTAGGAAAACTGCTATCCACCCTGTATGACCGTTGTAGGTGCTCATACTGTGTAAAAAACCGCTACTGGATGTAGCGGTCTTTTTGTTTAGCAGATGATGATAGGAGGTGCAGACCATCTACCAGCATCACGCTGCTGTTCACGTTCGCTCTTGATGTTGTTGATTATGCGGTAAAGCGTTTCTCTTACCCAACGGCTATGTTGGACTTGCTGTAAACTGCGTCTCGCAATTTCACGCCCCACTTCCTCACCAACTGCTTCATATCTTTCCGCTACACGCAGTAGCAGTGTTTGTGCCTTCCCACTTCTCATCACAATCGCCTGTTGACCCAACCTTTCCATCAGCGTCACCAATACCACTGTTGAAGGTTCCAAACCTCTGGCTTTCATCGATCTGTAGTAGCTTGCCCCCATACCCAAAAAGTCCTTGCTGAACTCATCTGTGCTTATCTGTCTTATGGCTGCCACTTGCAGGTATATTTTTTCTACGAATGTCATTTGGTTTAATCCTTTCATATTTACTGCCTACTGCTTCGCAGCTGGCATCCAACTTCGTTGCCGCTAATCCTTGCTGTCGCAAGGTTCGCTATCACTCGTTGGTCTTCTTTCTTCTCAACACCGTGTTCATCACCGTGTTTCAGATTGTTCGCTTTCAACCGTTTCCAATGTTTCTTTGAACGGTCTTGGTATCTTTGTTGTTGATATAACAAAGAGATATGCTGAACCCGCCAGCATATCTGTAGAGCGTGTTTGCTCGCTTCCCCGCCGTCATAGCACCCAACTTGTGGGTAGGTCTTTGGCATTACCCAACACCTAAACGGGGCAGACGTTTCTATATGAAACTGCTTTGCTCATGCCTCAGTCGCATCTCACGCAACTCAAGCGTCCTTTGTCTGCGTTGCTCTGCTTCTTGCTTCGCAATGCGTAGCCCATCGTTGGGCATATGTGTGTGTTCAAGTGACCAGCTGTCTTCCACACCCAGCTTGTAAACCTCGTGTGCCGCATAAGCTGATACACTGTAGTTGTGCCTCGCTATTTCAAACTGACTGCGTTTTGCGTCAACCCAGCCGCTGCCTCGTTCTTCTTGCCAGTAGCGTTCGCACTTGCTCAAAAGCACATCCGCATCTTCTGCCGTCAACAACACGCCGTGCCAGTGTAAGTTCTCACCGCTGAACCCTTTGTGCTTAAACACCACACGCTCAATGCGACAGCCACGTGCTACCTCTCGTTTCGTAGCAAGCTCCCTATCCAGCCTGTTGAGCCACTTACTGACCAACTTGCTTGCGTAGGTTTCGCTTATGCCAGCTTTGCCAAAGCCATCATTATTCTTGCGGTGGAACTTGAGGGTGAAGAAGATGGCTGTCTTGTCTTTGTCAGCTGTGTTCCTACGAAGCCAGGCGTTCACAGCCTGTTGGTGTTCCCAGTTGGTTTGTGGCGACAGACGCTCAACAGCGTTTCTGTCCAGCGTCCTCTTACCTTTGTGCTTGTTGCCCAGCCTACTCATCACGCTTTGCCTTTTGCTGAGCGTGGTAGCGTTGCCAAAACTGCTTCTCGTTGATCCCATAGTGTTCGCCCGCCAGTTCCAAAATGCGTGCGATTTCTCGTTTCAGCTGCTCCAAGCTGTCTTTTGCAGCAAGTTCTGCAGCAAGCCTTATGCTTTCCTTGTCCCAAGCACTCAGAAGCTCGTTTGGGATGTCCTTTGCTTTGGCAGCAACTTCGTTTGCCTTAGCAACGATCTCGTTGTTTTGGATTTCCTTCCAACCCTCACGCTTCTCACGTGAGGCGGTTTTGATGTCATAGATACTAACTCGTGCCATCCTAAGCTCCTTTGCTGTTTGTATTTAGCAAGGGACGCTACAGACGCAGCAAAACGCACTTAAAACTGCGGTTTTGGTTTTGAGTGTTCACCACCCAAACTTACAGAAAATACTAAAAACATTTAACTACGCACTTAACGCATTGATTACACTAAGTGTCTGTTTTTAGGAAGAAAACGGTCGCAAAGTAGGTTAAACGATTTTACTTTATGGATAGTAAAAAGTTTAAATTTGGAGGGCCACACGATGCCCCAAGCAAGAACCATAAACGAACGGCAGGCAAAGGCTATGTTTGCCTTTCTCAGCACCAAGCCCAACGCCCCACGCAACCAGGCTATGTTTGCTCTCAGCTACTACTGCGGACTGCGGGCTAAAGAGATTGCAAGTTTACGGGTTGGCGACGTCCGCAAAGCAGATGGCAGCATTAGGGATGTTGCTGATTTGAGTGCAGCACAGACAAAAGGCAACAAGGGGCGAGCGTTCTACATTAACAAGCACGCCAAACAGCACATTGCTGTCCTTATAAAATCAATGCCAGTAGCAGAACCAGATCACCCGCTTGTGCAGGTGATGGGCAAACGCAAGGCGTTTACTGCAAACGGCATTGCGATAGCTATGCGGAACTTCTACATAGACGCGGGGTACACAGGCTGTAGCAGCCACACTGGACGCAGAAGCGCAATCAGCCAGCTTGCCAACAAAGGCGTGGGCATACGCATCATCCAAAAGTTTAGCGGACACAGACAGCTGCAAAGTGTGCAGTACTACTTGGATGCCAACGAGGAGATGGTGAAGAACGCTGTAGAGCTATTGGCTTAGTGAAATTCGCTGCCAAAAAACTAACAGGTGTCAAAATGATGCTAGGTGAGAATCGATACCTATGCTTAGCCTGAGCTCAGGTTACCAATGCAAAGGTGCTTCATGCTGCGCTTACTATTCACATCCTGCCTTTCTCTAACATCCACAGCAGTATTTGCTGAAACCTTTGTAGATTTTGGGAACATGAAGCTGGATCGTTCCCAGGTCCAAGCAGCTCAACAAGCATTAACTGATTTGGGATACAATCCAGGTCCAGTCGATGGCGCGCTGGGGAACAAAACCAGAAATGCTTTTGCGGAGTTTGCTTCAGCTAAAGGTTTTGATAACGATGGCGAGTTTGGCGAAAACGAAGTCGCATTGCTCAGGGCTGTTCAATATAATGCTTCACATTCTAATCAGCTAACATCCCTACCGCTCCCACAAAACTGGGATATCGATATGAGGGGAGAAAGAGTTTTAGAAGAGCGGAAAAGACAAAGTGCAATTCTGCAACAAGAATACCAAACAATGGGCCCCAATGACATGCCCACACTTTGGAGAGACAACTGCGTATCAGTTCTCTCAAATGTTGAAGCGCAGGTTGTCGATGAAAGACAAGCACAAAGAGAGAATCGCGACATTCCGTTCGCAAATACAATCCAGGGCTGCCTAGGAGGCATAGGTCAGGTTTCCTCCGCTTATGGCATTGATGATGGCTTTTTGTCCTTGTCTCAGATACTCATCTCAATCTCAGCTAGGCCATATCTGCAATATATTTCAAGCGCTAACAACAGCGCACTGACAACACATTCTGTTTACGAATTTAATGCTGTCACCACAGTAATTGGAGCGCATTATTTTATTTACTACGACGAATATGATTTAAGTATCGAACAACGAGAACGTATCAACAACTTCTTAACGCTCGCGCTTCAGTATGACATTGATAACTATAGGAATTCCCATTTCACCAATGGCGCACACCCCCTTTGTCGTAGGGAAAACATCGATCTAATTGGTTATAACCCAAATCAACAACATGATGGTAAGGTAGTTACGCTACCTGATGCATGTGAAAGTATGCGCTGGAAATTAGCAGTAGCACAAATCCTTGGTGGATTAAGACTGCAAGATCAAACACTGTGGGAATTGGGTAAATTCAACACTGATCTCAAACTCAACTTGTTTGATCAAAATAATATAGACGTTCCGTGGGCGACCATGAGCGGTCATGCTATTGATTACAGCTCTAATGTTTCAGAGTTCTTGGGTCTTATTACTGAGATTTTTTATTCAGCAGATTTTGGCTTACTTGGATACAAAAATGAAAATGGGTCCTCTGTTGCTGACATGCAAAAAACCTACTGGGAATTCCAAAATTCCACACAACTCTTTAAAGACAGTCCGTTCTACGAATATGCCCTCCGCGACTTGAGAGATGATAGACCTGTTAACGAAATTGAAAACGAAACCTTGAAAGATCTGTTTTGGATAAATGGCAGAAACTCATACATGTACGCCACTTGGGTGCACAGGTACGCTGCACGCTACGACCCTGCAATTCTGCAATACACTGAAAAATCAAACTTAAGCAGAGTGCACCAGGGCCCACATTTGCTGCTCCCAACTAGTGACACTTTCCGCATCGTTGGTCCTGAACTTCTATTCTTGGCAAATACTGATCACGATAACAATGAAGCTGGGAACTAGATTTTTTATCCTGCACTGTCTGTTTTTACTTTGCCCTGAGCGTTAGGTTTATCGTGCTTGGTCCACTCTTTTTGTCATTCTACCCTTTGAATGATAGCACTACCTGGATGCCAACGAAGAGATAGTGAAGAATTCCATAGAACGGTTGGTTTAGGCTGAGTTTTAGTTAAAAGTTTTAACTTTCTCGCTGCTTACCAAAATTTCACGCAGTGCAGCTTCGCTCAACTTTCCGTCCTTAAACCTTTGCAGAGCCTCGCTAACAAAGTCGTTTGGTTCCGCAGCTTTCTTAGGCTTATGCTTCATTTTTGCGATATCTTCTCTGGCATCACGTGTTTGTCTATGACTGTAGTGAAGCTCTATTTGCTTGAC
>ENA-OREM01001779-OREM01001779.1-marine-metagenome-genome-assembly--contig:-NODE-1779-length-10183-cov-2.121314_pt1 | contig 10183 bp, 6 predicted proteins | sample MGYA00248623_ERZ508561 | MGnify/ENA primary metagenome ERZ508561 (study PRJEB26227, sample SAMN06264494) | marine metagenome | isolation source: Columbia River Estuary | place: USA:Columbia River Estuary...
AAAGACGCACCCTGCTTCAAGCCAGTCCATTGTTGTTTGTCCTTCCTGAATTAGCCCAAGCCCAAGCGGCCTATCCCAGCAAACCAATTCGGTATATCGTGCCGGTCTCTGCGGGTGGTGGATCCGACATGGTGGGACGAGCTCTGTGCGAGCGATGGGCCAAGGTTCTGGGCCAATCTGTGGTGGTCGACAACATTGGCGGCGGCGGCGGCGTGATCGCTTCGCAAAACACCGCCCGAGCACCCGCTGATGGCTATACCCTCATGCAGGGCTATGTGGCCACCCACGGCACTGCCCCCGCAACTCGAAAATTGCCCTATGACGCAGAAAAAGATTTCACGCCAATAGGCATGATTGGCTCGACCCCCAATGTGCTTTGCATCAACACCAGTTTGCCACCCCAAAACTTCAAGGCCTTCATGGACTACGTGAAGCAAAACCCCGGCCGCCTGTCTTATGGCTCTGCAGGCGCAGGGTCCTTAACCCATCTGACGGCAGAGTTGTTCAAATTGCAAACCAACAGCTTTATGGTGCACATTCCCTATCGAGGTATTGCACCGGCCATCACTGACCTCATTGGTGGTCAAACACAATTGATGTTCCCTGGCTTGGCAGCCGCATTGCCGCATATTCGCAGTGGCCGCATCCGCGCATTGGCAGTGACAGGCACCAAGCGTCACCCGCAAGTGAAGGACATCCCCACCTTAGAAGAGATGGGCCTGAAGGGCTTTGATGCTCAACAGTGGTACGGCGTTGTAGGCCCTGCCAACATGCCGGCCGCCATTGTCAAAACACTGAACGACGCCATGCTGACTGTTTTGGCTCAGCCCGATTTCAAAGAAAAATTAAGCTCTGAAGCCGTTGAACTGATGCCCATGAAGCCAGCAGAATTTGCAGCCTACATGAAGGCCGACTTGGCCCGCTGGACCCAATTGGCCAAGACTCGAAATATTCAGCTAGATGGCTAGCATGGCATCACACTGAAAAAAAGCCTGCCTTGAAACGCAGGCTTTTTTTCAGTCAATTCACATCAGGGATTGATTTTTCCCATCACACCCGCCACACCGTAGTTCATGTTCAAAATTTGAACATCGCTGAGTTTCTGCCCGGCTGCCACAATGGCTTTGCCTTCGTTGTCGACAATGGGCCCTTGAAATGGGTGGCGTTTGCCCTGCACGATGTCTTGTTGTAACTTCACAATTTCGTCGCGCACTTTGGCAGGTAACTTAGGGCCAAAATCGCCAACGCGAATCATGCCTTCTTTTAAACCGCCCCAGACATTGCCTGTGCGCCACTGCCCTTTTTGCACAGCAAGTACGCGCTGTGTGTAATAGGCACCCCACTCGTGCGTGACCGCCATCAATTGCGCGTCAGGCGCCACTTTGCGCATGTCAGAGTGATAGGCAATGGCCATCTTGCCGCGTTCTTGCGCCGCCACCATCACCGCATTGGAGGCGGTGTGAAATGTGATCACATCAACCGACTGATTGAACAAGGTAAAGGCCGCGTCGCGCTCCTTGGCCGGATCGAACCATGAGTTCAGCCAAATCACTTTCACTTGGGCTTTGGGGTTCACAGAACGCATGCCTAACGTGAACGCATTCAAGCCTTGCAGCACTTCAGGAATGGGAAACCCCGCCACATAACCAACCACATTGGATTGCGTCATGCGTCCTGCGGCCACGCCTGCCAAATAACGGCCCTCGTAATAGCGCGCATTGGCCACAGACACATTCACATCGGTTTTGTAACCCGTGATCGATTCAAACTTCACATTGGGAAACTCTTTGGCCACTTTGAGCGTGGGTTCCATGTAACCAAAGCTGGTGGTGAAAATCACATCGTGGCCCTGTTGCGCCAAATCGCGCACCACACGCTCTGAGTCAGCGCCTTCGGCCACGTTGTCTACAACGGTGGTTTTAACGGCATTGCCTAGGGCCTTTTCAACAGCTTTACGGCCTTGATCGTGCTGGTGCGTCCAGCCCGCGTCGAACACAGGCGTGACATACACAAAAGCTGCTTTGACAGGGCTTTTTGAAGCTGGCGGCGAAGGCTCTGTGGCAAGGGATGAAATGGGCGAAAAAAAGCAGGCGACCGCGAAAGCGGCTGCGAGGTTTTTGTACATGGTAGTCCTCTACATGGCGCCGGTTGAACAAAATAAACACCCGCCGGCGCGCAGGTATTCGGGGTGTATTCTAAAGCAGGTGTATAAAGTTTCTTTTTCGTTCATTTAAAGAAGTGCCCTCTCATGCGTTCAAGCTCCATTTCTCGTTGGATTCAAATTGCCATGGTTTCAGCCAGCTGCTTGCTGCCTTTTGCCGCATGGTCGCAAGGCACAGCTTCAGCTTTAAAAGCAGTCGCTCAAGTTGAGGGCATCAGTGAATTCCGACTGAGCAATGGTTTGCGCGTGTTGTTGGCACCCGATGCGTCAAAGCCCACCACCACTGTGAACATCACTTATTTGGTGGGCAGTCGCCATGAAAATTATGGCGAGACCGGCATGGCACATTTGCTAGAGCACCTGGTGTTCAAAGGCACAAAGACACGCGGCAATGTCTTTGAAGAGTTGGGCAAGCGCGGCATGCAATTCAATGGCACCACCTTTTACGATCGAACCAATTACTACGAAACCTTTCCTGCCAATCCTGACAACCTGAAATGGGCACTGGAGATGGAAGCCGATCGAATGGTCAACAGCCTCATTGCGCGCAAAGATTTAGAAACCGAGTTTTCAGTGGTTCGCAATGAAATGGAAAGCGGCGAAAACAACCCCTACATGATGCTCTGGCAGCGCATGGCCTCCACTGCTTTTGATTGGCACAACTATGGCAAGAGCACCATTGGCGCGCGCACCGATGTTGAGAATGTGAAAATTGAAAACCTGCAAAATTTCTATCGCAAGTATTACCAGCCAGACAATGCAGTCTTGTTGGTGGCAGGTAAATTTGATGTTGCGGCAACCTTGAATTTGATTCAACAAGTGTTTGGCGCCATTCCCAAACCCACTCGCACACTCAGCCCCACCTACACACAAGACCCCGCACAAGATGGCACACGCGAAGTGACTGTCAGACGTACTGGCGACGTTCAGTTGTCTGCGGTGCTGTATCACACAGCAGCGGGCAGCCACGTGGATTCAGCTGCCATGGCTGCTTTGAGTGAAGTCTTGGGCGGCACACCCAATGGCAGGCTGCACAAGAACATGGTCGAGAAAAAATTGGCGGTCAATGTCAGCCCTTGGAATTTTGAATTGGCAGAGCGAGGCTATGTGTTGTTCATGGCCGAGCTGAGTAAAACCCAAAACCTGACAGAAGCTCGCAAAGTTTTATTGGAAGAACTAGAGGGCTTACAAAAGAAGCCCTTCACTGAAGAAGAACTCAAACGCGCCAAGGCCAGCTTGTTAAGCGACATCGACAAGACCATCAATGACCCCCAAAAATTAGCGGTGCAATTATCAGAATCCATTGCCAATGGCGACTGGCGCTTGTTCTTTTTGCAACGCGATCGCATTGAGAATCTCAAATTGGCCGACTTGCAATCTGTGGCCGCCAATTACTTCAAAGAAAGCAATCGCACTTTGGGGCAATTCATTCCCACCGCCACACCTGACCGCAGCAAACTGCCTGACGCTGTAGATGTGGCCAAACTGGTGGCCGACTACAAAGGCAAGGCAGCTGCCAGTGAAGGCGAAGTGTTTGACATCAGCCCTGCCAACATCGAAAAGCGCACGCAACGTTTGGCTTTGGCCAGCGGCATGAAGCTTATCTTGACACCCAAGAAAACGCGTGGCGAAACTTTGAGTGGCATCTTTACTTTGCGCTTCGGCGATGAAGCAAGCCTGTTTAACCAAGCCACCACCTCTAACCTCACGGCCAGCTTGCTCATGCGAGGTGCAGGAAATTTACAACGCGCTGAAATTTCAGCCAAATTGGACGAACTCAAAACCCAAATTGAAGTCAGTGGTGGTGGACAAACCGTCACGGTTCGATTTGATTCACTGCGAAAAAACTTGCCCGAAGTACTCAATTTGATTCGAGATATTTTGCGCAAGCCCATCTTGGCTGAAAAAGAATTTGAATTGTTGGTTCAAGAGGGAACTGCTGGCCTTGAAAGTCAACGCAGCGAACCCAATGCCATGGGCTCGCAAGCCATGGCGCTGGCACTGGACGTTTACAAGAAAGGCGACATTCGCGCTGCCCGCAGTTTGGACGAGTCCATTGCAGCGCTCAAAGCAGCCAAGCTTGAACAAGTCAAACAGTTTCACAGCAGCTATTACGGCGCCAGCCACAGCGAGTTCGCCTTGGTAGGCGACTTTGACAGCGACGCAGTCAAATCTCAAATCACGCAACTCTTTGGTGACTGGAAAAGCCCTAAAGCCTATGCACGCTTGAAGGCTGAAAGCAAAGCGGCCAAGCCAGGCGCCACTCAATTGGAAGCGCCCGACAAAGCCAATGCATTCTTTTTGGCTGGCTTGCCTTTGTCACTGCAAGACACACAAGCAGACTTTGTGCCCTTGCAGTTGGCCAACCGCGTATTGGGCGGCGGCGTCAAATCGCGCCTGCTTGACCGCTTGCGCCAAAAAGATGGCTTGAGCTACGGCGCTGGCAGCCAACTCAGCGCCAGCTCGTTTGAGCCCTCAGGCATGTGGGTGCTGTATGCCATTTATGCACCGCAAAATCTGGCTAAATTAAAGGCGGGTGTGCAAGAAGAATTGGCCAAATTTGTCAAAGACGGAATCACCGCTGAGGAGCTGACAGATGCCAAAAAAGGCTGGCAAGAAGAACGCAAAATAAGCCGTGCGCAAGATCGCGCCTTAGCGGCGGGCCATGTGGCGCAAACTGCAGCCAACCGAACGCTGGCCTTTGTTGAAAAAGTGGACGCTCAAATTGAAGCTACCACTTTAGAAGAAGTTAATACGGCCATTCGCAAGACTTTAGACCCCGCCAAATTTCTGAACATTTACGCAGGGGATTTTGCGGCAGCTGCTAAAAAGTAAACCATAACAAGACCCTGTTAAAAAAAGCCGCTCTTCATACGAAGGAGCGGCTTTTAAACTTTGAGCAACCGTTAAGTTGCGATTGATCAGTTAGGCACTTTGCCTTCAACGCCTTTAACGTAGAACTTGATACCACTCAAGAACTTGTCATCGGCGACAACATCTTTGGCCAGAACTTCTTTGCCGTCTTGGCCCACGATAGGACCTTTCCAGATATTGAAGCTACCGTCTTTCAGGCCAGCCTTGATTTCATCAACGCGTTTCTTGATGTCGTCAGGCACATCGGTTGCCACATTGACCATGTCGATGGCGCCTTCTTTCACGCCCCACCAGCTTTGGCTTGTCGCCCATTTGCCATCAAGGGCTTCACCCACGGACTTGATGTAGTAAGGCGCCCAGTTGATCACAGCCGAACCCAAGTGAGCCTTAGGACCATAGGCTGTCATGTCAGAGTCCCAACCGAAAGCGCGCTTGCCCATTTTTTCGGCAGTTTGCAACACAGCAGAAGAGTCGGTGTTTTGCATCAACACGTCAGCACCACCATTGATGAGGGCTGTAGCCGCTTCTGTTTCCTTTGGGGGATTGAACCACTCGTTGATCCAAACCACTTTGGTCTTCACTTTAGGGTTGACAGATTGCGCACCCATTGTGAAGGTGTTGATGTTGCGAATGACTTCAGGAATTGGAATAGAAGCCACAACACCCAAGGTGTTTGTTTTGGTCATCTTGCCCGCAATCACGCCCGCCATGTACGCACCTTCATAGGTACGGCTGTCGTAGGTGCGCATGTTGTCGGCTGTTTTGTAACCGGTGGCATGTTCAAACTTGATTTCTTTGTTGTCTGCGGCCACTTTGAGCATGGGATCCATGTAGCCAAATGTGGTGCCGAAGATCACTTTGTTGCCTTGGCTGGCCAAGTCGCGGAAGTTGCGCTCGGCATCGGCGCTTTCTGGCACTTTTTCAACAAAGGTGGTGACGATCTTGTCGCCAAATTGTTTTTCTAGTTCTTTGCGCGCGTTGTCGTGTGCAAATGTCCAGCCACCGTCGCCCACTGGGCCAACATAGACAAAGGCCACTTTGAGGGGTTCAGCTTTAGGTGCTGCTGCAGGTTTTGCTTCTTCTTTTTTGCCGCAAGCCACGAGAGCGGCAGCAGTGACCAAAGAAATGGCGGCGATTTTGAGAATCGATCGCTTGTTCAGAACTGTCATGAAATTTCCTTTGTTGGATGGACTGGGTTGGACGAAAAAAAGCATTATGAACTGGGATGAAAGGGTTTGCCTAGCGATGCTGGCATATTGACCCGAATCCAAGCAGGATTTCGTGAGATCAAGGCCAACACCACAATGGTCGCCAGGTATGGCAGCGCAGACAGCCACTGACTGGGCACTTGCACACCCAAACCTTGCAAATGAAACTGCAGCATGGTCACCCCGCCAAAAAGATAAGCACCCAGTAATATTCGCGCCGGTCGCCAGGTTGCAAAAGTGGTCAAAGCCAAGGCAATCCAGCCCTTGCCCGCCACCATGCCTTCAACCCACAAGGGCGTGTAGACAACCGAGATGTAGGCACCCGACAGACCGCACAAAGCACCGCCCACCATGACGGCCAAAAAACGAATTCGGCGGACTGAATAACCAAGCGCATGCGCCGATTCGGGAGATTCACCGACCGAACGCAGCACCAAACCTGTGCGCGTTTTGTACAAAAACCAAATGAGTGCCAAAACAAAAGCAATCACTCCGTAAACCAGCGGGTGTTGTTTGAAGAAAGCGGAACCTACCAGTGGAATGTCAGCCAAGAAAGGTATTTCAAACTGAGGCCGCGGAGGCAGTTTTTCTTGCACGTACGTAATGCCCACAAAGGCTGAAAAGCCCACCCCAAACAAACTCAATGCCAAACCTGTGGCGTACTGATTGGTGCCAAGGTAAATCACCATGACCCCAAAAATAGCACCCAGCAAGGCGCCAGCTCCCATGCCTGCCAAGAAGCCCACCATGTCGCTGCCGGTGTGCACCACTGCGGCAAAACCAGCAATGGCAGCGCACAACATCATGCCCTCAGCGCCTAAGTTAACGACACCCACTTTTTCATTGATGAGCAAACCCAAGGCGGCGATGGCCAGCACAGTGCCTGCATTCAAAGTAGCTGCTACGAGCAATGCATACGACTCCATCAGGCCCTCCCGCTCTGCCAACGCAATCGGTATGCCACCAGGGTGTCGCATGCCAACAAGCTAAATAACAACAATCCCTGAAACACGCCCGTGATGGACTTAGGCAGACCCATGCGCGATTGCGCCAACTCACCGCCAATGTAGAACATGCTCATGAGGACAGCTGAAAACACAATGCCAACCGGATGCAAGCGCCCCACGTAGGCCACGATGATGGCCGCAAAACCATAGCCAGAAGGGATGTAAGGTGTCAGTTGCCCAATGGGCCCCGCCACTTCCAAAGCACCCGCCAGGCCTGCAGCCCCACCCGATGTGAGCAGCGCCAACCACAAAGCTTTGCGCGAAGAAAAACCCGCATAGCGCGCTGCAGAGGGTGCCAAGCCTCCAACCTGCTGCGCAAAGCCTGAGCGAGTTCGGAATAAAAAGATCCAAACTGCGGCAACACCGACCAAGGCCAATATCAGCCCTACAGAAACACGTGAGCCGCTCATCAGGCGTGGAATTTGGGTGACAGCTTCAAAGGATTTGGTTTGCGGAAAGTTATAGCCCGCAGGGTCTTTCCAAGGGCCATACACCAAATACCCCAACACCATGTCGGCCACATAGACCAACATCAGGCTGACCAAAATTTCGTTGGCGTGAAATTTGTCTTTGAGCCAAGCCGTGATGGCCGCCCAAAACATGCCCCCTGCAACACCCGCCAAAACCACAGCCACCACAATCCAGCGGCCAGTTTCTTTGTCGGCCAACAATGCCACACCGCCAGCCGCCACAGCGCCAATGACAAACTGCCCTTCAGCACCAATGTTCCAAACATTGGAGCGAAAACAAACAGCCAAGCCCAAGGCAATGATCAACAAGGGCGTGGCCTTCACCATCAGTTCGCCCAAAGCATAGGCAGACTTCAGGGGCTCCCAAAAAAACATTTGCAGACCACGTACAGGGTCTTTGCCAAGCAACACAAACAAGCCGATACCCAAAGCAACCGTGATGAGCAAGGCCAACAGCGGCGAGCCATAGCGCCAAAGCTCAGAAGCTTCAGGGCGCAGTTCTAGCTTAAGCATGCGCGCTCCACAAACCGCTCATCCATTCGCCAATTTGAGCCACCGTAGCATCTTTGCGTTGAATAGAGGGGGAAATTTGGCCGTTGGCCATGACATACAGGCGATCAGAAATTTCAAACAATTCGTCTAACTCTTCGCTCACCACAAGGACGGCACAGCCCGCATCTCGCAAAGCCAAGAGCTCGCTGCGAATTTGCGCCGCAGCACCCACATCGACGCCCCACGTGGGTTGCGACACGAGCAGCACTTTAGGTTTGGCATCGATCTCGCGACCCACAAGGAATTTTTGCAAATTGCCGCCCGACAAAGATTGCGCAGGTGCTTGAGCACCATTGGCTTTGACATTGAATTTTTGAATGATTTTTTGAGCTTGCGTTTGCAGTGCTTGGTTGTCAATCCAGCCACCCGACGAGATGGCCTCGCTTCTGGTGAGTAGCAGGTTGTGCGCCAGACTGAGCGAGGGCACAGCGCCTCGCCCCAACCTTTCTTCGGGCACAAAATGCAGACCTGCTTGGCGACGTTCTTGAGGCCCCACTTGGCCAACAGCATGTCCGTCTAAAAGCACAGACTCGGCTAAAGCTCGCGTGTCTTCACCAGACAAGGCATAGAGAAGTTCGCGTTGGCCATTGCCAGATACACCTGCAATGCCCACCACCTCGCCTGCGCAAACTTGTAAATTGATGTCGGCCAAGTTGACGCCAAATTGGTCTTCTTTGTTCAAGGACAAATGGCGCGCTTCAAACAAGACAGCACCTGGCGTGCGATCTTGGTGCTTCAAGGCTGGCGGCTCTGCGCCAATCATCATGCGGCTGAGCGACGCGTTGGATTCTTCTCTGGGATCACAAACACCTGTGACTTCGCCACCCCGAAGCACTGTACAAGCAGAGCAAAGTTCGCGAATTTCATGCAGCTTGTGACTGATGTACAACAAGCTACAACCTTGACTCACCAATTTTTTCAAAACCACAAACAATTTGTCGACCGCTTGCGGTGTGAGAACCGATGTTGGCTCATCTAATATGAGCAACTTGGGTTCTGTGAGCAAGGCACGGATAATTTCAACCCGCTGCATCTCGCCCACACTCAAGGTGTGAACAGGCCTAGAAGGGTCAATGTCAAGTCCATACTCAGCAGCTTTGGCTGCAATGCGCGCAGAAACTTGCGCCAGAGTTAAAGAAGGATCTAAGCCCAACCAAACGTTTTCAGCCACACTGAGTGTGTCAAACAAACTGAAGTGCTGAAACACCATGCTGATGCCCAAGGCGCGGGCTTGCTGTGGATTTCGGATTTGAACGGCTTGGCCGTTGTATTGAATATCGCCTTCATCTGGCTTGACCGCGCCATAGATGATTTTCATGAGGGTGGATTTGCCTGCGCTGTTTTCACCTAAAACTGCATGCGCCTCGCCGGGCTTAACAGACAAAGAAACCGCGCGATTGGCCACCACACCGGGATAACGCTTGGTGATGTTTGAAAGTGACAGGCGCAATGGCTCGTTGGGCTGCATGAGTTTCTCAAAGTTCGACAAATTCTATCGAGCTTTGAGACGCCTTTGCGTCCTCATGAAGCGAATGTCGCTAAATACCGGCCAAAGTCTCCAGTCCGATTGGATCTAGCAGTTTTAAAACCCGACCACTGCCACTAATTAGCTTGCGATCCCGCAAGTGTTTGAGGACCCTAGAGAAGGTTTCGGGCGCAATGCCCAATTGAGCCGCGATTAAACGCTTTCGATCTTGCAAGATGACCGCCAAATTGCCCTGCGCATCTGCAGGTTCAGAATGGCGCAAAAGCCACTCTGCAAAGCGTGCATCAGCATCTTTGGCCAAACGGCTAACGCCCACTTCAATTTGCTGCCTTTGAGCCTTGGCCAAATCTAGCATCAAGGTGTGCACAGCTTCAGGTAAATTTTTCAGCTGACTTCTAAACTGAGCGAGCGGCATGGTTTGAATG
>ENA-OREM01001781-OREM01001781.1-marine-metagenome-genome-assembly--contig:-NODE-1781-length-10178-cov-2.689140_pt1 | contig 10178 bp, 14 predicted proteins | sample MGYA00248623_ERZ508561 | MGnify/ENA primary metagenome ERZ508561 (study PRJEB26227, sample SAMN06264494) | marine metagenome | isolation source: Columbia River Estuary | place: USA:Columbia River...
GCAAAGGGCCCGCTAGCTCGGGGATCGCGGCCAATGCCGGATCAAGTCGCGCCAAAGCCGCAAGGGCATCACTTGCCCAGCCCGGCGCATCTTCAGCCAACAGGGCGGGCGGTTTCGCTTTCATGAGCTGGCTTTACCGCCCAAGCGGCTGCGAAGCCAGGATGCGCCCCGGCGCAGATGCCGGGGCGCATCACCGGAACAGCCCCAGGGTAGTTTCGGGGCAGGTCGGGCGCCGTTCCGATACTTATGGACGTGGCGATCAAAGATTGCTGGCAAAAGGCGCCCGACATGGCAAAGTGCAACAAAAGGCAACAGGCGCCGCGTCAGACATGTTTCGCAACATTGGCCGATGAATGCTGCCTCCGGAAGGCTAATGTAACAGGGCATGGAAAACGCACCACATATCCTGATCATTGATGATGATCGCGAAATCCGCGACCTGCTCTCGCGCTTCCTGGAAAAACAGGGCTTGCGCGTCAGCGCCGCGCGGGATGCGCGGCCCTCGCTATGCGGAGAGGATGGATTGGCCCATCGCGCCATCGCGTCGGCCATTTCTTCGCGCGCCGCCGGAATGATCGGCGTCGTCGCTGCGTGATCCAAATATATGCGGGCTTGGTCGGGCATAGTTTCCATGACAGTTGCGAAAATCGTCACTGCTTCTATATAGCTCTACGAAATCCTGCAAAGCCCGAACCTTCGGGCAAAGCTCGGCACCCATCTAAGAATCGAACAATAATATGCCTGCTATTGCTATTCCCGGTCCTGAAGGCCGCCTCGAAGCCCGCTTTTCTCCGCCACCGCGCCCACGTGCACCGATTGCAATGATTTTGCATCCGCACCCCCAAGCCGGCGGAACAATGAACGACCGGATTACGCAGCAGCTGTACAAAACATTTGTCGCGCGCGGATTTGGCGTACTGCGTTTCAACTTTCGCGGTGTTGGCCGAAGCGAAGGCGAATTTGACAATGGCATCGGCGAATTGTCTGACGCAGCATCGGCGCTCGATTGGGTGCAAAGCTTCCACCCCGAAGCGTCAACGACTTGGATTGCTGGCTTCAGCTTTGGCGCATGGATTGGCATGCAGCTTTTGATGCGCCGTCCGGAAATCCGGGGTTTCATCTCGGTATCGCCGCCCGCAAACATGTATGATTTCAGCTTTTTGGCGCCTTGCCCATCATCGGGCATCATCATTCAGGGTGTGAATGACGAAGTCGTCAATCCAAACGCTGTTCAAAAGCTGGTCGATAAACTGCGCACACAGCGCCACATCACCATTCACCACGACGAAATCCCGCGCGCGAACCATTTCTTTGAAAATGAAATGGATATGCTGATGGCGTCCGTGAACAACTATCTCGATTTCCGGTTGGACCCGAACTCACCGATTAAGTGAGTTACTGCGCTTCGGTAACAAGGCTTTTGCCTTGTTGGTCGGGCACAACCCAAATCGCAACATTTGCGAAAATAACGAGAGCCGCAGCGATCATCAGCCACATTTGCTGACTTGCACCATCACGACTCCAACGTTTCCATGCGCCATAGAGAAGCAGGAACGCGGACAGCATGGCGATGGATAAAACGGCGTTTAACATTTCGTCTCTCTAAAGCCGGTGGATAAGCCGCGCAATCGGGCAAATACGGCATAGCCTTTTGCTACGCGCTGCCATAGGGGGAGCGTATTCCGACTCATGCTGCTACAGGATGTGCCATGCGTATCGCTATCGCCTCAGACCACGCTGCCCTTGCGCTGAAATCAGCGCTCGTCGAATATCTGCTGTCGGCAGGGCATGATGTCAGCGATCTCGGCCCGCATGATGAAAGTTCGGTCGACTATCCCGATTATGGCTACAAGCTTGCCGCCGCTGTTGCCGACGGCACCGCAGAACGCGGCGTTGCCTTATGCGGTTCCGGCATTGGCATTTCGATGGCGGTGAACCGCAATCCCGCCGCACGCGCCGCTTTGGTGTCCGAACCATTGTCAGCGCGGCTTGCGCGCGAACATAATGACGCAAATGTTATTGCCATGGGCGCGCGCCTGATTGGCATTGAAATGGCCAAGGCCTGCCTTGATGCCTTTTTAACAACGGAATTTGGCGGCGATCGCCACCAACGCCGCGTCGACAAACTATCCAACCCGAACACGACCAAGGAACCATCATGAGCAGTGCAGCCGCCAATGACATCCAAAGCTCTGGATTTTTTACGCAAAGCCTGACGGAACGCGATCCCGAAATCGCGGGCTGGATAGCGAAGGAACTGGGCCGCCAGAAGGACAAGATCGAATTGATCGCGTCGGAAAATATAACGTCGCGCGCCGTGCTTGAAGCTACAGGTTCGATCCTCACCAACAAATATGCCGAAGGCTATCCGGGCAAGCGTTATTATGGCGGCTGCGAATATGTCGATGAAATCGAAACCATCGCCATCGAACGCGCGAAGCAATTGTTCGGCTGTGAATTTGCAAATGTGCAGCCCAATAGCGGCAGCCAGATGAATCAGGCGGTGTTCCTGGCGCTTCTGCAGCCCGGCGACACTTTCATGGGCCTAGATCTCAACGCAGGCGGACACCTTACCCATGGATCGCCGGTAAACATGTCGGGCAAATGGTTCAATCCGATCGGATATGGCGTCCGTCGCGATGACCATCGGATCGACATGGACGAAGTCGCGCGCATCGCCAGAGAAAACAAACCAAAGCTGATCATCTGCGGCGGCACGGCCTATTCGCGGGGCTGGGACTGGGCGCGATTCCGGGAAATTGCGGATGAAGTCGGCGCTTACCTTCTGGCCGATATGTCGCATATCTCTGGATTGGTTGCAGGCGGCGCGCATAGCTCGCCTGTGCCGCATGCGCACGTCACGACGAGCACAACGCACAAGTCGTTACGCGGACCTCGCTCGGGCATCATATTGACCAATGACGAGGTACTGGCCAAAAAATTCAACTCGGCAATTTTCCCCGGGCTGCAGGGTGGGCCGTTGGTGCATGTGATCGCAGCAAAGGCTGTTTGCTTCGCCGATGCGATGAAGCCAGAATTCAAAAGCTACGCGGCCAATGTCGTCGAAAATGCGAAGGCGCTTGCATCTTCGTTGCAGGAACAAGGGCTCGATATCGTGTCCGGCGGCACCGACAACCACTCGATGCTGGTCGATCTGCGGCCCAAAGAAGCCAAGGGCAAGCATGCCGAACATGCGCTCGATCGCGCTTCGATTACGTGCAACAAAAACTCGATACCGTTCGATCCAGAAAAGCCGTTTGTCACGTCCGGCCTCCGCTTGGGCACGCCAGCTGGCACCACCCGTGGTTTTGGTCCGGCGGAATTCCGTCAGATCGGCAGGATGATCGCCGATGTCGTGGAAGGCCTTCGTCACAATGGCGAGGCGGGCGATGGGCAGATCGAAGCACGGATCAAGGACGAAGCCGAGGCACTTTGCGCACGCTTCCCAATCTACCCATCTTGAATTATATTGGTGACTTACCCATCTAATACACAGAAGGGAAATGACCATGGGATTTTGTAACGAGTGCAATGCCGAATATAGCGAAGGGATGAAGTTCTGCCCGCAATGTGGCGCCAAAACGCCTGAGCAACTTGCAGCCGAAAGCTTCCCCAACCAAGCCAAGCATTATGTCGGTGAAGCCGCTGATGAATTATGGGGCGCGACCAAGGATGCGTTCCACACGGGCAAGCATTTGGCGGATCAAGATACCGTCAAAAAAGTTGCTGGCGGTGCCGCCATCGGTGCTGCAGCCGCTGTCATTGCCCCAATCGGACTGGCAACTGGCGCATTGATTGGCGCAGGCATCGTTGCCTACCGTCACGTAAACAAGAAAAAGAATCAGGAAAAATAATTGCGCTGCCCATTTTGCGGAAACGACGATAGCCAGGTTAAGGACAGCCGTCCCACCGAAGACAATAGCGCTATTCGCAGACGGCGGCAGTGCGAAGGTTGCGGTGGTCGGTTCACGACCTTTGAACGCATTCAGTTGCGCGAGCTATCGGTGGTCAAGACCGACGGCAAGCGTGAGCCGTTTGAGCGCGAAAAGCTCGAACGCTCGCTTTCGGTCGCGTGCCGCAAGCGCCCGGTCGACCATGCCCAGATTGAAAAGCTGGCCTCTGCCATTCAGCGGCAGTTGGAAACCTTGGGTGAAAGCGAGATTGAGTCCAAGCGCATCGGCGAGTTCGTCATGGATGGATTAAAGGCGCTCGACAGCGTGGCCTATATTCGCTTTGCGTCGGTCTATAAGGACTTCAGCGAGGCGAAGGACTTTGAAGATTTCGCCGGGAGCGTGGTTGAAGCGGCGCAGAAATGAGTTCGCCGCCTATTATCATTCTTGTTCGTCCGCAATTGGGCGAAAATATCGGCAAAGCCGCCCGCGCCATGCTGAATTTTGGCCTGACGGAAATGCGCCTTGTCGCGCCGCGTGATGGATGGCCAAACCCGAATGCAGGCCCTGCCGCCTCTGGCGCAGACATTGTGCTCGCCAATGCACAGGTTTTTCCGACGCTTGCCGAAGCGACGGCGGACATCGCGCATGTCTATGCAACGACCGTGCGTAAACGTGGCGTCACTAAGCCGGTCATCACACCTGAAGCAGCAGCCAAAGAGGTTGTTGGCAATAACGGACGAAGCGCAATCTTGTTCGGTGCGGAACGCTCCGGCCTTGAAAGCGATGAAGTCAACGTTGCGCGCGCCATCATCACTGTTCCCATTAATCCCGAGTTTGGATCGCTAAATCTCGCGCAAGCGGTCATTCTGTGCGCCTATGAATGGTCAAAAACCCAATCGCTTGCCAGCCCACCCAAAACGGATTTGGAACCGCCCGCGTCACAGTTTGAACTCGACGGTCTAATCGCCCAGTTGGATGCCATGCTGGAACCGTTAAATTACTTCACGCCGATCGATCGTGCGCCCGTAACACGGCGCACCTTGCGCAACTTGCTCACAAAGCCTGCATGGAACGCATATGAAGTGAGGACCTTACGCGGAGTGCTGACGACATTGAATAGAAGGCGACCCGCCGAAGAATAGAGACTTGGTAGCAGCGACCTGGCTGCTTACACCCATGCGTCACAAGGAGCATTTCATGATTAGCACTTTAGTTTTTAGTCTTTTGTTGGTCGCATCCGACGCAGCGCCACGCGTCGCAGATGCACCCGCGCAGGAAGCTCCAAAATCGAAACCAAAGAAGATCTGCAAAACTACGGGCCTCACCGGCAGCCGCATCGCAAAAAAGCAATGCAAGACGCAAGAGCAATGGGATCAGGCAGAATCTGCGTCTGAGCTTAGTGTCAAAGGCAAGGCCGGAACCACCATGCCGCCGCAAATGGACACCGGCATCTAAACCTTAAGCGCGATTGGCATCCCACTGTTCGAGTTCGTAGGCGATGGAGGCTTCAACCAAAAGCTCCCACAAGTCGCCAACAACCTCTGCGGGGATCCCAGCGTTGCGTGCGGCGTCTTTCACATTCGCCAGCACCTGCTGTTTGCGCGCTTCGTCCCGGACGGCATTGCGTTCGGTTTTGATGCGCGCTGCGGCATCCATATAACCAAAGCGTTGCGCCAGCAGATCGACCAGCTGCGCATCAACGGCGTCAACGCCTGCCCGCACGTCAACCATGTTGTCACAACTCTCGGGATTTTTTGGGCTATCAGTGCTGCTCATGGCAGCGCCTTTAAAGTTGGGCGTGCCTAAAGTCGAGCCAGATGTTGACATATGGCCGATCTGCAGCCATAGGCGCCGCTTCGCAATCGACCCTGCATTCCGGTGAAGCAGGTGTCCGGCACATGCATATGTGTCGCGCGGGACCGGAAACAACGTTGTTAGCAATTGGAGTCTTAAAATGACGAAGCGTACAAGCTCGAAGTATAAACTTGACCGCCGCATGGGTGAAAACATCTGGGGCCGTCCAAAATCACCTGTAAACAAGCGTGAATATGGCCCCGGCCAGCATGGTCAGCGCCGTAAAGGCAAGCTTTCCGATTATGGTATTCAGCTGCGCGCCAAGCAGAAGCTTAAGGGCTATTATGGCGACGTAACTGAAAAGCAGTTCAAGCGTGCGTATCAGGAAGCCAGCAACATGAAGGGCGATACCTCGCAGAACCTTATCGGTCTGCTCGAGCGTCGTTTGGACATGGTTGTATACCGCGCCAAGTTCGCGCCAACCATTTTCGCCGCACGCCAGATCGTTAGCCATGGCCACATTCGCGTCAACGGCGTGAAGTGCAACATCGCAAGCCGTCAGGTTGCAGTCGGTGACGTCATCAGCCTCGGCAACAAGGCCAAGGAAATGGCTTTGGTTATCGAAGCGCAAGGCCTCGCCGAGCGTGACATTCCAGAATATGTCTCTGTAGACGGCAATGACAAGGTCACCTTCGCGCGTATCCCAACGCTCGACGAAGTGCCCTACCCCGTTAAGATGGAACCAAATTTGGTCGTCGAATTCTATTCGCGTTAATCTTACAAACAATCTTACGAAAAAGGCGGTCCTTGTGGCCGCCTTTTTTGTTTGAGCCTGACCGGCGGGTCTGGCAGAAGGCGCGCAATAATCTTTCCCCTTAGGAGAATTTCATGCGCCTGCTGTCTCTGGCCCTTGTATCTGTTCTGGCTCTCACGACCGCCTGTCAAAAGGATGCGTCGTTGGATGTCTCCATGGACGCACTGCCGCAAGTCGAAGTCCCCGCGCTTTCCGAAGCGACGATGAAGGACGTGACACGCGAATTGTCACTCGACAGCTATGAAGGCCGCGCACCGGGCTCCGTCGGCGAAGAGAAAACCGTCGCTTATCTGATATCCAAATATAAAGCGGCAGGACTTGAGCCCGGCAATAACGGCAGCTGGACGCAGGATGTGCCACTGATCGAAATTACCGCGAAAAATGTGTCACCGCTCACAATTGCCGACCGCAGCGGCAAGGCCATGTCATTTGGCTATGGCAACGAATATGTCATCGGCAGTTACCGCGAGACACCCAAAACCGATATCAAGCAAAGCGAAATGGTCTTTGTCGGTCACGGCATTGTCGCCCCTGAAAAGGGCTGGAACGATTATGCTGGCGTCGATGTTAAGGGCAAAACCGTCGTCGTTATGATCAACGACCCCGATTTCGTGAATGAAGGTCTTGATGGCCCGTTCGGTGGCAAGGCCATGACCTATTACGGACGCTGGACATATAAATTTGAAGAAGCCGCGCGTCAGGGTGCTGCTGCCGTTTTGATCATCCACGACACGGCCCCCGCGGCATATGGCTGGAATGTCGTCAACTCCAGTTGGACAGGCACGCAATTCCTGGCGCAGTCAAAGGATGGCGGAAAGAGCCAAACCCAAGCCAATGGCTGGATCCAGAAATCCGTAGCGAAGGAAATTTTTGCCGCCGCTGGTCAGAATCTCGACAAGCAAATGGCCGCGGCCAAGCAAAAAGGCTTTAAGGCGGTTCCGCTGAACCTGACCGCATCGATGAACTTCGAAAATGACATCGCGCGCAAGGCGAGCAAGAACGTCATTGGCGTCATGAAAGGCACCAAGCGCCCTGACGAATATGTGCTGTACACGGCGCATTGGGACCATCTCGGTCGGTGCACGGCCGCCGCGGACGGCGACGACATTTGCAACGGTGCAGTCGACAACGCCACAGGCACGGCGGCTTTGGTCGCATTGGCAGAAGGCTTTGCAAAAGCCGGCGCACCGGAGCGTTCGGTCGTGTTCCTTGCGGTGACTGCGGAAGAAAGCGGCCTGCTTGGTTCGAAATTCTACGCCGAGAACCCCGTCTTCCCGCTTTCGCAAACCGTGGGCGGCGTAAACATGGATGCGTTCTCAATGTCTGGCCCCGCAAAGAATTTGACCGTGATCGGCAAGGGCAAATCGCAGCTTGATGTCTATCTTGAGGCTGCGGCAAAGTCCGAAGGACGAACACCTGAAATGGAACCGACACCGGAAAAGGGCTTCTACTATCGCTCTGACCATTTCAGCTTTGCAAAGCTTGGCGTGCCTATGGTGTATTTCGAAGGCGGAGACGATCTTGTCACCGGCGGTAAGGCCGCGGCAATGGCCGCAGCGGAAGATTATGAAAAGAACCGTTACCACGCACCCGGCGACGAATTTGACGAAAAATGGGATTGGTCCGGCGTCATGTCAGACCTGAAACTATATTATCGTGTTGGCCGGATGTTGGCGATGACCGACGCATGGCCAAACTGGAACGACGGCGACGAATTCCGCGCTGTCCGCGACAAGAGCCGCAGCGGGAAATAAGCCAATGACGTTCCGTATGCCCGCCGAATGGGCACCCCATGAAGCCGTCTGGATTGGCTTTCCTAGTTCTGCGGAATATTGGGGTGCGCCGCTCCAACGCGCGCAGCAGCAGATGGCCGCCTTTGCCAACGCGGTGCACGCATCGGGCAAGGGTGAACGGGTGCATGTGATTGCCGGCAATGCAGAGGCCATGGCCGTCGCCCAGGGACTACTTGACGCTGGCGTCCATGTCGAACTGCGCCAAATTGGCGACGTTTGGTTGCGTGACACAGGCTGCATCATCGTGAAAGATGGCGATCGGCGGATTGCCCGTAATTTCGGCTTCAATGGCTGGGGAAACCGGTTCGACTATCCCGGCGATACAAGCATTGGCCATGAATTGGCGGCAGATTTCGGTTTTGAAATTGCACAGGCGGATTGGATATTGGAGGGCGGATCCATTGATGTCGACGGTGAAGGTCTTGCCGCGACGACCATCGATTGCCTGTTAAACCCGAACCGCAACCCGGCGCTTGATAAAGCCGCCATTGAAGAACGGCTGCGCGCTGACTTGGGGATAGAACGTTTGCTTTGGCTCGGCGACGGCCTCGCCAACGACCATACCGACGGCCATATTGATAATCTGGCGCGCTTTGTTGGCCCGAACCATATTCTGGTTCCCAGCAGCGCCGGACCCGGCGATCCAAACCAAGCTGTCTTTGAAGATGCCCGCGCGCGCGCAGAAGCCTTTGGATGCAAAGTGACACTGATGCCTTCGGTTGGCCGTTTTGAACAAGACGGGGAAGTGGTGCCGGCAAGTTATATGAATTTCTACATCGGCAACCGCGCTGTCGTCGTGCCGATTTATGGCAGCGTGAACGATGATGCCGCAATCGAAGTGTTGGCAAACATCTACCCCGAACGCGACGTTATCGGCGTCATGGCGGATGCGGTATTAACCGGCGGCGGAAGCTTTCATTGTTCCAGCCAACAAGTACCTATTTGACGCTATTGGATATCAACGCGAAACATTGCATATTCCAAGAACAACCAACCAAGAGGACGCCCCCTATGAAAAAGACTTTTCTAATTGCCCTCGCCGCCACAGCGCTTGCAGCACCCGCTTATGCTAACCACCACGGCATGAGCAAAGCCGAGCATCACAAAATGCATAAGGAACATAGCGAGCGGCTTGCAAAAATCCTCGCCGACCCGGCGCGCGGTGCAGATGCCAAGCGCGATCAATATCGCCATCCGGCCGAAACGTTCGAATTCTTCCGTTTGCACCCTGACCACGTCATTGGCGAATATGCGCCGGGTGGCGCATGGGTTTCGCGTATCCTTGGTCGTTATGTGAACGAAAAAGGCAAATATACCGGCCTGTATTTCGGCACAAAAAGCCATTTCAGCGACCAACAGAAAGCCGGCATCGCGGCGAACATTGCAAAGTTCCCTGCCGATGTCGCTGCGGTATCCGGACGTCCGGCGACAGATTTCAACGCGTTTTCGCTCAGCGAAGTTCCAGAGGGCGCAAAGGGGTCGTTTGACCGCATAATTGTGATGCGCATGCTGCACAATATGATGAACTGGAACATCGCAGATTCCGAAATCAAGGCGATGCGCGACCTGTTGAAGGATGATGGCTTGTTGGGTATCGAACAGCATCGCGCCAAGGCAGATGCGCCGTTCAGCTACACCAATGGCACCAAAGGCTATATGCGTGAGGCCGACATCATCAAGTTCATGGAAGTGAATGGATTTGACTTGGTCGCGAAAAGCGAAATCAACGCTAATCCAAAGGACAGCGCAAATTGGCCAGATGGCGTCTGGACGCTTCCGCCAGCGTTGCGTTTGAAAGACGTCGACCGCGCAAAGTACGAAGCCATCGGTGAGACCGACCGCATGACATTGCTGTTCAAAAAACGGCCCTAATTGCTGCATTAG
>ENA-OREM01001783-OREM01001783.1-marine-metagenome-genome-assembly--contig:-NODE-1783-length-10170-cov-4.123848_pt1 | contig 10170 bp, 1 predicted proteins | sample MGYA00248623_ERZ508561 | MGnify/ENA primary metagenome ERZ508561 (study PRJEB26227, sample SAMN06264494) | marine metagenome | isolation source: Columbia River Estuary | place: USA:Columbia River Estuary...
AAAGCATTTACGTAGTACAAAGTATTTGCACTAAGACTTGACAATACTAATGAATAAGCGCCAGTAGCTGTACCAGCAACCGTGTATCTTGTATTGCTTGTTGGCGTGCCGCTAGTTCCAATATAAAACCCTTTATCCTGCGGAGCAACTGAACCCCAAGAAGTTAACGTGCCGTTAAACGTAGCGCTACTTGTTGTAACACCTGTTACAGCTCCTGTTGAAACAACTGGTGGGTAGTAATAAGCCCACCCGTAAAACTCAGACATAGAATCAGGGTTTGTTGTGTTAAAACCCCCGCCGTATTGATCAGCGGTTAACCCTATATTATTTAAAGTTATAGTCGTACTACCATTGTGTGCTTGTTGAACAACCTCCGCATATATTTGGGACATAGATATTGCTCCACTACTTTGTAAGGCCATCTACTATTGCTTTAAGTTCTTCAATTTGTTTTTGCTGTTCTTTTATTGCTTCAATTAACAAAGGAACAAGTTTATCGTATTGCACTGTTAAATAACCATCTCCTATAGGTGCATCCTTAACAGCTTCTGGCAATACAGCTTGAACTTCTTGAGCTGAAACGCCAACCTTGCGCTCTTTTTCATAACCGTAAGATTCAGCTATTTCATTTGGTTCATATATAAAACCACTTAAAGATTTAACTTTTTCTATAGGGTTTTCTATATCAGCTATTTTTGTTTTAAGGCGCATATCAGAGTAATATGCAGTAACATCGCCATTAAACGCGGCGTGACCACCAGCGGAAATAGAAGCACAGTTTCCAGATCCTACCCTTCTAAATATCCATCCTCGAGTAGTGTCGTTGTTCATTGTGAAATAAGTAGCCCAAGAGCCTGATATTGAACCATGGCTGCCGAGTGATGTCCCTGTAAACAATATGCCATAAGTAGGCTCTGCAGAATTATAACCACCATATAATGAAAGTCCATATCTGGTTATATCTGAAGTATTATTTATACCTAACCTAGCTACATTTCCAGTATTAACATCCATGTGATTTTGGCGAAGCGTACCCGCTGGATCAATGTAATACCCAGTGTTGTTACTATCATAAAAGAGAGGAGCTCTAAAAGACCCTGTTGCTTCCCCGGTTCCAGCATAATCAAAGAAGAACCTTAAGTTACTACTTGCTGTTGTATCTGTATATATCCTAAATGCACCATCAGCGTTATTACCATTTGAGTCTATTCTCATGGTTATGTCGTGATACGAGTTTATAGAAATATCGTCGCCCCAAGCAGCAGAAGTAGACGTGCTTCTTATACCATGATAATTTGGATCCGACCATGTATCCGTAACAGTTCTCATTCCAATACTAGAGACTCCCCATAGCCCCATTCCCCTAGTGCCTTCTAAACTTATATAAGGAGCTGAGCTTACAGTTGATATTTGTATTGTGCTTAAAATACTTGTACTAGTTGGATCAACAAAATAGCCAGTGTTGTCAGCGTCATAAAATACAGGAGCCCTAAGAGAAGAATTAGACTGTAAATAGCCTGACTTTGTTTGGTCTGATCCGCCGCTTCCTATCGCATGTTCCCAAGATTGGAAAGTAGGTGAAGTTGAGCCTTGATAGCTTCTGAACCAAAGGTTATTATCATAATATGACATGCCTAACTGGTAACCATGCCCGTTGCCCGTGTTGCTGTGTCTAACGTTAATGAAGTTAAACCACGTTCCTGTTGGGTTGCCGGAACCATTGTAGTTTTGATAAAACCCACTAGGAAAAGCTGCCTCGCTAGGTGCCCTTTCCTGAATTAAAACCGCATCATTAAGCCAGGATGCTGGTTTTGACGACACATTACCCCAAGACACAGAACCCGCAGACCCACTAATATTTCCTGTTATTGTATTAGCTACTGTTAGTCCTGCAAAATTACTTGTTCCACTTGGATCAACGTAGTAACCAGTGTTGTTGCTGTCGTAGAATATAGGGGAGCGCATATCAGAATTATGAAACGCATAATCAGTGTTTACAATAAAACACTCATTTGTTCCGCCTAATCTTAAACTAAACGTATCTAATCTATTGTTAGTAGCAGTTCCAATTGCTCCAATCTGGAGTTTTTTGTTTGGTCCATCGTATTCTATTGCTGGTCCACCGTATCCATATTGGTGAAACTGTATTTGTGGTTTTCTAGAGTTTGTTCCGTTGTTTCCTGATTGTATTTGTATGGCCGAAGAAGCAACTATAGCTGGTACATGCCAACCTGCGTTAGTATCCCCGCTCCAGTTTGCAAGACCTCCTTGAGATGAATAATAAGTTGAGTAATCATCAGCGTAGTAATCAAACTCATCGGTATAACCAGCTTTGGCAAATATTTGCCCATCAACTACAAACTTAGAAGAATCTTTAGCATCGCCTGAGTGCCATTTACCTAGTCTCCATCCGCTTGAACCAGTCGCACCACTATCAACAGCAAAAGTAATACCTCTGTCATAAGTAGAGGTGCTTTGCATTGTTGTAATTAACAAATCGTGAGCATATGAAGCGTCAGCCGCTAACCCAGTAGATTGATTTTTAGTGTTTCCTGTTCCAGCAAACCAAGTACCATTACCAGCGCCTATCCAAAATTGACTGTGTCCCTGAAAGTGTAAGTTTGTTAAGTTACTAAATCCAACAAGGTCCCAATTTGTGCTTTCACCAAGTCTATGCTCTTTAGCGGTTGATACAATTCTGCCTAGCATATTAAGACCCAAACCAGTTGTGGATGGATCTAAATAATATCCAGTGTTGTCAGAGTCGTAGAAGATTGGGGCACGCATATCTCCTGTATTCATTTCTAAGTAAGCACTTGACCCGCTAGATATTAAATGCATTGGATATGTCGACTGATCACCACTATGATATAGCCTACCAAATTTTATTCTTGACCCAGGGCTATCGTGGTGGAATACCATCTGCCCAACTATGTTCGTAGAGGTAGTGCCATGTGTTGCTGTTATAGCGTGGCCTTCACCAGCTGACCAACTACCCTTTAAGTCAATGTCTCTAAACACGGTCGCACTGCCAATACCCTGCGATATATTTAATTGAGCAAATGTTTGCGTTGCATCAGTCCCAAGTCTAACTGTGTTGAGTAATGATGTGCTCGCTGGATCTAAATAATAAGTTGTGTCATTTGAGTCGTAGAATATTGGAGCTCTTGACGAACCTAAGGCAAATACGTTGCCAGCGCTATCTATTGCGGCTCTTCTTGTTCCAACTGTTACAAACTGCAAACTTCCAGCAGCATTGGTTAAAGCATCAGGTGCTTCGTATATTTTCCATCCATTGCCACCAGCCCATTCTATTCCTTCACCAACCCCGGCGTCATTAATAACAATATGGTTAACTCCGGTTATATTGGTATTATTCATTTCAATACCACCAGAGGCGGTTATTTGGCCGCTTACTGTTCCACCTGTTAACGGTAAAGCGCCTATCTCGGCTAAAGACCAGCTAACATTAGCAGATCCATTTACTGATTTCCCAGTGTTGCCTATGGTCAGTGTTCTCGCATTAGCCCAAGTCAATGAAGAGCCTAAGACATTGCCTATGAAAGAGCCGGCAGTCCTAATATCTCCAGTGTTTCCACCAGAACCAGAAGTTGCATTTCCGTAATATGCAACGTGGGTTAATGTAACTCCAGTTGTAGCTGTGCCGCCAAATGTAATTGTTTCGTTGTTTAAAGGAAACACCTCAATGTTGAATGTTCCAACATTTGCGCTATTGGTGGACATCAAAACTGAATATGCCTCATTTCCATTTGACTGCACCCTTATTGATAAAGTAGTATAAAATCCGGATTGGGTATTTATTAAAATATCTTGATAATGATTGACAAGTAAATCGGCTAAAACATTGACAACAACGCTGCCAGTAGTTCCTTGAACAGAAAATCTTACAGCAGAAGCTAAAGCATCTCCACTTACATTGAATACATTTACAAAGGCTGCATTGCTAAAACTTGCTGTTCCTCTGTAAACTCTTGAAAATCCAGATGAATCAATACCATCTAACAATTCAGAATCTGCTGCTTTTGCTGTTGCACCTAAAGCACCAATTTCAGCCAAAGACCAGCTAACATTAGCAGATCCATTTACTGATTTCCCAGTGTTGCCTATGGTCAGTGTTCTCGCTGTTCCCCAGTTGTCTGTAGTAATATTGGCAGAGCCGTTAAATGAAGTGCCATTTATAGTCTTAGCATTAGTTAATGTAGCCGCAGATGACACTGACTGACTACCTATATTGGCAGACGTAATTAATTCATCCCAAGCTACCCAGCTATTTGTGACATCGTATCTACTTCTTATCCAAGTCCTATTATTATTTCCATAATACGTAGCTATTTGAGTTTGAAAATCAACCCCGTTGCCGCCTAGGTTGTGTATATTAACATAATTTGTTGGCTTTGTTCCAAGCGTAGTACTCGTTGAAATAGCAGTAGTCCAATTTCCATCTGGATCAAAAGTATCTATATTTGTTGTATCTCTTGCATACCAACCAGTTATATCCTCACTAGTATGCGTATGTGTTGTTGGTGAATATGATGTTGTGTCTACTGTCCCATCCGCTTTTAAAAACTGACTTGAAGTTCCTCCTGATTTTACAAATGAAAGCGCTGTAATACTATTACTTGTAGTATTGCCATTAGATGTTACATCTTGAAGATTGATTGTGTCTTTAGCGTATTTTGTAGGTGTAACAGCGGTAAATCCAGTTGGCGCAGTATCAACCGAAGCAATCATAGATGCTGTTATTGTATTTTCACCAGGATATGCTACAATTGATATACCAGAATAATCTTCTCCTAGCTTTATAAAGAACTGGCTAGATGAAGCTACACCGCTTTTGTAACCAAATTCAGCAAATTCAAGTGGTTGTTCTAACTCAGTAACAACGCTTGCGTTCAATTGGTTGTTATTTGCACTAATGCTTCTATTATGCAAATATACTCTATAGTGCAATTGACTCTGTAAATTACCTATGTCTCTATGTGCTAAAACATCAAAATAAAAATAATCTGACGATCCAGAAGCGCCATTATAAGGCAGCGTTACTACATACCATCTTGAAGTTGGTGACGCGGCATAATAATCAGCATATACTCGTCGGTATAAATCTGTTGAGTCAAACCCGTCTATTAATTCTGAATCAGCAGCTTTGCCGGTTAAAGGCAAATACAGCCCATTGTGGTTACCCCAACTATAAGCCGTATCCCAATTAGTATCTTTTCTTGTTCCCGCTCCAGTCCCAGTGGCTGGTGCAGTGTAAATTCCTTCCGTATACATTACTTTGCCACGGACAAGAAAGGTCATAGTTGATTCACTACCTACAACCTCAAAAGCGTTTCCGGAACCATAAGATTTTGCGTCTGCGTGAAAATACTTTATATCACCATATTGAGCATACCCTGGTACTAAATCAGAAAATCTTATTCCAGCACCAGTTGTTGTTGTTGCAGAATAAATTTTTAAATAATCGTCAGATATTTGTGTTATTGCACCGGTTAATGTTCCCCCAGATAAAGGTAAGTATAAGTTATTAGCGTGATTACCCCAGCTGTAAGCTGTATCCCAATTCGCAGCGTTAGGTGCAGAAAACTGTATTTCATTGTCAGTTCTAACTACGCTTAATCCTGTTCCAGCAAAAAACTGTACTGTTTGGTAAGTTAAACTACCTAAACCTATTTTTACGCCAGTCCCAGTTTCTCCGGTTGTTTTAACGTAAAAACCAGCGGTTCCTATATCCTTAGACCCTATAGCTGTTACGTGCCCATATGTATCTAAAGTTATACTTTGTATAACATTAAATGCGGTATTAGCAACAGAAGCTTGTGATGATGTATCACTGTGTGAAACGGTTATATCAGCATCAACTGCTTGATCTACTGTAAATCCTCCTCCTCCTGTTAACCCGCCGCCTGCTACAATTGTTATTAAAGCATCATTAGCGCTAGCTGTAGATATGCCCGTTAAATGAGAACCATCTCCATAAAATGCTCCTGCAGTAATATTACCAGTTGTTGTTAAATTACGTGCTCCTGGCGCAAGATCTACGTGTTGATTTATTTTTCTGCTTCCGCTTTTTGAATCTAATGCCATATTATTTTACTATTTTAAACAGGATTTTGAATTAAATTATTTAGTTCTCCTAAATACTCTACATGAACATAAACAGCCGGTGTAGCCAGTGCATCTGTAGACAATACATTTATTGTTAAAACACCGTTGACTTGGGATGTTGAAAATATAATCACGCCATCTCCTTCATTTATACTTAAATATGCGCTCCAATCTCCGCCTAAAGTACCATCGTGGTAACAAGTAATTACAGCTTTGTGGTACCAACCTTCACCAAATACAGTTAACTCAAACAAAGCGTTCTCAGCTACCTCGCTCGTAACAGCGTTTAGGCCAACCACAGCTTGCGCAGTTGTTGAAACTGATGCGTAAGTCTTATTAAGTATTATCTTTCCGTTTATGGCTCCTGACGCGTTTATAGAGCCAGATGTTATATTGCCTACGGATATACTATTAGTAGTACTATTATTATTACTTGTTACATATGCTAATGTAAATTCTTCAGGAAGTTTGCCGCCAAGTTTTTCTGCGTCTGTAGCGGTGTCTGCGTTTCCAAATAAATCACCAGTTACATCACCTTCTAAGTTTCCAAGTACATTACCCTCTAAGTTTCCTTGTACGTTACCATATAATGTTGCTACCTGTAAAGGGGCTAATGCAAACGAAGTGTCAGCTGTATCTATAAACGCTGAAGCATCTGGTTCTGGTACATAACCCTGGAAGAATTTCCATCTTCCATCAGTCGCGTCTCTAAATAAACCAGTATGTGCATAACCCCCGTCATTGTAATTACCAGCAAATCCTAAGTCCGGGTTTGATACAGTTGAACCAGCGTTCAAGTATATCATGTTGTCCACAAGAGAAAGGTTTGTAGCCTCAATGGTTATTGTTGAACCAGATACGGTTAGGTTACCATCTATAACAACATTACCATCAAAGTTTGCATCACCATTTACATCAATTCCTCCTTTAATTTCAACTGTTCCGCTATCAGCCCCTTCTACCGCTGGATCTATAATAAAGTTTGTAGGGCCAACAAGAGAACCGGTCATTGTTAAGCCAGCTATTGACTTTTTGTTTTCCCAAACAGAAGTAACATCATTGTAAACAAGTAAATCACCAGCAGTCACACCATTTATCTTAACGTTGTGTAACTCATCTATTTCATAACCGTTATCTACTTTAACAAATATTTTACCTTGATTAGCATGCGCATAAACAACCCAGCCAACTATAATAGTGTGTTGAGGTGCTTGCGGTTTTACATTTGTTAAATAACCTGGTTGAGTTGGAGATAAATAAAGAATATCACCATCAGCCCAGGTTTCAAGCCCTAAGTAACTTTTAGCGCCAGTTGTATTTATACCATTAACCTTACCGGATAAAGTTATAAACCCTTCTTGATTATTTAATATTGTTTGCGTAACTAAGCCTATAGTAGTAGCTGAGTTGGCATCATTATTTCCTTGAGCTAACAACACAGCTAGCCTTTGGCCTTGTGCTCCACCTTCTGCTACAGATCTAATTCTTACAGCTCTAAAGTCAGCTTCATTTAGTGTAGCCCCGGTTTTATTTACTACCTTTAATAACTCCTCTTGACCCACTTGCAATGTTACACTTTCATTTAATTTTAAATCAAGTGTACTTTCAGTAGCATTCCAAGTTAATCCGCCAACAGGTAATGCCGTTTCTGGATTAGCGGTGTCAAATATTACTGCGTCTGCAATAACATTGTTTACAAAAATATTATTGTTTGTAGTATTACCAGCAGCGGTTATATTATCTAAAGTTAATGATATGCTTTCTGTATCAAGCACGTGGCCATTACCGTCTAAGTCAATGTTTTTAATAACAGTACTTGTGCCTGCTGCATTTGACGTACTTGTTCCTGCGTTTATAATTGGGTGACCAACAATTTGGCCTGTACCTAAATCAACATCTCCTTGGAATCTAACGTCTCCGTCAATTACAATATAAGGTCTGTTATCGCTATTGTATTCAGCGTATATTTCTGTTTTATACGTAGTGCCACCAACAACTTTCTGAGCATCCCTCCATTTTAGTTTTGAAGGAACATACGTGCCGCCTGGATCATTAAAGAATTGTAGTTTTAACTCATCAGCCTTAATAGACATACCCTTGTTTAAAAGGTCTTCATCTCCATTAGCGTCAAGCTGTGTTCCAAAGAATCGTATGCCGGTAAACTCCTGAGCATCGTCTAATACGGTATTTATATATATAGCTCTCCTTGCTTGTATAGCTCTGAAGTCATCTGATAATTCTAGTACAGGAAAGTTTTTAGTTATAGTTGCACCAACATTACTAACCTCTACATTTCCAAATGCAACATAAGCATCTGGATTAACTACAGAGTTAGCACCTAGTGACGCAAATAAATTTCCGCTAAATGTTCCACTTACGCCATTTAATGGCACATTCAACTTTAAAGCATTATTATCCAACACAAAAGGAGTAGCCTCATATGTTGAACTTTGTATAATAAATTTATCAGCTGTAAATTTGACTTCAGATCTTACTGTGTTTGGACCAGAACTAGAATAAAGTTCCATACCAGTAATTACTCCATTAGCATCAGCTGTTAAAGAGTATTTACTTTCTACAAAATCCAATAAGTCTGTTACTCTACCATCTAAGGTTTCAGTCCACACGGAAGAAACTAGTACATATGCTTTATTATTGTCGCTAGTATCGTACCATATAGAATATTGTGGTTCTGTTGTAGCGGGCGCGGTAGCTTGTCTAAATACCTTTGGTCTAGAGTCTGCTGTTTCCTGTGCCGTAGCGATTGAAGCGTCGACTGTGGCGTTCCATGTATTTGGCGAACCAGCTGTTAGTACATATAATTTGTTGCCTTCATTGGTGTAATACCAAAGAGATCCAACAGGATTTGTAACAGCAGGCTGATCGTTTTGCCTAAATATAAATGGTTTATTTGCTATCTCAGCTATTAACCCTTCGTCTCTAGTTTCTTCCCAAGTATTTGGAGAACCAAGAACAAGTATGTATGCTTTATTGTTATTAGCTGTATCATACCAAATAGAACCAATTGGTTCAGTTACAGCTGGCTGCTCATTCTGCCTGAATATATTTGGCTTAGCAGCAACTGTAGTTTGTAAAGAAGTTACATCTCCGTATATACCGCTTTCCCCATCTTCGCCTTGAACAGTTATCCTAAGGGTATTTAAATCATTAGCAGCGGCATAACCATCGGTTGATACTACTGTTGAAATTTGTGTTTTAATAGCCTCTGAAAAAGCAACTTCTGTAAACGAGCCATCGTCACCGCTATATCCATTAAAGAAATTAGCAGCTAAAGTTTCCACTTTACTAGCAGCGGCGCCTGTTGCGTTTGATTCAGCATCTGTAATTTCTTGCGATAATGTTCCAGATGTTCCTGTTACGGCCCCGTTTACATCAAACGTGAACTGTGTAGCTAATGAGTTTGTTTTTTCAGCAGTAGCAGAATTTGTATCTACGTGAGTTGTTATTTGATCAGCATAATATGAATTACCGTCAAATGTAAACCCTGTATTTACATCATATGAACCAAAGGCAGCTGTTACCGTATTTAGTTTTGATGCAGTTGCACCAATTCTTGAATCATCTGTTATTTCCCAAACACCAGAGGTGAGTACATATACTTTATTTTCATTACCAGTATCGTACCAAATAGAACCATTAGCAGGTGATTGTGGAGGTCCAACTGAAACTATCGGTTGCTCCACTTGTCTATAAACAGATGGTTTACCTGCTATATTTGACTCTATGCCTTGAAAATATGTGCTATTGGAAAAATTTAACGCAGTATAAGTGTTTAGCTCTTCTGTAATTTTAGCTTCACTTATTGAAAAAGTATTACCATCGAAATTTCCAAAAGCTGAACCTAAATTTGAAACCTTAGAAGCTGTCGCTGAATTTTCATCAACGTATGTTGTAATTGAATCAAGATAATCAGCGCTGGTTACTGTAGCATTTCCTTCTGCGTCTAATATGTTTAAAACAGAATTGAGATTTGTTACTTTACCAGCGGTAGCAGAGTTTGCATCAACATAACTTGTTATT
>ENA-OREM01001792-OREM01001792.1-marine-metagenome-genome-assembly--contig:-NODE-1792-length-10113-cov-3.205759_pt1 | contig 10113 bp, 7 predicted proteins | sample MGYA00248623_ERZ508561 | MGnify/ENA primary metagenome ERZ508561 (study PRJEB26227, sample SAMN06264494) | marine metagenome | isolation source: Columbia River Estuary | place: USA:Columbia River Estuary...
TTCTTCTTGTAATGGTTGATTTGGTAATGGTTCTTCTTGTAATGGTTGATTTGGTAATGGTTCTTCTTGTAATGGTTCTTCTTGTAATGGTTGATTTGGTAATGGTTGATTTGGTAATGGTTGATTTGGTAATGGTTGATTTGGTAATGGTTGATTTGGTAATAGTTGATCTTGTAGTCGTGTATTTTCGTGTACTTGTTGATTTGGTATTTGGTGGTTAATTTCTTCAGTATTCATATTAAATAGAGATGTTAACAATTCAGGTGTTAATAATGAAATATTATTATTTGGTTGTAATGCAGTAAATGAAGCAACACGTGCTAATGGGATTCTACCAATTGGTATAGAAGACGTTATAGGGAAATTTGTTTGAGATTGTTGTGTATTTTGTTGTGAATTTCTTTTCAAATGATCATTTATAAGAACTAATTCATTATCTAATATTTTAAATGTTTTCGAAACATCATTTTTATACGATTGTAAATCTTTAAGTCTAGATTTCATTTTTTTGTTTTCCATATGTAATTCATCGTAACTTTTATGTAATCTTGAATATTCTCTTTCCGATTCCATAAACTTGTTAAAATAATACCAAGATACAACACCAAAAATAACACATATTATGGTGGATAATTGACTTGTCATAAGGTTTATTCTACTATGATAATAAAATATAATAAAATAACAATTACTTAACGTAAAGTGTTATTTGTTCACTATTTTATTATAGATTTAGATAATTTTACAAGTGAATTCTATAGACAATTCATAAAATTATATATAGAATTTTTAATGCAAATTTAGATAAACGAGAATTATTCATTTAAGTGCTATTTGATTGTTTTTAATATAATTTTTAAGATGTTTAGTCTCGTTTGGGTTGTATATTATTAATTTACAGAGATTTAGACCCAGTAAAATTTTGATATGTATTATTTTTATAATGCATTTTTCTAGGTGAAGTTCTAAAAAATTTTTTACCAGTATAATAAAAATTACAACAAACATAGTTATTTTTCATTTCTAATAAATTGTTGTATACGTTTTTAATAACTTGTTTTTTAGCTATATCATAATGTCTAATTAAAGACATACATTCATCATATGAAAACCACCCAATATTTTGAACTTCACCAGTTTGTATTTTATTTTTATAATCTATTTTAGGTGGTGGTACATCTTTTTTAATTTTTACTAAATAATAAATGTGTCTATATCTGACACCATTTGTACCAACAAATTCTTCGTGAATAGTTGGATAATTTTTTATAAAATCATAACAATTCTTATTATAACCAGTTTCTTCATAAAATTCTCTTTCTGCACAAGCAATATTTGTTTCCTTCATATTTCTTCTACCCTTTGGAAACCCGAATTCAGTGTATTTAAAACACGTTTTAGATTGATTTATCAAATTAGGAATATCTAGTTTAGAAAATTTCTTATATGCAAAATCATATTCATTTCTAAAACATTTACTATCGTGATTTACCCATAATTCTTTCCATATATCATCAAATGACTTTGTTAGTAACGATTGTTTTTCTTTTTCTGTCATTTCATTTAAAAAAATAGGCAAAACCTTATTGTATTCATTTGCATCTTCAGGATATTTACCTCTAACAAAATCTGTGAACCCCATAGTATCCTTTCTTTGTATCATTAAAAATTTAATTTTAGGATAAGATTGATTATCACTATTTGATTTTGAATATGACAAAATATCTCTCAACTCTAGATTTTTATCAAGTAATTCATCATTTTCATTCTCAACAATTTTAAAAGCTATAATCCAAAAACTTGTAATAGGACCATGACAATCTTTAACAACGTGTCCTTTTTCACCACAATTCACACAATAAATATTCTTATACTTTGATTTACTTGGTGATTTCTTCTTGGTATTATCATTATAATTAATATTAAAAGTATATTCTTGATTTACAAAAGTATTAGAATGTAACGTGTCGTTGGTGTCATCGTTTAGGGTGTTATTATCATTTATTGTATCGATGTTTATTGTATTGATGTTTACTGTATCGAGGTTTGTGTCAACGTTTATTGTGTCGATGGTGTCTTCGTTAAATATTAAATTATACAAGTTTGATATATCTTGATTTGACATAACATGAAATATCGTTATTATTATTAAATAAATTAATTTTCATTTTTAAATTCGCTTTTTTATTAATCGCTTTTATAATTTGTAAATCGCATTTTTATAAATCGCATTTGTAATTTGTAAATGGTATTTTTATAAATGGTATTTTTATTAAAATTTAAATGTATTGTTACTATATATATAAAATGATTGATTTGTATCTTTTTAATACTATTATAAATACAATATGGTATTTGTTTACTGTATTATTTGTGTTGTATAGGTTTACATCATTGTTTAGTTATGGTTATAATTTTTTACGTTTTTGTGGTAAATTATTTAATAGTTTATACTATGTATATGATAGAATAACAATTTATATAAAGAGGAGAAATGGATATGAATATGTAGAGAATCAAGGTGATATAGAGTCACAGAATAGTCAACCAAAAACATTACTGCAATCTTGTAAAACATATTTATCAAAACAATATGATCATATTTATTATAAAATTTTTGGCAAGAGAAACAATTATAATCACCCTAGAGATGATAGAATTAATTTGGCAGAGATTACAATTACAAATAACATTGAATCTTTTACACTAAGTGTAAATAAAAATAAAAAAGACTATGAAAATGAGTTATTTGATCAACAAATGAATGAATTGTCTTTAAACAGTAGCTCAATAGAACTTAATTGCATTCAAACTGAAGTGTACGAAGATTCAAATGAATATGATCCACTTATGGAACAACCTACTGTAGGTAATTCAGAACTAGATGCACATTTATTTGACAAATCTTCTTGTAATAGTAATCGTAATACACGTGATGTTTTTCATAATGTAAACTTGAATAATGATAGTTTTCTAAACAATAATTATTTCAATACATCGAATGACACGTACACGTATTCGAATGACACGTACACGTATTCGAATGAACCAGTTCATTTAATAATAAAAGATAAATTAGATACAATACCAGAAAATTTTGTAAATTTTAAAGTTTACGAATATGAAAAAGAACAAGCACATACATCGGAAATTATTAATGAAGAAAATTTAAATAAGAGTGTACTAGAAACTATATTCGAAGAACCTGAACCAAATGATAAATTAAATGATAAATTAAATGATGAAATAAATGATATACATAATTATATATATGGCAATCGTGTTAATCACGTTAATCACGTTAATTACGGGAATTATTCGTATATACAAGATGATTCGAGTGATGAATTATGTAAAGAAATATTAAAAAACCCTTATATCTAAATAAATATATATAAATCTAAATAAATATATATATAAATTATAAATATATATATTTGATGTAAAATTGCTGTTTATTCGTCGTCTGAATTTTCATCTATTTCTTGAACTTTTATTCTCCATCCGTTAATTTTGGGTATGTTTTTCTTATCTAGTTTAAATTCTGTACATAATCCATTTTCAAGTTGTTTAACAAAAAGATTAAATTTACCAAATGTGCTACGCATTGTGAAATCAGATTTATATATCTCTTTTAATTGATCTTTTGTTATATAATCGGACTTTTCTCCAATTACGATATTTTCTTCTATGAATTGTTTAATAATGTTATTGTCATTTTCATATTTCTTTGTAACTTGTAGCACTGGTATTGGTGGTAATAAACTTTCAGTTTTATATAATTTGTAATAATCAATTAATATACACATAAAAACACATTGATAATTTTCTAATTTTGATTTTAATGCTTTGTCAATTTTAAATTCATATATCCCATTTTTGATATTTTCAGGATCTGGTTCTTCGACAAATCGTGATATAAATTCTGTTATTTTAAGACGTCTAATAACACCACCATCTAAATCACTTATACTTGGTATTTTATTACAAGCCATAAAAAATTTAGAACAAGGTTTGAATTCTATTTGTGAACTATTTAATTCACGAGTTGATATTCTATCACCACCAGTTAAAGATTTCATAACATCAGCTTGAATTTGATCGTTTGATCCAGGTTCTTGCATAATAACACAACGTTTGTTTTGAATATTTGCCAATGCACTATTTGCTGAATTTGCAGATTCTCTTTTACCTGTAATTAACGAAACTGGACTTATACAAGCATATTCACCAAGTGCTTTTAAATGTAAATCCATAATAGTAGATTTACCATTACCACCTGTATTATTTTTACCAGACCAAATGTAAAAATTTTCATCTCTAGTATGACCATCTAAACACGATGCTAATGCTTTTAAAGTAAATTCTCGAACTGATTGTTGTGGTAAAATTTTACATATAAGTTCCATTAGTTCAATATACAATGGATGATTTTTTTTATATTCTATAAATTCGTATCCAGTAGATAAAGATATATAATCAGAACTTCTTCCTTTTCGGAATTCCATTTCTTTAAGATCATAAATACCATTTTCAAAACCTATAAGATCTTTATCTTGGTCTATAATTTTATTAAAATTAGAATTGTAAAATTCAAGTTCTAAACAATTTAATTTAATACCACTTCCAAGTTTTTGAAGAATGTTATGATAATTTTTTATAATTTCTTCACTTGCACCTTCACGAATTAATTGACGTCTATATTTTTCAATTTTAGTAAACACTTCATTTATAATTAAAACTCTAAGATTGTAACTTTTGTTTTCCTTTTTCCATCTGATACCATTAAAGTAATACCATTCATTCTTTTCAGGTGAACTACATACAAAATTTTCTCCATATAATCTATATATTAACTTGCTCAAAACATTGTCAAAAGGACGTAAATATTTTATATCGTGATTAGGTATTTCTTTAGATAATTCATTAAATTCTTCAGGATTATCTATCCTAGCTAAATGTATTAAATTATTTATTGTATAAATATATTCACTGTTTTGAAAAGAATCCCAAGCTATATTTGCATCCTTTTCATCGTAATTTTCCCATTTTGCCGAAAAATAATGCCATAAATCAATGTAATCTCTATTAATAGATGATAATATATATCCTATATTTAACCATTTTGATCTGTCAGACCATCTTTCTGGATCTAAAATATCCAAATATTTTCTTACTACTTCTTTATCTGAATATATATCTTCATCATTATTCATCAAATGAACTTTTTTAGAATTATCCTTTTTCTTTTCTGATTTATAATTAAAAAGTATACTTTCTGGTTCGATATTTGTAATACAAGTTTTCAAAAAATGTTCAAATGTAGTATCTTCTGGACTAATAATATTTTCTTGCAATTCTGTTAAAAATGAATTTGTATCAAGTAAATATAATGGTCTATTTTGACCACATTTAGTAGATAATAAAGTTCTAAAACATATTGGAGCATATACCTTTGTATCTATAATTTTTTTATCAAATAAATCTCTAAATTTTGGTTTCAATTGTTCTTCTAAATAAACTTGAATACTTTTCGCTTTAGGAAAATGAATACCATCAAAAATAATGTGATAACTTCTTTTTTCTGTATCCGGATATGATTTTAATATATACACACCTTTAATATCAGGTAACATTTGTCTTATCGTATTTACTATATTTAATATATCTGTTTTATGTTTTATAGCTTCATTTTCATCCAATTTTTGAATTCTACGTTTAATATCTGTATTATCAATAATTTCTAATTTTTTATCATAATCAATATACAATTTCATAGGCTGATTTGCACTCCAAGATTCATAATAATGAGATTTATTCACCCCCCTTTCTTTTATTTTATTCCATATATTTTTATATGAATCTGCTATAAAAATCTTTGATGACGAACTATTAAGATCTCTTTGAAAAAATGCTAAATTCTTACTTTCGCAAATTTTTATACATTCCGCCTTTTGTCCTTTTGAAAATTCCATACCTATAGAATCATTGTTGTCAATCTCAGCCATACTAATACTTAAAAATATATAAAATTTTATTTTTAAGTATATATTAATTTAAATTTTATATTAACTACTATTTAATATATTAGCCTCTATCAAAGCATCATTCCAACTACCAAATATATTATACACTGTTCTCTCGGAAAACGGATGTTCTTTATCTCCCGCTATAGGTATCTTGTTATATTTTTCATAATAAAACTTTAAATATTTTGTAATAAATTCCTTTTTTATTCTCTCTTTAGTCATCAATAATAACTTATAAAATAAATTATTATTAAATTAAAAAAAAGCCCAAGGCAATCTTTTCAGACTACCTTGGGCTTTTTAGGGTATATATGTATTGTCTGTCCGAGTGCTGCCCTCGGGATTCCGCTTTATAAGAACGGTATGATAGCTGTTTCATCAACAGACATATCAAATGTTTAATTGATATCTCTGTTAAATTAAAGAATTGCCTTCACCGTGGATTGAACACGGGACCTTCAGTTTACAAGACTGACGTTCTTCCACTGAACTATAAAGGCTTAACGTCACCAGCAGGGTTCGAACCTGCGCTCCCAAAGGGAAACGGCTTAGCAGGCCGCCGCGTTAACCACTCCGCCATAGTGACTCTGAATAGTTTAATGTCATATTCAGGACAGCGAATAATATCGGTAGAATACCTTTATTTACAAAATTTTTTGTCTATTTGTATATATTTGTTTTATTAATTAATTCTTCTTATCTTTAAATCAAGATTTTTTTTTTTAATTTTTAACTTAATTTTTAACTTAATATTTTAATTTAATATTTTTTAAACATTTTTTATTTTTTTAAAGTTTTATATTTTTTTAAAGTTTTATATTTTTTTAAAGTTTTAAAACATTTTATATTTTTTTATTTTTTAGATAATTAAGCTTGAACTCCTCTTTTTGCACGACCTTTTGTTTTTGGAGGAGGAGCAACTTCTTCTTCTTCCTCTACAACTTCTTCTTCCTCTACAACTTCTTCTTCTTCTTCTTCAAGTTCTTGTTCAACTTCTTCCAAAGATTCATTTTCATTAATACTTAGTTGTTTTGTTGCTTCAACAATATCGTTTTCAGTATCAAGGTCTTCTTGTTGAGATTCTTCATCAATCATAGCATATCCAGTAATACTTTGTTGATTTCTGAATACTTTTGATTGAACCAACTTCCATTTTGCTGAAACTTTACTAGTGATACTAAGATAGACTAATTCTAATACACAGATAACTTGACTACCTTTTGGAACTACATTATCAAATGTATTTTCATTCAAATCAACAGGATTCTTGTTTTCATCAAAAATTAAAACAGGAGTTTTGAAACGTTTGTTACTCAAGAATCGTCCAGTAAATCCATCAGAATTATCACGTTCTCTGTCTAGTTTAGCACGAACTCTAGAAGGATAATCAAGAATATTACCATCTTTATCAGTAGGAATTTTTACTGATGGTGAATAATAAGCATCTTCAATTGTTTCCATTGATACTTTTGGTTTACCCAACCATTCCTTACTCTTAGACATAATAGTCTTCTTTACAAGATCGTCAAATTCTTCAAGCTTAGTATGAAATTCACGAATTTCTAAAGAATTTTTATCTTCTTTATCTTCACCACCAAAAGACAATTCCAATTCAAAAGAATCATCCTTGTTATCAGTGGCATCCTTCTTACGCCAACGTTTAATACCATTTGGGACATACATTTTTGGTGTTTGAACCATAATCTTTCCGCCATTGTAATTTACATAAACCATTTTACGTCCGTGATTGTCAGTTTTAACATCAGAAAAAGAAACTTTGTTTAAATCGAGATTGACAGCTTTAATAATTGACATTTTGTTTGTTAGTGTTGTTATAATTTTATAATTGTAATGTTTTAAAAATTTTTTTCAATTTTTTCTTAAATGCAACTCGACATTGTTTTTAAATGCAATTGAACATTGTTTTTTTGTTTTATTGTTTATAAATACGTGATAACGCGTAAAATTTGATTTAAAAATTTGCGTAAATAAAGATTATATATGTCACTGTCAGTTAATAGAACTGAAACAAAATTGGATAAAAGTGAATTTGATATAGATACAAAATTAAGTTTGTTAATGAAATCGTTAACTGATTTTTACACAAATTCCGTTTACATTGATCAAATTAAAAGTATTATAGATCAAAATAGTGTTATTTCTTTAAGAATTTTAGACTGGTTTATCACAAATTATTCAAAAAAACATAGAACGATTATTGATGGCGCAGTAGGATCCATTGACGTTTATCAAAATTATAAATTACAATTAAAATCGTTCAGTAAAAAGCAATTTGATCCATTCTGTCGTAAGAATAAGATCTTATTTTATTACAACGATGATGATTACATTGAAACTTCTTGTGGTCAATTATGTTTCTTTAGATGGTGCTTTGAAAATAATATATTAAATTACGTAAAAACAAATTTAAGCACCATTGAACAAGATATGAAAATATCATTAAAAAGTAAAAAAACCAAAAAAGACGAGGAAAAACCAGATTCGGCACAAAAACGTCAACCTCTTAGTATATCTGCCTCGAGAAGTGTATCAAAAACCAATGTAAAGTATACAGTAAAATTTGATTAAATAATATTTTGTCAAAAACAAAAAAGTTTATCATATATAGATTATTTAATTAAATTTCGTTTATATAATTAAATATAATGTTTAATACACATTATAAAACGGAAAGGTAAAATTAATTAAAAATCATCGAGGTGATTTAATTAATTTTAAAAAAGAATATACGTGTAAATTTTGTTACATTTCCAAGAGTTGTTTAATTTGATTATCATACGTTTTTAACTTGTTAAACGTTTTGATAATCGTAACAGATGATAAACCATATAATTCTGAAAATATTTTTAGATCAATGTCAATGTTTTTAAATTGTAATATATAATAAAAACATCCTACACCAATAGACAAAGGTGTATGATCTAACAGAATATCGTTATCTTCACATATTTCAATTAATATTTTGACATCCTTTAATACATCAAAGTTAATTTGTAGTTTGTGTTTTTTTATAATATTATTAACATAATCAAATGGTTTTCGTGTTTCTAATATTATATTTTTATCAAGATGTAATTTTTTAGAATTAATTAGTTCTAATATAACTCTTTCTGCTCTAGTTACATATTTAATATCTAAATACATTTCTTTAACAAGATCCAAATACGAATATGGTGTAGATGTGTCTTTAGAAACATAATGAATACAACAAAGTATAATACCATCTTTTACACGAGCTCTCTTTGTACCATCGTTTTTTTTAATACAATTTATAACCATAACAGATGTATCTACTATATCGTTAATTAATGAGTCAATAATTTTTAAACGAATACATAAATTCTTTACATACGTCTTTAGTTTATATGTATTTTTTTCTTCGTTTGACCACATATACCATTCTTGCATTTTAGATATTCTACTATTGAAATTATTATTATATTTAGCAGGAATAGTTGTATTGTCATAAGAAATGTTCGTATTTAATCTATCTTCTTTTATAACAAGACCGCAATCTTGACAAACACAATCATTATCATTATATCTCAAGTTATTACTTAAACAATTACTACACACATCAGATTTTTCATTTAAATGCGTCTGAAAAGGTTTACTTGACGTATTGTTTGTTTCATATTTAGATGCCATCTCAAAATCCTTCCAAATCAAATTAAAATCATCCGTAGAATTCATATTAATTTACATATTTAAAATTAATAATTCAATTTATAATTAGCATATTCAAGAGCTTCATCGTTTACATAAAAAATTTCAGTATTATCACTTAGAGTTTTTTTATTAAATACGAGATGCCATTTATGCTTTCTTGTATTGCAAGTTAAATCAATGTTGTATTTTGACTTCATAATAATTTTAACTTGTTCTTTTGATATTGTATTATTTTGTTGAATTGTTTTCTTGAATAATTTTGCAATATTTGTATCTGGGTTTTTCAACCAATTGTTAATTTGATTTTTGATAATTTCAGAATTTGATAATATAACTTTTTCAGAAGATTCATTACCGATAAAAGGGTATTTATTATGACTCATACCAACAAAAC
>ENA-OREM01001795-OREM01001795.1-marine-metagenome-genome-assembly--contig:-NODE-1795-length-10111-cov-3.216564_pt1 | contig 10111 bp, 12 predicted proteins | sample MGYA00248623_ERZ508561 | MGnify/ENA primary metagenome ERZ508561 (study PRJEB26227, sample SAMN06264494) | marine metagenome | isolation source: Columbia River Estuary | place: USA:Columbia River...
TGGGAAGGCGCATATTCCGTTAAAGACGGCATAGTGACCGCAAGCGGCTATGCGTTTAACGATGCCTATCGTTATGTCGACTGGTTGCTCACGGTGCCATTGCTTCTCATCGAACTCATCCTCGTGATGCGTCTGAGCCAGGAAGAAACCGTCTCGAAGTCGTTCAAGCTTGGCGGCGCAGCGGCATTGATGATCATCTTGGGTTACCCAGGTGAAATCGCAACGGACATTCCAACCCGCGTATTGTGGGGCACATTGTCGGCAATCCCGTTTGTCTACATCATGTGGCAGCTGTTCGCCGGCCTCGGTGCATCGATCAACAACCAACCAGAAAATGTACGTGAACTGGTGAAGAAGGCACGTTTGCTGACCTTCGCATCATGGGGTTTCTACCCGATCGTATATATGATCCCGTACACCAATCTGAGCGGTTCGGACGTAACCGTTGGCGTACAAGTTGGCTACACAATCGCCGATTTGATCGCAAAGGCTGGCGTTGGCGTTCTGATTTACATGATCGCCGTGCGCAAGTCGCAAGCCGAATATGGCTAAGGCCTTCGGATAAACACTGGACGTACGCCGCTCTGGCGGCGTACATTCCTGTATGAATATAATTTTATATCCGCATTCTGCAGGCGCAACATTTTCAAAAATGTTGCGCCTGTTTGCGTTACCGGCAGCGACCTTGCTGCTGATTGCCGCAGACCGCCTTCTGGGCGGCATGGACAGCGTTGAGGCCAATATGTTGGCTGCTCTGGCCATCGTCCTTGCAGGCATTCCCCACGGCACGCTGGATGTCGAAATCGCCGCCGTCCATTTTGGGCAGAATGGACTCGCCGGTAGGGCCAAGATTATCGGCGGCTATGTGGGATGCGCGGCGGCCATGGTCGTTTTATGGCTTCAGCTGCCGGAACTGGCGCTCATTTCATTCCTACTCATTTCAATTGTGCATTTCAGCCGTGATTGGCGCGGCGGCGTAGATCCGTTTCTGGCCATGATGGTGGGGTGGGCATTGGTCGCCTTGCCTGCGCTGGCCAGCCCCGACGATGTCGCCATGATATTCGCCGCGCTAACGGGCAACCAAAACGGCGCCGTGATCGCCGCGCTGCTTGGCGCCGCATCCGTTCCTGCTGCGCTGGGCAGCCTTGTCTTTGCTTATTGGGCGTTCCGGCATGAGGATGCGCAAAGCGCGCTTGAAGTGCTGGCCTGCATCACAGCTGCCTTGTTCCTGCCGCCGCTCGTGGCATTTGCCGTTTTCTTTTGCGGGCTGCACTCGCCGCGACATATGGCGGACGCGCTGCGCGAAACGGGTGGTCTGTCCAAATTCAAAAAGGCAGCCATTGTGGCCGCCGTGTCCGCGCTTTCATTGGGGTTAGGCGTATTGATGTTCCTGTACCAAGGCGACGTTCCTTCGGACATGGGCATCGTCCGGTCTGCATTTATTCTGATCTCAACGCTGACGGTGCCGCATTTCATCCTCGAACACATCCTCGCGAAAAAGCCGGCCGCATAAGCTCTGCATCAACGCCCTTGCCCGAACGCATAAAGCGCGGCACATCATCGCTATAGTTTTCAGGAGTATGTCATGAAATTCCAAGCCCTGTCTTTATTGAGCAGCGTTGCACTCTTGGCGCTTTCAACGCCGGCTTTTGCCCAGCTTTCAAAGCCCGAAGCCAAGATGGCCGCAACCGTTGACGCGGAATATGAACGCTCGGTTGCCTTGCTTGAGCGGATGGTCAACCAAAATTCGGGAACGATGAACTTCGCTGGCGTCAAAACCGTCGGCGATATGATGCGTGCTGAGCTCGAACCGCTTGGCTTCAAGGTTTCATGGCTGGACATGGCCAAGGCTGGACGCGCTGGGCACCTGGTCGCGACAAAGGCGGGCAAGAAGGGCACAAAGAAGCTTTTACTGATTGCGCATCTCGACACTGTCTTTGAAGCCGATAGCCCCTTCCAGAAATTCGTCCGTCGTGGTGACCAAGCCGTTGGCCCCGGTGCGGGTGACGACAAGGGCGGCATGGTCGTGATCGTGTCTGCTTTGCGCGCCATGCAGGCCGCAGGCACGCTGAAGGACGCGCATATAGAAATTCATATGACGGGAGATGAGGAGGACGCAGGCGACCCCATCGAGATAACCCGCGCGCCATTGATCGCTGCCGGAAAGGCAGCGGATGTCGCACTCGATTTCGAAGGCCTGTCGATTGAGGATGGCAAGGATATGGGCGTTATCGCCCGCCGGTCGTCGAACAGTTGGAAGTTGGAGGTTTCCGGCGTCACCGGGCATAGCTCTCTAATCTTTGATTCCACATATGGCGATGGCGCAGCGTTTGAACTGGCGCGCATAATCCATCAATTCCGCGCCGAGCTCCCCGAGCCGAACCTGACATTCAACGTCGGGTTGATTGCAGCGGGGCAAGAGGCAAGCTTCGACAATGACGGCGTCCGCGCAAGTGCCAAAGGAAAGACCAACATCATTCCCGGCATAGCCATAGCGCGCGGAGACTTCCGGACCTTATCCGAAGACCAAAGTGCGCGGGTCCGGCAGAAGATGCAGACCATCGTTTCGGCATCTGCACCAAAGACCAGCGCCAAAATCAGCTTTGACCCCGGCGGCTATCCCGCGATGGCGCCAACAGAGGGCAACAAGGCGTTGTTGGCGCAACTGAATGTTGTAAACCGGGATCTGGGACTGGATGCCCAACCGCCGCTCAACCCGTTGAAACGTGGCGCAGGGGACATCAGCTTCGTCGCCAATGACGTCGACGGTCTCGTCGGCCTTGGCGTCTATAGCAAAGGCGACCACGCCCCCGGGGAGACAGTCGACCTTGCCAGCATCAAGCGTCAGGCAAAACGCGCGGCAATTTTGATGAGCCGGCTGTCACGCGAAAAGGCGATGTGACTGGGAACTGCAGTTTGATTATCTGATCAGTCGTCATCCTGAACTTGTTTCAGGATAATGTTCAACGTTGGTTGGTTATCCTGAAACAAGTTCAGGATGACGAGCGGCTTGGTGTTCAGGTTATACGGCGCACCACTCGAGGTTTCAGCAGACAATAAAAAAGGCGGCGCATTTCTGCACCGCCTTTTTAAATGTCGTATCAACGGAAGGTTCGGTAACTACCGACCCTCACGCGAAGCCTTGCCGAAGACGCGGTATTGTTCGTTGCCGACAAAACCGAATTTCGAGATTCCGCTACGCTTTACAGAAACCAGGGCCTTATCAACGGTGTCATATGGCGCCGTTGGGGCTGGTTGGAACTGAAGCTCAGGCTCCGGATTCATGGACGTCGTCCGGACCAGATACTGCTCCATCTGCTGAATCGAAACCGGCGTGCCGTTCCACTGAATTGCGCTGTTCGGAAGAATGATGATCTTGTTGATAACAGGATCGATCGGAACTTCCGGTGGTGGCGCATTTGGATCATTGACCGGAAGGTCGATGTTTACGGCGTGCGAAACCGGGGGGATGGTGATCATCAGCATGATGAGGAGAACGAGCATAACGTCGATTAACGGCGTTGTGTTCATTTCCATCATCGGCTGGCCATCATCGTTACCGCCACTCATTGCCATGATGATTGCTCCTTAAATAACTTACTGCACGTTCGCGGTTTCGAACGGCGATGAAATGAAGCCAACACGCGCAAAACCGGCCATCTGCATGGTGTAAATTGCACCACCGATGCATCGATAAGGCGTGTTGATATCACCACGGATGTGCGCCTCTGGCAGCATGTCAGGCTCGATCAGACCAGCGGCGGCGGCTTCTGGGCCACCGAGCTTTTCAAATTCTGCCTTCAAATGCTTCGCCGCGCGATCCACCAACTCGGTTGAATCAACAGGCGTTACGTTCCAGTAAATCCGGCACTCGCCATTCGGGTTTGCACCCTCATAAGCGGGGTCACCGGGATCACGACCGCCGGCATCAGTTGTTGTCACCGACAGAAGAACGTTTTCACGCTTTGCCTTTGTTGGTTCAAACTTGATGACCGGAATGTCCATTTTCACTGTCTGGATAGCGACCGGAATTGCGATGAGGAATACGATGAGGAGCACCAGCATGACGTCGACGAGCGGCGTTGTGTTGATGTCAGACATTGGCGCATCATCGCCGCCGCCTCCTGAACTGATTGCCATTGGCCAATCCTCTCTAAATAAATTGGGTCAAAAATCGAGCGCCAGCGGTTGCTGGCGGATGGGCCGCGCCGAAACGCGGCCCTAACCCAATATTACTTCTTAGCTGCAGCAGGTGCTGGCTTACCAGCTGGTGCAGCGGCAGGAACAGCAGGCTTAAGGCGGCCGCCCGAAGAGATGTAACCAAGCACATCGTTCGAGAAGGTCGAAAGGCTACGTGCGATTGTCTTGTTACGTGCCTGAAGCCAGTTGTACGCAAGAACGGCAGGAACAGCAACGAACAGACCAATTGCGGTCATGATCAGTGCTTCACCAACTGGACCAGCGATCTTACCAATGTCAGCCTGACCAGCGATACCGATTTTGATCAGCGCCGAGTAAATGCCGATAACCGTACCGAGCAGACCAACGAAAGGAGCCGTTGCACCAACCGTTGCGAGGAACGGAAGACCGCTCGCTAGCTTGTTGTTGATGGAATCTTCCGAACGGGCCATTGCGCCGTGCAGCCAATCATGGGCTTCAATAGGGTCGGTCAAAAGGCTGTGCTGCTTTTGAGCGGCGATGCCATCATCAACGACTTGACGATATGCACTGTTCTTATCGAGCTTTGCAGCGCCTTCTTCAAGCGTTGCAGCGCGCCAGAATTGTGCACGGACGTCCTTGTACTGGTTCAGAACCTTCTGCTGTTCAAACAGCTTGGTGAACATGATGTAGAACGAGAAGACAGACATGATGACCATGACGATGAAAATCGACCATGAAATCGGGCCACCTTCGTTAAGCGCAGGGATAAGACCGAATTGTGCGGCCACATCTGGGTTTGCGGCGCCGGCCGCAGTCAGAAACAAAATCGACATTTTAACTACCTCTCAAAAAATAGAACTATCTAGTAAAAAAGACCCGGAACCAAGGCTCCCCCTTTTACCGGGCCAGAAAATTATTTCGGTATCTGCCACCGGACGCGGTTTGAATACGAACCTTGAACTTTTTCGCCATTACGAACGGCGGGTTCAAAGCGCGCACGACGCTTCACGTTGGTGCAGGTTGCCGCATCAAGGTCAGCATGGCCACTTGACTGCGTAACTTGGCAATCAACGACACGGCCATCGATTCCGATAGTAACGCGGAAGCCAGTCGTTCCTTCACGCTCCTGTTGCAAAGCACGCGACGGATAGTCGTTCGTGTTTGCCCAGTTGCCTGGATTGCCCCGTGGCTTCGCTTCAGCAGTAGGACCTGCTGGCGGCGGCGGCGGCGCTGGTGGCGCAGCTGTCGGTACAATTGGAGCCGCAGGTGGCGGCGTATCAACTGTGCGAACCGTTGGCGGTGGTGTCACCGTAACAACCATTGGCGGAGGCGAAACGACCGGAGGCTCGATTTGCTTCTCTGGTTCTGGTGGTGGTTCTTCTTCTTCGGGTGGTTCTTCTTCTTTCACGTCGACCACGGTCATCTTTTCCTTGATCGAGACGACCGCATCATATGCGAGGCCAGTCACCAAGGCATAACCGAGGAAAGCGTGAAGAAGGAGTACAATGACGACAGAAACCAAACGGTTTGTGCTCATCCCATCTTGATCAGCATATGCCATGCGGAAACAACTCTCCTACCTTCAAAACAAAATAGTACACTAAGGGCGCACATTTCACCGTGACCCAAAGTACCCTCGCGATATCGAAATCTATCTTTTTTTTTGCTCGATTCATCGACGCATTAGCCAACCCTAACAGGCCAAGCAATCCGGATTCTGCGATTCAGACGCAATTCATGGACAGGTTCACATTATGCTACGATATGATACACGCAAAACGGGCGGCGGACGCCGACTTTGGAAAGGGTTGTTTAATGCGAATTTCGCAAGCGAAAGTGATTTTATGCTTGGTTTTGATAGGCTTGGGCAATGCCGCATCTGCCCAACCCGTGGCCACCCTGCCACCTGCACTTGCCATTGAAGCAGAATCGGCAAGTTATTCGGATATTGCCGATTTGGTCGTCATATCGCCTCTGATCACTGATGTTACTGTCCGCAAAGCTGCTAAAGTTGCCCCGGAACAAGCCATTGGCGTACCCACATCTCTACAACGCATGCTGATCGAAGCGGATGTTATGGCGTTGATTCGCGGCGAAGGTGGCATTGCAGACCGCGTCCGCTTTGTGCTGGATGTGCCCAAGGATGCGAAGGGCAAAGTGCCCAAATTGAAAAAACAGCGGTGGTTTCTATTTGGTAGCCCCGTTGCGGGCCGAACGGGCGAAATCCGTTTGTCGCGACCCAACGCGCTCGCGAATTTTAGCCCGGCAAATGATGCTTTGGTCCGCCGAATCACGCAGGAGGCTGTCCTGCGCGATGCACCGCAGCGCATCATAGGTGTCGCCAGTGCTTTCCATAGCCCTGGCACAGTGCTCGGTGAAGGCGAAACACAGATTTTCCTGAAGACCGAAAAGGACCAGCCAGTGTCCCTTACGGTTCTTAGTAGACCGAATGAGCAAAAACAGTGGGCGGTATCGACCGCTGAAGTGATTGATTCGTCTGCGACCGCGCCGGAACGATTCACATTGCTATGGTATCGCCTAGCCTGCGGCCTACCGCGCAGCCTTCCCACCGACCGCATCGAAACAGCGCGCGATGAAGACGCTGCGCGCGCGCAAGCTGATTACACATTTGTTATCGATGCGCTTGGGCCATGTGGCCGTAAGCGTTAGGGACTGCAAATCGGGTTCGACGCCGCCGCGCTCACCGCGATGCGCCGGGCACCCACATGATATCACCACCGCGCGTCGAATTGATCAGGCGGCACAGCACGAACAAATAGTCCGACAGACGGTTGATGTAGTTCAAAGCTTGCGGATTTATCGAAACGTCCAGCGATGCCGCGACCAGCGCCCGTTCGGCACGGCGTGAAATGGCGCGCGCCATATGCATATGCGCGGCTGCCACGCTGCCACCCGGCAAGATGAAACTGGTCAACGGCGGAAGCTGCTCGTTGGCTTTATCAATAGCGGCCTCAAGCCATTCGACTTGAGATGACACAATCCGCAATTCCATCGGCGATGGTTCAAAACCTTCGCCGGGCGTTGCGATATCGGCACCCAGATCAAACAGGTCATTCTGGATACGCCGCAATTCCGCGACCAAAGGCGTTTCACCCTCATCCGCTGCCAGCGCCTGAACCGCTACGCCGAGCGCGCTGTTGGCCTCATCGACTTCGCCGATGGCGTGTAAACGCGCATTGGTCTTGGACACGCGCGAACCGTCTACGAGGCCAGTGGTCCCGTCATCACCCGTGCGTGTGTAAATCTTGTTGAGCTTGACCATGTCGGATGCCGCCCGCTTATTGCGAGCCGGCGACCACGACGAGCACAGCAAGCAAAACGATCGTAATTGCCTGCCATTTGACGCGGGCAAACATCATCTTGTTCTGCACGGTGAGCGATTTGGGCAGCCCCGCTTCGTCAACATCTGCTGGTCGCAAATTGGCGAACGCATGAAGGCCACGGATAAGTGCAAATGCCACAGCACCAGCAGCGCCAATGGTGAGGAGAACCAACAAAATAGTCATCGGGAGAAATCCTTGTCCGGGGCCAATACCCCGCTGCGCCTATTTAGGCGTGAGATAAGGAGATTCCAAGCGGTAGCGTTCCCTGACGCAAATTATTAATAAGTCCATCGCCGCATTCGCCCGCCAACCGCCGGTCCGACAGCGCAGGTGAGGATTTGCTCTTCGCCAGTTTTTCACCGCTCGCGTCCAACAACAGCGGATGGTGCCAATATGTGGGTTCAGGCAAATCCAACAGTTTCTGCAGCAGCCTGTGGATCGCGGTATATCCGAAAAGGTCTTGGCCTCGCACGACATGCGACACGCCATCGGCGGCATCATCTATCGTCGCGGCCAGATGGTATGATGCCGGCGCATCTTTGCGCCACAGAACAACATCGCCAAATGCCATGGGGTCCGCAAATTGCGGTCCAGCCGCCAAATCCATCCAATGCAACAGCCCCGACCGCGCCAATGCTTTGGCCATATCAATCCGCAAGCTATGAGGTATGGCCGGGTCAATGTCGCTGTCCCGGCACGTTCCGGGATAATGGGGGCCATCTGGACCATGCGGCACCGGCTTATGTTTCAGCGCATGGGCAATATCGCTTCGCGTACAGACGCAGCGGTACAGCAGCCCGTCCGCGATCAACTGGTCACGCGCCGCTTCATATCTTGCAATGTTCTGCGATTGAAATTGCACAGCGCCGTCATGATGAAGCCCAAGCCAGTCCATATCCGACATTATCGCCGCGACATGCTCGGCACGGCTACGTGTTCCGTCAATATCTTCAATCCGCAGGTGGAACTGACCATCCAAAGCCCGCGCAAAATCATGCGCGCATAATGCCGAAAAGGCATGCCCCAGATGCAAGCGCCCATTGGGACTCGGCGCGAACCGCGTCACCACTGCGCCATCATATTGCGGCAGCGCAGGCAGATATTGCTTCAAAAAGTCATCCGCGCTCAAAAAACATATCCCCAAAAAATACCATATCCGGTGCCTTTGCCCTCTTGACGTCACCATATGTGCAAATAGGTTGATGACTGTCAGATTGCTGTAACGTTGATACGCTTAAAGCATGTATGACATAAAGGGAGTAGGGTTCGACTTATGTTGCATACCGGAACTTTCGAAGCAGCGGGCCGCGCAAGGCACCCGGAAAACTGCCCGGCATTGGTACTCAACGCCGATTACACGCCGTTGAGCTATTATCCATTGAGCTTATGGCCATGGCAAGCCGCCATTAAGGCGGTGTTCCTCGACAAGGTCGACATCGTTTCCAACTATGATCGGCATGTCCATAGCCCAAGACTGGACATGAAAATCCCGTCGGTTATCGCGCTGCGGCAATATGTGAAGCCGTCGGAATATCCTGCATTCACCCGATTCAACCTATTCCTGCGTGACAAGTTTGAATGCCAATATTGCGGATCGGGCGACAATCTGACCTTTGACCATATCGTTCCGCGCCGTTTGGGCGGCATCACGAGCTGGGAAAATGTCACAACGGCATGCCTACATTGCAACCTGAAAAAAGGTGGCCGCACGCCAAAGCAAGCGCATATGCAGCTGAACATGGCCGCAATCCGCCCCACCAGCTGGCAATTGCAAGACAGGGGCCGTGCTTTCCCGCCAAACCATCTGCACGAAACATGGCACGACTGGTTATATTGGGATATTGAGCTGCAGGGTTAAGCTTAATCGGTAACCGTCAACGCCGGCACCGCCCGCGCCGCATCTTCAGGCGTAATTCCCGGCGGAGGTGCAGCAGCGATACGTTCTTCACCGCGCATAACGCGTCCGGCCCGTTTGATAGCGTCGCGCAGGCGTGGATACACGCCGCAACGGCACAAGTTCGTGATTGCCGCGTCGATTTCTTCATCGGTTGGATCCAGTACTTCACGGTCTAGGGGCTTGCGGCCTCTGTCACGTTCAGGGGTATCGTCTTCGATTTCAATCTCTATATCGCCTTCGCCTTCTATTTCAAACTCGACGTCGGCAGTCTTTTTGTCCTCGACTTCGTCGGGGAACTTGTACGGTTCAGCCATATTCTTCCTTTCAAGCGCGGGTTAAGCCGCGGGGGTCTTGCACAACAGCATCAACTTGGTCGTCGTTGATGAGACGGAACTCCTTGCCAAAGATTTTGAATCTTGTGCCGGAGTAAGTACGTACTAACACGAAGTCGCCCTCTTTACACCATGCTCCGTTGGGGAACTTGGCGGTGTCTTTGTACGCATCGGGGCCTACGCGCAATACAAACAGCACCGTGGTGGCGTGTTCTTCCTGCTTCATGTAGGTGTCAGCTTTGACCAGGCTGGAGTTCTCAAACGTGTCTGAAACATCAGGGACGATGCACAGCAGTTTGTGTCCCGCAGGCTCTGGAAGGGCTGTTGCCTTCTCTTCAGGAGGAATGTTTTCGTCCTGCTCATCTTTGGGTTGAATA
>ENA-OREM01001799-OREM01001799.1-marine-metagenome-genome-assembly--contig:-NODE-1799-length-10100-cov-4.935249_pt1 | contig 10100 bp, 9 predicted proteins | sample MGYA00248623_ERZ508561 | MGnify/ENA primary metagenome ERZ508561 (study PRJEB26227, sample SAMN06264494) | marine metagenome | isolation source: Columbia River Estuary | place: USA:Columbia River Estuary...
CACTGAAGGCGCCAACCTGCATCGATGAAGGCGGAGAAACAACCGCCGAAGCGACGACAGCCTTGGAAACACTTGCGTTACTAGCGGGCGTGACGATGACTGGCGCTTGCGCTGGCGCTCCATTTACGCCGACCACCCCAGCCAACCCACGCGGAGTCTCGCCCATGGCAGTCGTCGCCGTGCTCCCGATCACCAGATCCATGGTCTCGCTTCCTTGAGCGCCGATTTGCAGTTTTCCAACCAATGAACCGTCGAGGATCTTCTGACCGTTAAACGATGTAGTTGATGAGATTCGGTCAATTTCAGTCTTCAACTGCTGAACCTCAGCATCCAAGGCAGCTCGGTCCGACGCGTTATTCACGCTGTTCGCCGCTTGAAGTGCTAATTCCCGCATACGTTGCAGCATGCTGGTGGTTTCTTCCATTGCGCCTTCAGCGGTTTGCGCCAAAGAGATACCGTCGTTGGCGTTGCGAATCGCCATGTTCAAGCCACGGACCTGGCTGGTCATGCGTGAGCTGATGGCCAAGCCAGCTGCATCGTCTTTTGCAGAGTTAATGCGTGAACCGGTTGACAAGCGCTCCATGGCTGTCGACAGGTTCTTGTTGTTTGCCGCCAGCGAAGCCTGTGCGACCAACGATTTAACGTTTGTGTTGATAACTGTCATGATGTTTCTCCTGAAAGAGTTAACTTCTACAAAAAGCAGCTGCCTTGGGGGCCTTGAACTGCTAAGGATCTCGGCGGCAGTAGGCTTTCACCTGCTACGCACCCCTGGCAGAGAGGGACGATTCCCTTACTGTTATTTGATGATTCGGTGCCTAAAAATAGATCTTTAACAAAATTGCAAAAATATTTGCAATCACAGTTTGTGATCCATCAACAGGCCTTTGATGTCCTCAATGTTGTGCGCCACCTTGATGACAACTTCATTGGGAATGGTGCGAACGATCTCGCCTGTCGCCGTGCTGCGCACGGTGATGATGGGACGGTTCAGCTTTTCATCAATGGCAAAGTTGAGGCCTCGGCCGTTGCGCTCCACCTGCTGATTGAGCTTTTCAATGGCGGCTTCGAGGTTGGCCCGCATTTCAGCGGGGTCAACCAAAGGCTCAGCCTTAACGGCAGGTGCTTTTTCGACGGGCGCAACTGGACGCGTCATAGCCGCCTGAACGGGCGGCGGCGCAGCGGGCTGCGCCTGCACCGAGGTGGCTGCAGCGGCTGCTGGATTGATTGACAGGGACATATGGACTCCTTCACCGCCCTTGTGGAATAAGAGCTGTCATCATGGGAGTCGACCTAAAGCTGAATAACTTTAGGCTTTTTGCGAATATTTATTTAATTAAGCCGTGTGGCTTACTTTTTGGTGTACATCGCCATCATGCCGTCGAAGGTCGCGGTCAGGCTTTCGCGCAGGGCGTTTGACTGGCCAACCATGGTTTCCATGATGCCAAACTGTTTGGTGTAGCGAAGCAACAGGGCTTCCATGCGGGTGTTCAAGGCTTCCAACTTCACCTTGTACTCATCAATGCGCGTTTGTGACCCTTCGCTTTGGGTCATGATGGTGCCCCGGCTGCTGATCAGGTCATTGATTGACTTGATCGCATCGCCTGCGATACCCCGGCTGGCAACACCAAATTCAGATTGGTTGTTGGTGCTGGCGCTGAAGATCGTGACGACGTCGTCAAAATGATTGGTTAGGGCGCTATCGAGCTTGGTTTCATCCAATGACATCACGCCGGTGCGGTCTAAATCCAGGCCCAAATCGCGAAATGCGGTGAGTGTGGCTCCCGGGGTGCTGGCGTCAGCCACAAACATTTCCCGAAGCTTTGATTTAATCAGGCGAACGGTGCTGTCACCCTTTAATGAGCCACTGTAGATGTCCTCAGGGTCCTCGGATCGCGCCCCCGTGAGGATGCCGATGTCGTTCACGGCATCGTTATAGGCTTTCACCACCGCCTGCAGGTTTTCCTTGATGCTGGCGGTGTCGCGCGTCACGCGGATGTCCGCCGGCGAACCCGCGTTGGTAGATAAGAGGTCTAGATAAACACCGGGGATGACGTCGTCCACCGCGTTACTGCTGCGGGTGACCGTGAGGCCGTCAACTTTCACTGTTGCGTTGGAGGCGGACGCCAGCGGGTCGGCAGCGAGATCCAGCCCAGCGACTGAACTGCTGTAAGAAAACGCACCACTCTCTCCCGTGGGACCCGTCAATAAGATTTTGAAAGCCGCAACGACACCGCCGGTAACTGGGTCGGTATAACCCGCATCAATGATTTGCGCGGAAACGCCTTGGTTAGCGGCATTGATGGCATCCACAACACCCTGAGGCGTTGCGGTGTCCACGCTCACAGGGGTTTGAGCGGTGCCGCCGATCGTCAGTGTCAAGTTAAACGGTGCACCGCCATTTAATTCGGCGGTTTTGCTGGCAAACGCATTGCTTGCATCACGCTGCGCAGCGGCGAGCTGGATCACCTCAATGGTGTGGCGGCCCGGTACCGCAGCCGATGTGGTCACGGCACCGACCACGGTGGGTGCGCTGTTGTTCACAGTGCCCGCATTAAAGTCGTTTAAATCATTGAGCTTTTGGAACGCCGTCTTGACGGTCTCAAGTGACAACATGAGAGCCGAATAGCCGGCGATGCGCCGCTCTTGGTCGTTGATCTTGGTGTTGATGGCCTCTTCGCGAGGCATCTTTTCGACGTCAACCAAACTCTGCGCAAGCGCCTTGACGTCAACGCCCGAGCCCGCACCCAATGCGCCAATGATGTCAGCGGATGCCATGGGTTACTCCGGTTATCTTTTGTGCCATAACGACTGATTCGACCACTGTCATCAAAACTTTAGTTGATGTAGTTAAAGAGGTTGAGCTGGGAGATTTTGGCAAAGCTGCTTTGGGCGGCTTCTAAGGCCAGCATTTCTTTGTTCATCTTGGTGATGGCCTCCGCGTAGTCCAAATCCTCAACGTCGGACAGGGTGGTTTTGAGGCGTAAGTTGGTCTCCTCCAGCACGGTTTGCTGGGAATCCAACACATTCATGTCGGTACCAATTTGCGCCAAAGCCAAGCCAATACCGATTTGCAGGTTGTCCATCTCACCAACCCCACGATTCATGGCCTCGCGGTCGGAATTCTTTACGGCGTTAACCATGTCATCCATGGCTTGGAAGAACCCGACCCCGTAGTTATTACCATCAACGTCTTGGCGAACCACGCGCTGGAAGGCATCAGCACCCGACCGGTTCAGCTGCACGGTGCGTTGGTCACCAACCAAGATATTCATGGTTGACTGGTCACCTTGGTAGACAAATTCACCATTGCTGGCGACAGCGAAGGCTGGCTCTTTGACGCGGCTGCCGGCAAAGATGTACAGGCCGTTTTCATCTTGGGTGTTGGCCAGGCTCATAACCTGGTCTCGCAAGCCGGCCATCTCGATGGCGAGGGCTTGGCGATCCGCTGGGCCCATGGTGTCGTTGGCGGCTTGAATGGTGATTTCCCGCATGCGGATGAGTGCGCTGTTCACGTTACTGAGCGCCGTTTCCTCCGATTGGTAGCGGTTGCGCGCGCTGTTGAGTGCATCCAAGTAGCTGTTTTGCTTTTCTAGGATGCCTTTCATGCGGGCGATGGTCGAGGCTTGATCAGGGGCATCACTGGGCGTGATGACTTGCTTGCCTTGAGCCATCTGCGCCTGGGCTTTGGCCAATCGGTTTTGCACGGTGCTCATCTGTGAGGTGGCACGGTCAAATAGAAATGCGGTTGAGATTTTCATGATTAGTTAACCCGCAAAATGGCATCAAACAAGGTGCTGGCGGTTTGCATGACCTTGGCTGAAGCTTGGTAGGCTTGTTGAAAACGGATGAGTGCCGCAGCTTCTTCATCGAGGCTGACACCCGAAATGGCATCCCGCGCCTCGACCGCTTGGTCGTGCACAACCGTTAAGGCATCTTTGGCGACCAGCGCTTGCTGGGCAATGTTACCCACGTCACTGACCTCCTGAATGTAGGCCTCTGACAGGGTTTTGCCACCAGCCACAACACGCATGTTTTCAAGGGCAACCAGGCGCAGGGCGCCCTCGTTGTTACCCACGCCGTCATGGTTACCGTCCACGGTAAAGACATCCCCTTGCAACGGCGCGCTGGTGAATGCCAATGTGATGCCGCGGTAAGACACCTCTGCGGGGAGCGCGTTGGGGTCAAAAGCGCGGGTGCTTAAAACGGTACCGGTGTTTTTATCGGTGATGGTGTAGCGGTCATCTGCAACAAACGTGATGTCAAATGGCTCGTTACGCAGCGCCTGTTTGGGGTCGAGCGTACTGGCGGTGTAGCTGGCTGCCGCCTTTAGCGTGCCCTCGCCTTGCACCATCACGAGGTAGGAATCACTGGCCTGACCCTGAACATAGACGCCCATGCGCAGGCCAATGGTTTGCAAGTCAACGGCGGTGCCATTGGTGCCCAACGCCATGCGGATTTCGTTGTCTTTGGGGTCCGCAAGTGATCGCGTCAGGGTGATTTGGCCTGCAACGGCGCCAGCACTTAACCCAAGGGCATTGTCTGGCGCACCGCCCAAATCGTTGGGGCCGATGGTGATGTGCTCACCCGCAAACTGGGCCACGTTCTGTAAGACCAAGTCACCCTCTGGGTTGAGGCTGGCCTCAACGCCCGAGGTAAACCGGGCGGCGTTAATGGCCTCGACCAACGCTGCGGCGCTGGCGAAACCGCCAGCAGGTGCAGTGATGGTGGCTCGCTGACCACTGGCCGTATTGAGCTGCAGTGAACTGGATAATTTCAATTGGGTTGACGGCACCACAATTTCATTGCTTGCCTCAACCGTCAGACCAGGCACGTTGGTGCTGCGCAACCATGCGGCGACTTCAGTCGCCTGCAACACGTCACCTTTTGCAACCAATGCGCCAAGGCTCTGGCCGTTCAAGGTGAGTGCGCCTTCAGCAATCACTTGACCCGTTTCATCGCCCGTGATCAGGGCGCTGAGGCGCGCGGTGGTCAACGAGGCCTCAAGGGGTATACCGTCCATTGGGGCACCGGCATCGTCAAACACTTGACCAAATGCGGGCATCGCCTTTGCGCCCAAAAACAGATCGCTTTTGCGGTACGCCAACTCGTCAGTCTGGTTAAGGTAGCCCGTGCTGTAAAGCGCGTTGGCCTCGAAGCCATAGTTCTGACGCAAGATCATGTCTTGCGCCTCAAATGTCAGTTCGCTACCCAGTACGTGCACGCCTTCGCGCGTGAGCACTTGGACCTGCTGGCCCGCCTGCAAATCATCCAAATAAACCACGGCATCTGTCGTGCCCGCACCGATGCTGGTGAGCATCGCAAATGGCTGCGATGCGCCAATGCTGATCGGCTTTGCTGCGGCCAGATTGGGGTTGTTGCTGAGACCGACGCTGATATCGGCAGGCAAGCGCGGGGTGGGCGCTGCGTACGACACCACCGCATCCACCGGACTGGGGTTGAATGGGCTCTCAATCACACGGAACTGGCTGGCTGCCGCAATCTTGAGTGGGTCGTCCAGCGCCACCGTCATGCCTTGGCTGACATGCACGAGACTGCCATCGAGCGCGAATAAATCGCCGCCGGGGTTGCCGTAGGCATCCAAGCTATCGCGGTGAATGGCGTTGACTTCTGAGACAAATGTTTTGGCAAGGTCGTCAAGGGCGTTCCGAGCGGGCGTGAGTACCTGCTCACGGAAGGCCAGTAAACCGCCCACCTCACCGCTGCCGAGACTGGCGAGGCCTTTGGGATTTTTGCCGTAGAGGTCAATGACCAGATCAACCTTTCCGTCGGCATTGTCGGAAAACTTGACATTCAGAGGCTTTGCGAATCCCGCCTCCAGCACCAAGCCACTTTGCATGCTGTCGCCCAAACTGACACTGACAGCGCCTTTGGCATCGAACTTGGTGGTGATACGGGACAACGCTGAGATCTGTTGCAAAACGCGGTCGCGCTGGTCAAGCAGCTCGGGCGGCTGTTTGTCCGCAGAGACCGCTTTGGCCAATTGTTTGTTGACCAAGGCCAACTGTGCGACAAGGGTGTTGAGCTGTGTTACCTTGACCTCGATGGCCTGACGGGTTTCATCATCAATGTTACCCAACTGGCCTGCCAACTCGCGGAAGCGCGAGGTCACGTTATCCGACTTGGCCAAGAAATTGGCGCGCTGAATGCCCGACGCGGGGTCGGCTGACAAATCGCGCGACGCGTCAAAAAACTGGTTCAAGGCGGACGTGAGGCCAGTGCTCTCACCGCCCATGATGTCAATCACGCGATTGGCGTAACTGACCATGGGCTCTTGTGTGGCCAGTTCGCTCTGGCTGTTACGCAAGTTACTTTGAACAAAGTCATCGACCTGGCGCTGGACACCGGCAAAGCGCACGCCATTACCGAGGTATACATTGCCTTGCTTGCTAGGGGTGTTGGCTGTGAGGGCCACGTCTTGGCGCGAGTACCCTTCAGTGCCCACGTTGGCAATGTTGTTACTGACCGTTCCCAGCGCGCGCTGGTAGGCCATCACCGCCGTGCTGCTGATGCTGAGTAAGTCACTCATTGCTCATCCCCCGTGCGTTGACGCCAATGGGCCGGCATCGCCATCGGTTTTGTGTCGTTGACGGCATCGGTCGCTGGCGTTGCGGGCGCCTTCGGTAAGGTTTTGCTGAGTTGCTGCGTGAGCATGTCAGTCAAACCAAAACCGCCGCGCTGCGCCAAGCTAACAGACACCTCTTTGTCAAACATGTCTTGGTAGGTGTCCTGGCTGTCGGACTGCAACAGGTCGCTCTTGAAGCTGGCTTCACGCATCGACTTCATCATCATTTGAATGAAGAGGGCCTCAAACTGTTTGGCCGTCTCGCGCAGCGCGCCTTCACCGTCTTTTGCGGCACGATGACGCAGTTCTCCCAGCCCCGAGAAATCGAGGTAAGAGTTAGGAGAAGGAATGCCGTTGCTGCTCATGATTTAAATCACCACCAATTCGGCGCGCAAACTGCCTGAGCTTTTTAAAGCTTCCAAGATCGCGATCAAGGATGAAGGGGTCGCACCCACTTGGTTCACGGCATCCACGATTTCGCGCAGGTCGACGCCGGGCTTGAATAGGAACATGGGGTTATTGGGTTCATCAATACCCACCGTTGCGTTCGCAACGCCGGCGGTTGTGCCGTTCGATGCGGCATTCGGCTGCGACACCTCATTGGTCGCTGCGATGGATACGGAGATGGTGCCGTGCGTTACCGCTGCTGCCGTCACCTTCACATTGCGACTGATCACAACCGTCCCTGTGCGGGCATTGACCACCACGCGCGCGGGTGGCTCGCCTGGTTTGACTTCAAGGTTTTCAATCATCGACATGAAAGCGACACGCTGGCTGGTGTCACGCGGTGACCGAACCGAGATCGACATGCCATCAATCGCATTGGCGACGCCGTTGCCGAATGTGTCGTTGATTGCCTCAACGATGGCGGTCGATGTGGTGAAGTCAGACTCACGCAGGTTCAGGACCAAAAAGTCAGACTGGTCAAAAGGGTTTGCCACGGTGCGCTCAACCTGGCCACCGGCTGGAATACGCGCCGATGTCGGTACGCCGATAGAGACCTGTGATCCGGCGGAGTTGGTCTCAACACCGGTTACCGCAATCGGGCCTTGGGCGAGGGCGTAAACATCGCCATCCACGCCGCGAAGCGATGTCATGAGTAAGTTACCGCCACGCAAACTCGTGGCTTTACCGATCGCTGAAACGTTGATGTCTATCTTCTGACCCGGCTTGGCAAAGCCCGGCAACTCGGCAGTCACCATCACGGCGGCCACGTTTTTGATGTCAATCTTTCCGCTGCTCGCAGCGGTTTCAAAATCTGACAGTGGGCCATTCAGCGCCACGCCCAATTTATTCAACATGCCCTTCATGCTTTGGGCGGTAAACGACACATCGGCACCGTCACCGGTTCCTTGCAGACCCACCACCAGACCATAACCAATCAGGTGATTGCTGCGTACCGCAGCCGCGCTGGCAATGTCTTTCACGCGATCAGCAAACGCTTGCGAGCCCGTTGCCACCGCGAGGGCAATCACACACATTCGGCTGATATTGATTAAAGTTTTCATGGCAGTTGTCGATGATTCGATTAAGCGGATGTTTGGCCGGTATGTTTCAACAGCGACTTAAAAAGGGAAGAAGGCGAACAGCAACTTCGTTGCCCAGCCTGCGCCTGCCGCTTTGTTGATTTCCCCGTCGCCGCGGTAGGCGATTTGGGCATTTGCCAAACGGCGTGACTGCACGGTGTTGTTGGGGGAGACGTCTGACGGACGAATCACGCCTGAAATTTGAATCACCTCGGTGCCCTCGGACAAGGCCAGCTGCTTTTCGCCGCGCAAGACGAGGTTACCGTTTGGCAATACATCAACAACGGTCACCGCGACCTCGCCGCGCAGTGTCGCGCTTTGTCCAGCTGAGCCAGCGCCTGCGCTTTCGATCGTGCTTTCATTGAGGTTGATGCCATCCAAGAATGGGCTCATGTTTCCTACTTTTGCAGATGCGCCGCTTGGCAGTGAGTTGGTGGCGCTGCGGGATGTGTCGCGGGTTTGCGACCGGTTGGCCTGTGCGGACTCACTCAAGAGGACCGTGATGATGTCGCCCACCCGAAAGCTCTTTCCGCGCCCAACCAAACTGTCTGTGCTGTCCGCGAAGAGGGAACCCGTCGAGACCTTTTCCGCCACAGGGGCAGTTGGGTAAATCGGCTCGTAACCTTTGGAATATTTAAGCGGCTCGTTGGGCGTTGTGACGCAGCCACCGAGCATGCCCAGGACCGCGGCCATCGCGACGAGTTTGTTGATAGCAAGTGCGCGCATGATTTTTTACAGGTTGTTGTTGAGGTACTGCAACATGCCGTCAACGGTTGAGATGGCCTTGGAGTTGATCTCGTAAGCGCGCTGGGTCTCGATCATGCTGACCATTTCCTCAACCACGTTCACGTTGGATGCCTCCAGGGCGCCCTGCATCAATATGCCCATGCCGTCTGCACCCGGGTTACCGACCTGCGGCGCACCACTGGCGGGGGTTTCCTTCAAAAGGTTTTGCCCAATCGACTGTAAGCCGGCTGCATTGATGAAGCGGGCCATCTGAAGTTGCCCCAACACCTGAGCACCGCCGCCGGCCTGCAGCTCAATAGAGACCGTACCGTCTTGGCCAATGGTCAAACTAGATGCATTGGCAGGCACTGTGATGGCTGGCTGTAGCAAGTGACCTGAGCTGGTCACAATTTGGCCGGCATTATCGAGGTTGAAGTTACCGTCGCGCGTGTAAGCAATGGTGCCGTCGGGCTGCGCAATCTGGAAGTAGCCGTCGCCGGCAATGGCAATGTCCAACGAGTTTTCTGTCGTTTGCATGTTGCCCTGCGCAGTGATTTTTTCGGTTGCCAGGACGCGCACACCGGTACCCAACTGGAAACCCGTTGCGGCTTGTGTATCCGCGCCTGTCTGCCCACCCGCTTGGCGGATGTTTTGGTACAGCAAGTCCTCAAACACGGCACGGTCACGCTTGAAGCCTGTCGTGTTGACGTTGGCCAAGTTGTTTGAAATCACATTCATGCGCGTCTGCTGCGCATCCAATCCTGTTTTAGCGACCCAAAGTGAAGCATCCATGGTGTTGTCCTCGTTCTGTCTTTATCTGTTTGTTAGCCGCGTGGTTATGACGCGCGCATCATGGAAGAGCCGTTCTCATCAATGCTCTTCGCCTCTTTAATCACGTTCATCGCGGCTTCAAAACTGCGGGAGTGGTCAATCAAGCGGGTCATCACCTCAACAGCGCTGACGTTCGAGCCCTCGACGGCCTCAGGCATCACGCTGATGGGTTGATCGCCGCTGGCGAAATCGCCAGCCCCCTCGACGGGCTCAAACAAGCCATCCTCGCGACGGTTCAACTGAATATTGCTGGCGTCGCGAAGCAACAGTTGTCCCACCAAAACTGGCGGAACGCCGACACCCTGTGCAGGGTCAGTCGCATAAACGCCGCCGTCTTTGGTGATGAAAATTTGGAAACCTGGGGGGACCACAATCGGACCGCCTTCGCCTTGGACGATGTGTCCTTCACCATTCACCAATGTGCCCTGAGCGTC
>ENA-OREM01001803-OREM01001803.1-marine-metagenome-genome-assembly--contig:-NODE-1803-length-10078-cov-5.154985_pt1 | contig 10078 bp, 12 predicted proteins | sample MGYA00248623_ERZ508561 | MGnify/ENA primary metagenome ERZ508561 (study PRJEB26227, sample SAMN06264494) | marine metagenome | isolation source: Columbia River Estuary | place: USA:Columbia River...
GCAGGTTTCGGACCTCGAGGAGTGCCATCAGCTGAGCCGGATCCTCGGGTCGAACCAGGCGTAGACGATGTCCACGACCAGGTTGAAGACGATGATGCAGACCGTCGCGAACACGGTGATCCCGAGGATCCACTTCGTGTCGCCGACGCCCCGAAGGCCGTTGCGCACCACCATCGCGAGCGCGTTCCAACGCATGATCGCGGTCAAGCGCTCCTCCAGCGCGACGTCACCCGGGTGCACCGCCTGCTCGGCGAGCGGCACCGTGTTTTGGTAGGCGGAATACGGCATCACGTGGGCTACCACGCCGAGCTGCTGCGCCTGCTGCTCGAGCTGGGTGAGCAGGAACAATCCGCGGTCCCGACCACCGCTCGCGACGGCGGCCTTCAGGGCCTCAAGCCACTCGCGGGTCTCTTCGGGATCACTATCGTGGGTCACATTCATGCCGACACTTTAGGGCGCGGCGGACGGCAGATCATGCTGTTTACGTGCCATATTAGCCCCCGCTTACGGCATACTATGCTTCTACAACCAATTATGGCAGTCATTCATGCCTTTGGACGCCACAGACCGACGCATTCTCGCGGAACTTCAACGTGACGCGAAACTCACCAATGTCGAGCTCGCCCGGCGCGTGCACCTCTCGCCCTCGCCCTGCCTCGCGCGGGTTCGGGCTCTGGAGGACTCAGGCGTAATCCAGCGTCACGTCACCCTGCTCGATCCGCGGCAGCTCGACCTTGGGGTCAACGTATTCATCCATGTATCGCTCGAGAGACAGGTGGATCGCGCCCTCGATGCTTTCGAGAGCACCGTCTGCGCGTTTCCGCAGGTGATGGAGTGCTACCTGATGACCGGGGACAGCGATTACCTGATCCGCGTTGCCGTTGCCAACATGGCGGCACTTGAGCGATTTATTTTGGATCAGCTCACGCCGATACCAGGTGTTGAGAAGATTCGCTCCAGCTTTGCGCTTAAACAGGTGCGATACAAAACGGCGTTACCCATGCCGAGGAATTGAGAAGCACAGACAAAAAAACCGCCCGAAGGCGGTTTTTTTATAGCGGGTACCGGCGGTGCCGATACCGTGCCTTGCGAATTACTGCTTGGCTGGCTCAGCAGCAGGTGCTGGTGCAGCTGCAGGTGCTTCTGTGGCAGGTGCTGGTGCAGCTGCGGGTGCTTCTGTAGCAGGTGCTGGTGCAGCTGCGGCAGGTGCTTCAACAGGAGCAGCGGCTTCTTCTTTTTTGCCACAAGCGGTCAAAGCGAAAGCAGCCAACAGAGCGGCCAAGAGAACTGATTTTTTCATGATGAAACTCACAAAGATAAAAGATTGAACAAACAAAGCTGTCCAAAAAAAAGCCCGCCAAAACAGCGAACTTCTTAATGCTAGGCGGCCTGAAAACAGACTTCATCTCTGTTCTCGAACACACCGGAGCGGATCATATATCTGGCCGTGAACCTATGGATAACCCTATGAAAACATTTTTATACGAACGTGTTTTTAGTTGCTAAAAAGCAACTAAAAAATCAAACGTCATAGGGATAAATGAATCCTATAGATTGATAAAGATATCAAGCCGACATCAATCTGCTGAAATCGAATCTATGCCGCCTTTAGCGGTGTCTCGTAGGGTGGGATGCCGTAACGGGCACGCAGCTCAATGCACTTGGGATTCAACGAGCCGTCAGCCATATAAACGGCAAATTCTCGACAAGGCGTGGGGCGGTTGGCGTAGATGGCGCACTTGTTGTTCGGCTGCAGGGCGATGCACCGGCCTTTGCCGTTTTCGTTACCGTTTTCAGTGCCTTGCATGCAAACCAAAAATGGTGTGACTGTGCGCGTCATTTCGGCGGGTACGAAACCGAGGGGAAACGAGTCCAATTCACCTTGGTAAAAAGAGACTCGAAAATGTTTACAACACACGCCGCAGTTGGAGCAGGGGCTCACCTCTGGCATGTCGTAGAAGACGCGATCATCTTCAGTCTTGATGACGAGTTGCAAGTCGGCCATGGTTGCCTCGAAAGAAAACGGACCATTCACCCACGGATCGGGGCTCGCGGATTATGCGACCAAACAATTGGGGTTGAAGCGCGCGCGTTTTAAAATATTTATTGGCAACCAATTTAAAAAGTCAAAAAGCCTATGCTAGAATTCAAGGCTCAGCGGCTGTAGCTCAGTTGGATAGAGTACTTGGCTACGAACCAAGGGGTCGTGGGTTCGAATCCTGCCAGCCGCACCAACTTTTATAAGTTCAATAAAAGGGTTGCAAACATTGTTTGCAACCCTTTTTGCGTTGTGTTGAACGCTTTGTGCGAACCTGATTTGCCAACCATTGACGGGTGTGCCATTGACTGAAAATTTATCTTTTGCGATTGATGATCCGGATGACGAGGACGACGCCTCTGCATCGACCGATGCGGCGCAGCCTTTCAAGAACTACATCACCAAAGCGGGTGAAGCCCGCCTTCGCGCCGAGCTGCTGCAACTCTTGGACGTTGAGCGCCCGATCGTGGTTGAGGCCGTTCATTGGGCCGCTAAAAATGGCGACCGATCAGAAAATGGTGATTACATCTACGGCAAAAAACGCCTTCGTGAAATTGATCGGCGACTGCGGTTTTTAACCAAGCGTTTGGCGATTGCCACGGTTGTCGATACGACGGCGAATGCCGGCATCGATCAGGTGTTCTTCGGTGCAACAGTGACTTACACCGTGGTGGCTGGAGACGATGCAGGCGCCACCATCACTGTGCAGATTGTGGGCGTTGACGAGGTGCAGCACGAGCTGGGGCAGATCAGTTGGATATCGCCAATTGCCAAAGCAATACTCAAAGCGCACGTGGGAGATGAGGTTCGTGTGCAAACACCATCGGGCCCTCAATTACTGTGCATCGATGATGTGCAATACCTCGCCTCAGATCCCGTTGCGTAGCAGCAGGTAGAGCGCCGTTCCCAAACCAATGCTGAGCAGTGCCTTGCGCTGCCACCACTGCATGGCGATGACGACGCCAAGCGCGAGGATCTCAGGCCACAAGCGCCCATCCCAGCTGCCTGAAATATCCAGCACGCTGTGAAGGGTCAGTAGCACCATGATGCTGAGCGGCAAGAAGCGCCCGAGGCGCGTCACCTGTGGGTGCTTTTGTAGCCACCGGCCTGTCAAAAATGGCGTCGCCCGGATGCCGAAGGTCACCACCCCCATGGCCAAGATCACCAGTGCGATGTAGGCCTCATCGCTCATGACTGATCCAATCGAGCATGATGGCTGCCCCAACGCTAAGGGCTATCGACAGCAAGAGCGCCTGTTGTGGCGCAACGAGCCAAGCAACCGGGTAAGCGGCGAGCGCCACCCAGAGGGGCTTTGGGCTGCTTCGCGCTCGCCACTGTTCCACAACCAAGACGGCGAACAGCGCGACCAGTGCGAAGTCCAAACCCGCAAGTTGGGTTTGTGCCTGGCTACCCAGAAGCGCGCCAATGGCTGTGCCGCTGACCCACCACAGTTGGTTGATGAGGGTGAGCCACACGCGCTGTGCTGTCGACGTTTCTGGCGGTAGGGTGGTGAGCACTGAGTAGGTCTCATCGGTCAGACCAAAAACCATGTAAGCCCTCGCAATCGGATGCTGGGGTAAGGCATGCAGAAGCGAGAGTCCGTAAAAGACATGGCGCAAATTGACCACCAGTGTTGCCAGTGCAATCGATCCGACCGACAGTCCCGCAGACAACATGGGGATCATCATGAACTGCGAGGCGCCGGCGTAAACCCAAATGCTGCTGGCGATGGCGAGCCACCACGGCCCGCCCGCCTGCACAAATAAAAAGCCGAAGACGGCGCCAAGGGGGACGTAGCCGACGGCTACCGGTACCGATAAAAGCAGTGGGGATGGCCCCGCCGTTGTGAGCGATACCGACACGTCAGCCGCGAACCTTGTGTCGATGGGCGCGTAAGACCGATGGCGTCCGCTTCACGGCACGCAGCACATCCGCTAAGTGCCTGCGATTGCGAACAGCAACCGTGAAGCGCAATTCCACTTGGTTTTGGTCGTTGCCCATGTCAACGTGGGTGATGTCGGCTTCCGCGCTGGTCAGCGCAGCGGCAACGCGCGCCAAAACGCCTTTACCGTTATCAACACTGACAAGCAGCTTTGATTCAAATGGGCGTGTGGGTTCGTCGGACCATTCGACGGGTAAGAATCGCTCGCTGTCGCGTTGCAGCAGGCGGCGCCCTGTGGGACATTCCACCGTGTGCACCGCAAGCCCGTCACCCCGTCCCAAGTAACCCACGATTCGGTCGCCTGGAATCGGTTGGCAGCATTGCGCGTACAAGACAGATGCGCCTTCCGTGCCGTCCAATGTGAGGACACCTTGCCCAATCGTCTCATCGGTTTGGCCCGCAAAGCGGGCGGATGTGATGAGCATCATGTCGGGACGCAAGCCTTCTTCGGCCAGCAGGGTCGTTAACTTTTTGGCAATGATGCTGGCGATGCGTTTGCCCAAGCCCAAATCACTGTAGAGCTCGTTGATCGTTTTGTTACCCGCAAAGCGCAGTAGTTTTGCCCAAACGTCCTCGTGTTTGATTTCATCTGGCAGCTGCCCGATGCCCTCTGCACGAAGCGATTGTCTGAGCATTTTGACGCCCAGTTCGCGTGACTGGTCATCTTCCAATTGCTTGAGGTAATTGCGAATTTTTGATCGCGCACGTCCCGTTTGAACGAAGGTCAGCCATGCCGGATTGGGCCCGGACATGCTGGCGGTTTCGATGCCAACAACATCCCCGTTTTGCAACTCAGACCGCAGCGGTGCGGGCTCGCCGTTGATGGTCGCCGATACGGCGTGCTGCCCCACGTCGGTGTGGATGGCGTAGGCGAAGTCGACAGCGGTGGCACCCCTTGGCATCGACAAAATTTTGCCCTTGGGCGTGAAAACGTACACCGAGTCGGGGAACAGGTCGATCTTGATGTGATCCCAAAACTCGGCGGCATCCCGCGTCTCTTGCTGAATGTCGAGCATGGATTGAACCCATTGGGCACTGAGGCGCTCGCCCTCGGTCCCTTCAGGGTTGTCGGCTTTATAGAGCCAATGCGCGGCAACGCCTGACTCGGCCACGAGGTTCATCTCGATGGTCCGCAGCTGAATCTCGATGTTGATGCCAGCAGGCCCCACCAGTGTGGTGTGCAGGGACTGATACCCATTCACCTTGGGGATGGCGATGTAATCTTTGAAGCGGCCAGGGACGGGCTTGTAAATTTGATGCAACAAACCCAACGCGGTATAGCAATCGATCAAGCTGGGTAACAGCACCCGAAAGCCATACAAATCGCTCACCTGAGAGAAGCTCAAGTGCTTCTCATGCATCTTGTTGTAGATTGAATAAAGCGTTTTTTCGCGCCCTTGTACGTCGGCATAGATGTTGTGGTTAGCCAATGCCGTTAAGACGTCAGTCTTCACCCGGTCAATCAAATCATTGCGACGCCGACGTGCGCGGTCAACAGCCTTGGTCAGGGTTCGGTAGCGCCAAGGGTTGAGGAACTGAAACGACAGGTCTTGTAATTCGCGGTAGGTTCGGTCGAGGCCGAGCCGGTGTGCGATGGGTGCGTAGATGTCCGAGGTTTCTTCGGAGATGCGGCGCCATTTGCTGCGCGGCATGTCCCCCATCGTGCGCATGTTGTGGGTTCGGTCAGCGAGTTTGATGAGAATCACGCGCACATCGCGAGCCATCGCGAGCAACATCTTGCGGAACGACTCGGCTTGGTTTTCTTCACGGTTATCGAATTCAAGCTTTTCGAGTTTGGTGAGCCCGTCAACCAGATCGGCCACGCCCATACCGAAGCGTTCGGCCATTTCGATTTTGGTGATGCCGCAATCTTCCAGCACGTCGTGCATCAGCGCAGCCATGATCGCCTGCGCGTCCAGCTTCCAGTCCGCGCATAAACCCGCCACCGCAATGGGGTGGGTGATGTAGGGCGCACCGCTTTTACGCATTTGTCCGAGGTGTGCCTCGTCGGCAAAGCGATAGGCTTTGCGAACGTCGTCGATGTCGCTGTCGTTCAGGTAATCGATCTTTTTAAGCAGCGCGGCAAAGCTGGCTGCAGCGGCGGTTTGAACGGCCGTGCCCGATCCGCCCGGCTGCGGGGCGGTAAGCTCTTCAGAAATCGCTTTTTTTGTGCGGGCCATAGCTGATACTTTAGCGCGTTGCTGGGCGCTCTTTGCCCTGTGGGGATTTTTGGGCAAAAAAAAGCACCCCGAAGGGTGCTGCTTTGCCGATGTGGCGGATCAGGTGGGTACCTTGCGCAACATCTCGAGGCCGACTTCGCCAGCGGCGATTTCGCGCAGGGCGGTGACGCCGGGCTTGTTTTTGGTCTCAACGCGGGCCGTGTGACCTTGGCTCAACATGCGTGCGCGGTAAGTGGCTGCCAACACGAGTTGGAAGCGATTGGGGATCTTTTCCAGGCAATCTTCGACGGTGATACGGGCCATGATTGGACTCCAGTGTGTTCAAACGAAATTAAGGAACGACGGTGATACGGGGGCGCGAGAGTTAGTCAATGGAGTCGAGACTCGTGAGACCCAAACCGGTGAAGGTTTCTGAATGCAATCTGCGCTGCGCAGCGTACTTGAGTCGTTGGGCATGAACGATGGCTTTTAGGTCAAAAAGCGCTCGGTCAAACAACTCATTGATTATAACGTAGTGGAAATGCTGCGCATGGGCGATCTCATGGCGGGCATTGGCAAGCCGGACTTCGATCACATCGTCGGTGTCCTCGGCACGGCGTTCGAGGCGGGCGCGCAGTTCTTCCCAGCTGGGGGGCAGGATGAAGATCAGGACCGCATTGGCGTAAAGCTTCTTAATTTGCAGGGCGCCCTGATAGTCGATCTCCAGCACCACATCGGTGCCCTTGGCAATTTGATCGTCGATCGCCTGGCGTGAGGTGCCATAGGAGTTGCCGTGCACGTTCGCCCACTCGAGGAAGGCGTTGTCGCTGACCATGGCCTCAAACGCCTCGGGCGTGACGAAATGGTATTCCCGGCCATCTTTTTCTTGCCCCCTCGGGGCGCGCGTCGTGTGGGAGACGCTCGGGCTCACGCGCGAGTCCAGTTCCATGAGCGCCTTGACGAGGCTTGACTTGCCCGTGCCGCTTGGTGCGGCCACCACGTAGAGGTTGCCAGGGTAGTCGGAAATGGGCGTTTGGGCGGGGGCTGTCATTGTGGCGCGGCTCTTGGCCAAAGGATCAAAACGGTATTTTATCGCCTGTGGCTGGCTTCATTGGCGCCTACTCAATGTTCTGCACTTGCTCGCGCATTTGTTCAATCAACACCTTCATGTCGACCGAAATGCGGGTGAGCTCAAGGCTGGAGGATTTTGAGCCCAGGGTGTTGGCCTCCCGATGCAGCTCTTGGATGAGGAAGTCGAGTCGTTTGCCCAGCTCGCCACCCTTTGCCAGCAGGCGATCAATTTCGTCTAGATGGGAGTGCAGCCGGCTCACTTCCTCGGCAACATCAATGCGGATGGCGAAAGCGGTGGCTTCGCTGAGCGCCCGGTCTTGCGCGGCTTGTGCGGCGGTTGCGCTGGCATTTTGGCCCACATCGCCCATGGCAGCCTGCCAGCGCTCAAGAAATCGTTGGCGCTGCTGCTCGACGAGCTGAGGCACGAGGGGCTCGGCTGCTTTTGCAAGGGCGCGCATTTGTGCGGTGCGTTGGGTGATGGTTTCGGCCAGTCGGGTTCCCTCCTGCGCACGTGCTGCCATCAAGCCGGTGACGGCCTCATCAAGCAGTGCTTGGACGCGCTCGGTAACGGTGGGGTCGATGAGGTTGCCGCCACTGCCCATCTGCATGACTTGCGCGACGGTGAGTGGCGCCGCCGAATGGAGCACGGCGCGGATAGCGGTTTGGGCGTCCAGCAAACGCTCCAACGCGCCCTGATCTGGCACGGTCTGGGCACTGTCGTGTTGACGCTCTATCCAAGCGCGAACCTCGACTTTTCCGCGCTTGAGTTGCTTGGTGATGCGTTCGCGCAGTGCGGGTTCTGCGTTGCGCAGCTCATCGCTGACTCGGAAGCTCAGGTCAAGAAACCGGCTGTTCACGGACCGGATTTCGAGCCCAATACCCACCTGTTGGCCGACACCGGTTGTGGCGCTTTGCGTGGCGGGTGATTGGCAACTGGCATAGCCAGTCATGCTGTAAACGGGCATGGGGCGATCATTTCATAAACGGAAACCCCATTATCGCAGTCTGGGAAGACGGGCTGTGAGATCATTAAGGCTCTTAAAAACCAACCGTATCGACCGAGCACGACATGACCTACTTACGAACCGAAAACCGCGCCGCGGATGCACTGCGCCCCGTCCGGATCACCCGCCAATTCACGATTCATGCAGAAGGCTCGGTTCTGATTGAGTTTGGGCAAACCCGCGTCTTGTGCACCGCCTCGGTTGAAGATCGTGTGCCACCGCACAAAAAAGGCAGTGGCGAGGGCTGGGTGACCGCCGAATATGGCATGTTGCCCCGTGCCACCCATACCCGCAGCAGCCGTGAGGCCGCGAAAGGAAAGCAGAGCGGTCGCACCCAAGAGATCCAACGGCTCATCGGTCGCTCCTTGCGTGCCGTTTTTGACCTAAAAGCCCTTGGCGAACGCACCATCACCCTGGATTGCGATGTGCTTCAAGCCGATGGCGGTACGCGTACCGCAGCGATTACGGGGGCTTTCGTCGCCGCCTCGGATGCGGTCGCTGGTTTATTGGCCAGCGGCGCACTGCAGCAAAGTCCGATTCGTGAGCCGATTGCGGCCATCTCCGTGGGTATCGTTTCGGGCACGCCCTTGTTGGACCTCGAGTACATCGAAGACAGCGCCTGTGACACCGACATGAACGTGGTGATGACGGCTGCCGGCCATTTCGTTGAGGTGCAGGGCACGGCGGAGGGCGCTGCTTTTTCCAGAAAAGAAATGGGGCAGTTGCTTGATTTGGCGGAGAAGGGGATCGCCGAGCTGGTCGCTCTGCAAAAGCAAGCGCTGGCAGGTCACACGTCATGAAGCTGGTTCTGGCGTCCAACAACGCGGGCAAATTGGGTGAGTTACAAGCGTTGCTGGCCCCGTTGGGCGTCTCGCTGATCGCTCAAGGCGAGCTCAACGTGCCTGAGGCGCCAGAGCCGCACAAAACGTTTGTCGAGAACGCGTTGGCGAAGGCGCGTAATGCCGCCCATCACACCGGCCTACCGGCGATTGCGGATGATGCCGGCTTGTGTGTTGATGCATTTGGCGGTCTGCCTGGCGTGGACACCGCCTACTACGCCACACAGTTTGGTTACCCCAAAGGGGACGATAACAATGTGCGCGCCTTGCTCGAACAAATGGCCGGCGTGACCGATCGGCGTGCCGCGCTTGTCAGCACGTTGGTTGCCGTTCGTCGGGTGGATGACCCTGAGCCCTTGATCGCCTCGGGGCGCGCGCCTGGGCTCATCACGACAGCGCCGATTGGCGACAATGGGTTTGGGTTTGACCCCGTCATGTGGCTACCCGAATTTCAAAAAACCTTTGCCCAACTGCCCACAGCGGTCAAGAACGCCAACAGCCACCGCGGTAAAGCGGCTCAGCAGATGTTGGCGCTGATGCAGTCGCGCTGGTTCGATTAAGGCCCGTTGTGTCCATCATCACCCTCACGCCAAGTGATGACATGGGTCAGGTGAATCCTGATCCTGTCCATCTCATGCGCCCCGGGCTTTTACAGCTCAGTGCCTTGCCGCCGTTGGCGTTGTATGTTCACTTGCCGTGGTGTATCCGCAAGTGCCCCTACTGCGATTTCAATTCCCACGCTTGGACTGCCGATGCCGGTGAGTTGCCCGAGGGGCCCTACCTCGACGCCCTGTGCGCAGACTTGGAAGCGGCGTTACCCCTGATATGGGGGCGCACGGTTCACAGCATATTTATCGGCGGCGGCACGCCAAGCCTCTTCTCGCCCCAGAGTATTGAGCGGCTCTTGGGCGACATTCGGGCGCGGTTAAAGCTGACCCCCGACTGCGAAATCACGATGGAGGCAAACCCCGGCACCTTTGAGCGTGAGCGCTTCAAGGCCTTTCGCTCAGCGGGTGTGACGCGCT
>ENA-OREM01001805-OREM01001805.1-marine-metagenome-genome-assembly--contig:-NODE-1805-length-10075-cov-4.405881_pt1 | contig 10075 bp, 10 predicted proteins | sample MGYA00248623_ERZ508561 | MGnify/ENA primary metagenome ERZ508561 (study PRJEB26227, sample SAMN06264494) | marine metagenome | isolation source: Columbia River Estuary | place: USA:Columbia River...
CTCTTATATTTTTTAAGATTTGAGAGTATGCAAAAGATAAAGAAAATATTATTGCACTAAAAATAACTGAAAATTTTGATAATTCTAAAATCTTATTAAGACTTAAAAATTTTTCAGCGTAGGGCACTAAATTTTGAGGAATAGTCCCTGAAAAGTTTTTCTCAGCAATAGATTTAATTTCAGAAAATATTAAATTTAATTTATTCTCATCAATTGAAGAGTCGGCTCTAAAATCGGATAAAATAAAAACTTTGACAATATATAATTCAGAAAAAGACCAAAAAAATAATATTATTAAGGCTGGTAAACCGCACCAAGCTGCTAAGTAATAACCATAATATTCGGGCAATGAGTGGAATTTTTTTCCACTTATTTTTGTTTGTTTTAAAACTTTTGATTTTCCAAAAAAATAACAAGATAAACTAAAGACAGCAATCAATGATAGTATTGTAAGATTCATTTGACTTATATTATCTGATGCTGCTTAACTTTTAATTTTAGAGCCGAAAATAATTTCGGCTCTAAATTCAATTAACTTAACTAAATTTTAATTTAGTTCTTCATCGCTGTTAACTTAACAGCAACGTCTCTAACTTTTTCCTCTGTTTCTTTAGCGTTTGGAACTAAACCAACTTTAAAAAGATAACCAGTTGAACCAACTGCTGTTTTTCCAGTGTATTCAGTTAAGAATTCTTTAAATCCTGGAATAACTGTAGCGTGAGCTTTTTTAGCATACAAGAATAATGGTCTTGCAACAGGATAAGTATATTTCTGTATCCCTTCAATTGTTGGAGCAATTCCGTCAATTTTTGCAGCCTTAATTTTATCTTTGTTTGCAACTAGATAACTATATCCAAAATATCCAAAAGCATTTGGAGAAGAACCAAGTTTCTGAACGATCAAAGTATCATTCTCACCCGCTTCAATTACAGCTGCATCTTCTCTATATTTTGTACAATTTTTTGGATCTGCTAATTTTTTGAAAGCTTCGTCGCAACCCTTGCCCATTATTAAATCATCCCAAGCATCTCTTGTGCCTGATGTTGGTGGAGCAACTAAAATTTCAATTTTTATAGCTGGTAAAGATTTATCAATCTCATTCCAATTTTTATAAGGATTTTTTACTAATTTTCCATCAACTACAACATCATGAGCAATTGCTTTCCATAGTTGCGCTTTTGTAAAATTAACATCTTTTCCTTTGATTGAATGTGCAAATGTTAAACCGTCATTACCTATCGGTAACTCTATAATTTCAGTTACACCATTTTTAATGCATAGTTCCATTTCATCTTTTTTGATTGCTCTTGAAGCTCCAGTCATATCTGGATGCTGAACGCCTACACCACCACAAAAAGATTTAAATCCACCACCCGTTCCTGTGCTTTCAACAACCGGCGTTTTGAATTTCCCCTGTTTTCCAAATCTTTCCGCAACAACTGTCGTGTATGGATAAACAGTTGAAGATCCAACTATTTTTATTTGATCACGTGCTATTGCTTGAGATGAAATTATAACAGCAACTGCAGTGATAAATATTGTTTTTAATTTAATCATAATTATCCTTAGTTATTTAATTGGCTGCACATTAATTTTTTGAGATGTTTTAATTATTACAATTTAATGACACTTTTGTTACAAAACTAACCTTTTAGTTGTAATAGAAGTTATTTAATCTCGTTTTTTTATTCTCTAAATTTTAAACTAAGCTTTAGGCAATCTAATAATAAATTCACTACCAAGTCCAATTTTGCTTGTAATTTTTAACTCACCTCGATGTTGATTTATTATATGTTTTGCAATGGCTAATCCTAATCCTGTCCCTTCAATTTTTAGTTTTCTAGTATTTTCAGCCCTAAAAAATCTTTCTGTAATTCTATGAATGTCTTCTTCGTTAATTCCTATGCCTTCATCAATAATTGAAATTGAAACATACTTTTTAAAAATTTCATCAACTTTTAAAATTTTAATTTTAATAGTTTTTGAAGGATTACTAAATTTTATTGCATTATCAATTAAATTTAAAAATAATGTAGATAATTTTTCTGCATCACCTATTACAAATTGTTGATTATTATCTAAATCTACTTTTAATGAAATTTGCTTATCTTTTACTCTTTTAGAAGTTAAGATAATTACATCTTCAATTATTTTTTTTATATTCACTTTATTACTAATTGAGATATGTTCTTGTTGCTCAATTCGACTCAACATCATTAAATCTTCTATTAAAATCTCCATTTTACTTGCTTCTAATTTCATGATTTCAATAAATTTTTTTTGAGATCGGGGATCGTCTTTTGCAGAATCTTCAATCGTTTCTAAAAAGCCTTTTAGTGAAACTAGCGGTGTTTTTAAATTATGACTTGCGTTGGCTATAAAATCAGAACGAATTATTTGAGATTTTTGTACTTCAGTAAAATCTTTAAAAACTAATAATATTTGCTCAAATTGAATGTTGCTTATGCTTGTTTTATAAAATTTAAAAATCGGATTTTTAATCTCGATATTTATTGTTTTTATTTCTTTATCAATCCTGTGCTGATCTATTTGCTCCAGAAGTTCAGATATTCTTACAGCTACACTTATATGTTTGCCTTCTAATTTTTCACCAAAGTTGTTTGTAGCTGATTTATTTGCATAAATTATAACATTAAATTTATTTAATATGATAATTACATCTTCAATTTTATCAATAAATAATCTTTCTAAATCTTTTTTTCCTAACTCCGAATTAAAATTTGTGATTATTTTTTTTTTTGTTTCAGTATTTTGATCTTCTTTTTGATAATTAATAAAAATAATAAATATAAAAAGTATTAAAATATTAAAAAATAGTATCCATAAAGAAAATTTTAAAAAAATATAAAAAATTACATTTGCTAAAATTGCTATAACGCCGATTAAATAAATCATTAATTTGATAATAGTCTAATAATATTAAGGTTATTTAACAGAAATTATGTAATAAAAAAGTAACATAAGCTTCATTTTACTTACACACAAATCACCTAATTGAAGCTTCAATGGCATTTATAGATAATTTAAAAACTAAATATTTACCTAAAGATTTTTTTGTCTCAACAAGTAATTTTTTTCAACCTGTATTTGATTGTTATTTAGCAAATAGTAAAAGTGAAATTAGAAAAGCTCAAAGACTTAGATATAAAATATTTTTCAATGAAAGAAATGGTCAAAAAATTTTCAATTTAAGTTCTTTTAAGAGAGATGCTGATAAATTCGATAAATATAGCGATCATATTATAGTTACATTTAAGGCGTCTAAATTTAGCAAAACTAAAATTGTTGGAACATATCGATTGCTTCAGCAAAAGGTAGCTCTGCAACAATGTGGGTTTTATTCCTCTGAGGAGTTTAATTTAAATACATTATATAAATCACAAGACAGACCACAGAATGGATTAGAATTGAGTAGATCTTGTGTATCTCAACAGTTTAGAAAAAAAAATGTTCTACATTTAATGTGGTCAAAAATTAATGAATATGTTCAACATAATAAAAATGATGTCCTTTTTGGAATGGCAAGTTTTTTAGAGGAAAATCCAAATGTAATTAAAGAGGAATTATCTTATTTATATCAAAAATTTTTAATGCCAGAGAATATAAGAGTTGATGCAATTTTTTCAAAAAAAACTGAAATGAATTTAGTGCCAACTGAAGGTATGTCTGATCTTTCTATTATTAAAAAGTTGCCTCCACTTATTAAAGCTTATTTAAGATTAGGTGCTAAAATTGGTGATGGTGCAGTTGTAGATAGATTATTTAAAACAACTGATGTTTTTATATACCTTCCTTTCAATACAATTAAACCTGAATATTTAAAAAAATTTAGTTTATAATATTTTGATTCTATATGATCAAAGTATTATTACAAATATCAGTAGAAAAAATATTTGGTTTTTCTTACCTCAAACAACTTTATAAAAAAAATTATTCAGACCCTGATTTTAATAATAATTTCTGGAAAAAAACTTTGGAAATTTTAAGAATTAAACATATTCTTAAAAATGCAGAACGTATTCCAAAGCAAGGTCCTTGTATTATTGTGTCTAACCATCCCTTTGGAATACTTGATGGTTTAATTATCTGCTCTGAAGTTGCAAAATTAAGAAAAGATTACCGAATATTAATTAATGAAGAACTAACTGCAATTGATCATATAAGAGATTATCTTTTTCCATTAAGGCTAGATATGAGCAAAGATGCTCTAAAGCTTAATATAAAATCCAAAAATGATGCCATTGAATTTATAAATAAAGGAGGGTTAGTTATTATTTTTCCCTCAGGAGAAGTTGCAACTTCTGAAAGACTTTTTAACAAAGCTATAGAAAAAGAATGGAAGCCTATAATTGGATCAATTGTAAGAAAAGTTAATTGTAAAATTTTGCCAGTCTACTGTCATGGTCAAAATAGTTTTTTATTTCAACTTACAGGTATTATTAACTACAAATTAAGACGAATACTGTTTGCAAGAGAGTTAATTAATAAATCCAATAAAAAATTTGATGTTGAATGCGGGGAGTTATTAGATAGTCAACTTTTTCATAAACTCGAAAATTCTCAGATTGCGAAAAATTTAAGATCCGAAACTCTTAAAATTGTAAATTTACACTAGCGGTTTGCAAGAATACTTTTGCGCAATTCTCCCATGTATATTGCTTTGCAATTTCTTTGCATTCCTCTTTCTTGATATTCAAAGCTTTCTTCATAGATTCTTTTAAATCCCAGTCTAAACAATCAGCCTTGGTATTTTGCAAGATATCTAGAGGGCCTGTCACTGGATAGGCTGCAACAGGAACGCCTGCTGCCAATGCTTCAATAATAACAATACCAAAAGTATCTGTTTTACTTGGAAATACAAAAACGTCGCTTGCTGCAAGATAGGAGGCAACTTCTTTTTCCTTTAACATTCCAGTAAATAAAACGTCTTTATACTTTTTCTTAAGCTCATTAAATTGAGGTCCATCACCAACCACAATCTTTGAACCTTCAATTTTTATATCTAAAAAGGCCTTAATATTTTTTTCAATGGCAACTCTACCAACATAAATGTAAATCGGCGAAGGCAAAGAAACATTTGCTTTTTCCACTTTACCAAAAATATTCCTATTTACGCCTCTACTCCATACTACTAAATTTTTAAAATTTCTCTTTGTTAACTCATTTTCCATATTCTTAGTTGTAACTAAGATTTTATTGGCAGGTTTATGAAAATACCTCAAAAAAGAATATCCAACACCAACTGGAATATGAGTTCTTTTATTTACGTACTCAGCAAATTTTGTATGTAAAGAAGAAGTAAATTTTATATTATTTTTCATACAATATCTTCTTGCAAAAAATCCAAGTGGTCCTTCTGTTGCTATATGAACTATATGTGCGTTAATCTCTTTAATTTTTTTATAAACTTTAGGATAAGCATTAATTGATAATTTTATTTCAGGATATGTGGGGCAAGGAATTGTAATAAAATCATTTGGTGTTATTAAAAAAACCTCATGATTTTGTTTTTTAAGTTCTTCTACTAAATAACTTAGAGTTGTTACAACACCATTTACTTGGGGATGCCAAGCATCAGTAACAATAAGAATTTTGTAACTTTTCATTAAGATGCAATTTTAAGCTGCTCTACATCTTGATTTTCTGTAAACAATTCTTGTCTTTTTTCTATCCAATTAATTAGCTCTAACCTTCCATCAAAATGCTCAACTAACGCCGTGCAACTTTCAACCCAATCTCCATCATTAATATAATGAATATTATCGATATACTGCATGTTGGCGTGATGAATATGTCCGCAAATAATACCGTCTACCTTGTGTTGTCTTGCATAGTTTCCTACTAATTTTTCAAATTCACTAACAAATTTAACGGCATTTTTAACTTTAAATTTTAAATATTTAGATAATGACCAATATTCATAACCTAATTTTTTTCTAAAAAAATTTATGTAACGATTAAAATAAATTAAAAAATCGTAAGTAAGAGAACCTAGTATTGCAAGCCATTTAGCGCATTGAATAATTCCATCAAATTGATCTCCATGAACAACTAAATACTTTTTGTTATCAATAGTTTCATGAATGACCTGATTTGCAATTTCAACACCGCCAAAATTGATTGGTATAAATTTTCTTAAAATCTCATCATGATTACCAGATAAATAAAATACACGTGTCCCATGACGGGCTTTTTTTAAAATTTTTTGAACAACATCATTATGAGATTGTGGCCAATACCAAGTATTTTTTAAAGCCCAACCGTCAACTATATCGCCAACTAAATAAAGTTTTTCTGATTGTGTATGTCTTATAAATTCCAACAAAAGTTCTGATTGGCAGCCTCTAGTCCCTAAATGAAGATCTGAAATCCAAATACTTTTATAATTTAAAATTTTATCAATTCTATTTTTGAAAGACTCTTTTTTTAGCATTTAATTTCATTTCGAATCATCAACCATGAATTGAACATGTTATTGTTACAAAATTGTTAAAATTGAATTTACTCTCAATATTCTTTAAAGTTTTTGCTTAACAAATAAAAATTTCTGATAAAAGAATTGTCAGATGGTAAAAATAACAAAATCTATAGAAATTTTTGTATTTTTTATAATTATTCCAATAATCTTAATTCCAATAAATTCCAACATCGCTATGTTTTCAGCTCTGACAGCGGTCGCTATAATTTGTGTTTGTTATTTAAAATATAAGAAAGTTACTTTAATTAATCTCAAAGATTTTAGATTTGATCAATATCTTAAAATTATTTTTTATAAGTTTTTAATTGTTGCCACATTAGTTTTAACCTTTTCTTATTTTTTTGATCCATCTAAATTTTTAAATCTTCCTCGCTCTGACTTTTTTTTGTGGTTATTGATAATAATTCTTTATCCAATTTTATCAGCTTTCCCTCAAGAGATTGTTTACAGATCTTTCTTCTTTAAAAGATATGGCAATTTATTTAAAAATAAAAAAGTTTTAATTTTTGTAAATGCTTTTTTATTCAGTTTTGCACATATTATTTATTTAAACCCTATTGTAATTTTTTTTACTTTTATTGGGGGTTTAATAATGGCGGAATCCTACTCTAAACATAATTCATTAATAAAAGTTTCAATCGAACATGGATTGTACGGAGATATTGTATTTACATCTGGCCTTGGAGCGTACTTTTATCACGCGCAAGGATTAACTATCAGCTAACCAGAATATCTGATTAGCCGATCGTTAGATTTAGTGAGTTTGATTTTGAGCTTCTACAACTACCGCTTCTTTTTGTTTCTGAGTATGTGGCTTAAATTTCTTAAATTCTAATTTAAGCTTAGAAACTTCTTTATCAAGGCTTACAACTTCTTTATTCAGTCCTTTGATAAATTTTTTTAACTTTTTAAAGTTTTTCTTTGATATTTTCATGATTGAATTTAAGCAAAAATTTTATTTGAGGTAAATTAAAATTTCACAATTCTTTAATAAATTTGCAATAATAATAGTATACACAACTTAACCGAGTGCTTATTTACTTTGCATCCTTAAAGTTAATTTAGTTAAGTTAATTTAGTCTAGTGAATTTTTCTCTAGATCTCCCTAATAGCAAATATGTAAGCACTCACCAATCCTCTAAATTTTAGTATATTTTTTTTATAATCAATCGAATAATAACTTCATGTAACGTCATGAAGAAAATCTGCATTATATATAATTCAAAAATAAGTTTATTTAATAAATTTTTACTCAATAGAATTATAAAAATTTTAAGAAAAGAAAATCATGTTGAAACTTTTGGAACAGAAAGAATTGGTCACGCGACTTTACTATGTAAGGTTCATATAAAAAAATTCGATATTATCGTTGCAGCTGGCGGCGATGGAACAATAAATGAAGTTATCAATGGGATGGATGATAAAACATCCCTTGGAATAATACCCCTTGGAACAGCAAATATAGGAGCTTATGAAGCAAATATTAATAAAAATCCAAGTAAAGTAGCTCAAATTATATTGTCAGGAAAAATTAAAAAAATTCATATTCAAGAAGTAAATAATAGAAAATTTTTTTTGATGACGGGAGTTGGTTACGATGCCTCAGTAGTAGAAACAGTTCAATCAAATTTATTCTTAAAAAAAATATTTGGAAAATTATTTTTTTTTATCATTTCAATTGCAAAATTAATCTATTTTAAAAAATATGAGTTAAAAATTCTTGCTAACAATAAAGTTTATCTAGCAAATTGGGCCATTATAACTAATGCTAAACATTATGGTGGCTCTTTTCAATTAACAAAGGATACAGATATTTTTGAAAAAAAATTAATTACTTATTTATTTATTAATTTAACGAGATTTGACGTTATAAAAAATTTACTTAAAATTTTAAAAAAACAAAACTTAGAAGAAAATAATAAAGTAATTAAGATTGTAAGTGATGATATTTTTGTAAACTCTAAATTAAAAGTACCTATTCAATGTGATGGCGAATTTATAGGTTGTTTACCGGTGCAAATTAAAAATACGAAGAAAACAATTAATCTTTTAGTAAAAGAAGAATTAAACGTACAAGCTGATTAATAATATCACTGCAGCAATAAGAATTAAAAAAACAATTACAGCTTTATTTAAGGGAAGATTATTTAAATATCTAAACACAAATTAAAATTCTTTTGGTAGAGAACCATCTATTGAAGCTCTGCCTCCACCTTTAAAAAATATTGCAATCATTATTACTAACCAGAACAATGGATATTCATATCCACCTTTAACCCAAAGAAAACCATTTTTTAAATGAATATAAAAGGTTGCAACTGTCAAAAGACCTATTAATTGGATTGCAACAAATCTTGTTAAAAAACCTAATGCTAAAAATATTCCACCAAAAAATTCTAAAATACCAATGTAAAGTGCTAAGGGATAAGCAGGTTCTAATTGAACGCTTTTAAAAAAATCAACTGTACCATCTAAATTAACAAATAATTTGATATAACCATGAGGCACCATCATTGCTCCAGCAACAAATCGGATTAATGTGTAAGAATAATATGATGATGAATCGTAAAATCTTTCTAGGTAAGGAATAAGTAATTTTGAATTTCTAGAAACTCTCATTGGTAAATTTTATATTCTTCTTAATAATTAAGATCAATCAATAAATATGTCTAAATTTTAAATTTAAATTTTATATGCATTAAAGTATTTGGTGCGCCCGGAAAGAGTCGAACTTCCAACCTCCAGATTCGTAGTCTGGCATTCTATCCAATTGAACTACGGGCGCTTAAATAATAGAAAAACTAAAATCTAATATCTTATTTTATTTTTTTTAATTAAATAATCATAGGGATTTATTCATGCAAACAAATAATTGGAATTGGCTAAAACTTATTGCCATAGGCAGAATATTATCTGCTTTAACGTTTTTTATGTACGTTGGTTCTATTCAACAGTTAATTACTGTGTGGGAATTATCTGCGACAGAGGCTGGTTTAATACAAACCTCTTTAGTTATAGGGTTTGCTATTGCTCTATTTATAAGTTCGTATTGTTCAGATTTTTATAATCCAAATAGAATTCTTTCTATTTATTTAGTTATAAATTTTTTATCCAGTTTTGTTTTTTATTTAATTGCTAAAGATTTTTGGACAGCTATTTTTATTAATTTTTTTATAGGTTTTGCTCAAGGGGGAATTTACGGCCCCTCTATACTCTTGGTGTCTGAAAAATTTAAATCTAAAAATAAAGGCGCTGCGATGGGCGTAATGCTTGGAAGTCAATCCTTTGGCTATGCAATATCTTTGTCTTTAGGTTACATTATTACAACCAACTATGGTTATAAAATAAGTTTTTTAACAGCCTCATTAATTAGTCTTGTTGGAGCAATTTTTCTTTTAACTGCAGTCTATGAAGATTTTTTAAAAAAATATAAATTTTCAGAACTAAATAAAAAATTTTCTTTAAATCAAAATAGAAAAACGAAATATTTAATAACGGGATATACCGCTCATGCTATAGAATTGTTTGGTTTATGGTCTTGGTTGCCAGTTTTTTTAAGTGTTATAATTATAAATA